>VAOW01022293.1_pt1 | contig 50380 bp, 68 predicted proteins | sample 3393921 | NCBI WGS metagenome assembly VAOW01 (sample SAMN08290428, study PRJNA428436) | hydrothermal vent metagenome | isolation source: Deep-sea hydrothermal vent chimney | place: Indian Ocean: Southwest Indian Ridge | depth 2742 m m | reverse complement strand
GAATCCAAGCAATAAAATACTTTAATAATATACAAAAGGGAGAAGTGGGTGGTTGGATTGAGAAAGAGTATAATCTTTCTCAAAAAGGAAGTTGTTGGCTGCATAATGAATCAAAACAATTTGATTATTCTCATAGAAGTGGAAGCGCTTGCAGTTATCACAATGCTATGAGTTTTGAATATTCCACTCAAGAAGAATACTCCACGCAGAAAGGAGATTCCATTCAATCTGGACATTCAGTCCAAAAAGGATACTCCATTCAATCTGGACATTCAGTCCAAAAAGAGGACTCCACTCAGAAAGAGGATTCGATTCAATCTGGACATTCAGTCCAAAAGGGGCATTCGATTCAATCTGGACATTCAGTCCAAAAAGAGGACTCCACGCAGAAAGAGGATTCAATACAAAAAGAATACTCCACGCAGAAAGGAGATTCCATTCAAGAGGGAGAGTCCACTCAGAAAGGAGATTCCACTCAAGAAGAATACTCCACGCAGAAAGAGGATTCGATTCAATCTGGACATTCAGTCCAAAAAGGATACTCCATTCAAAAAGGGTATTCCATTCAAGAAGGAGATTCAATTCAAATACACCCTGTGAGGTGAAATCCACCACTACAAGATATGAGTAAAAATAGTAAAATAAAATTATTAAACAGGCAGGTTTATCCTGCCGTAGGAGGATTAAAATGAACATTATAACAACAAAGGAAGAGAAAGAACTAATTAAAATTAATAAAGTAGCACTAAAAAATTTAGTAGATATTTATGGGGAATTATCTGTAGAAGCAAATAGAATCAAAAAACAATTGGGTATATTAAAACCCAAACTTTTGGCTAATTTAGAATTAAAAACTCCCTTTGATGGCAAAAAATATCAAGCAATCAGAACTCAGACTACTAAAGTCGCCTTGGATACACAAAAAGTAAAAGATAAGCTAACCCTAAAAAAATTATTACAAATTGCAACGGTAAGCAAAAAAGCGGCAGCAACAATGCTAACTACAGTAGAAATTACAGAATGCGAGGGGGAAACTCTTATCGTGAATGGGATTAAAATAAAGAAGTTATGATTTCTAAAATCATTAAATTTCATATCACTTATGCAAAAATAGCTTGTAAAGATGTCAAAGAGATAGCTCCCCTTATTATACAGGGGGGTTATCTTTTATCTGTTTATGCTTTTTCATCAACGCAAGGATTCGCAAAAATAAGCCTACAGCATAAAAACTTTACCTCTATAAGCATTACAGACGGATTAAAGGATACCCTTAAAGAAAGATATAGAAACTCTATACTCATAATTAGTAATATAGATTATTATATTACAAGTGATACTATTAAATATATGGTTGAAGATTTATTTATTGAATTAGAAGAGACCTATAAAAAGAATAAAACTCATTTAATTTTATTGGGAGAATACAACAAATTATCGAAAACTATTTTGGATAAATTTATATCCCTTTCTATCCCTAATGAAATAATTAAAAATAGAAAAGAATTTATAGCTGTCAACTTTGAAGGATACCCCGATTTTATTAATATGACTATAACACAATTAAACAACTTATTAATACAAAAAAAGCTATACCCGAATGAAAATATAAGAACATTAAAGAATAACCTGATTGGGCATAGCATTTTAGAATTATTACCTAATTTAGTATCATTCAATGATATAGGAGGGAGAAAAAAAGAAAAAGAATATCTAAAGAAAATAATATCCGTATGGGGAAATCCTAATTGGAAATTTCAAAAACCACGAGGTATTTTGTTAAAAGGTAAAAGTGGGAGTGGAAAAACAATGCTGGCTAAAGCTATTGCTTTAGAAATGGGATTGCCCTTATATAGAGTTGATATGGGATTGCTATATAATCGTTATTTGGGTAAAACAGAAGAAAAAGTTAGAGAACTATGGGAAGACATTAAATTATACTCTCCTGCTGTTATTTTATTTGATGAAATAGAGAAAATGCTATCAGGAAGCAGCAGTAGTGATGATTCTGATGCAGGAACCACTGGAAGAGTAATGAGTTATATGTTGTATCAATTTCAGGAGCAGGCTACTGGTAACTTTCTTATAGGGACAATCAATAACATTCAAAGATTACCACCTGAATTTTTTAGATTGGGAAGGTGGGATAAAATATTCGATTTATCAAATTTAGAGGAGGAGAAAATATTAGAAGTTGTAGCTAAGAAGTATTCAATAACATTCAATGATAAAGAAAGAGTAAAGGGAAAAACAGGGGCGGAAATTGATAATTATATTTATAATTTAAAATTAATGGAGGAAAATAAAAATGAACATAGAAACACTTAATACCTTAAACAATTACTTATCTCTAAACCATACTAAAACTGAACGGGCGGAAATAATGTTTTTATTACAAGAAGTAGAAAAAACAAAAGAATGGGTAGATATAAGAAGCAGGTTAATTGCACCTTTATTTGATATTGACCCCAGTGCTATTTATCGAAACTTTGCTAAATTAAGAGATAAAAATGAAGTAATATTAAGCAAGATAACCCTAAGACATACAGCTTATTATGTTGGGTTACCCAGAATTTACTCTATTAAGAGTAACATTAAAAAGGGTATTTTAGGAATAGAGATGACTAAACAAGTAGATGAGTATCTTGATAAAATAAACACCATTACTCTTAATATCCTTGAAACCTCAACCTATATTTCAGAAATATCCAATAAAAATAAATGAAATTAGGTTCATTTTAGACTTGACAAAAGAGTAAATTAGTGTATAGTAAAAATACCTATTTTTTATTTGTCATTTTAGAAGAGTGGGCTGCATCCTGCTCTTCTACCTTAAAAATAAAACAATAGGAATAAAAAATGGGAGTAATAAAATGTCAAAAATAACAATCAAAAACCGCTATGGTATAGCACCAGATGAGATACTAAATAATCCTAATATATCCCTCAAAGCAAAAGGACTTTATGTCTTTATTCAATCTAAGCCAGATAGCTGGTCTTTTTCTATTGCAAAAATAGCCCGCCAAAACAAAAATGGAAATGACAGCGTTCAATCAGCAATACAGGAATTAGAAAAATTTGGCTATTTAAAAAGAGAAGCAATCAAAGATGATAAAGGTAGATGGGCTGGTTATGATTATACCCTATCAGCAACTCCTTCAAAGAAAGAACCGCTAAGGGATTTCTCAGTAGTGGATAAGGGGGTTACCCTTAGTAAGAAGGATATTAGTAAAATAGATATTAGTAAGAAAGATAAAGAAAAGAAAAACTCTAAGAAGAGTTTTGAGAAAGCTGATTCCGAAAATATTCTTATTTCTCCTAAAGAAAAGATAGAGAATATTAAAACTAAAATTAAGGATAAATTACTTGCTAATATTACAAAAGGTTCACCTTTAGCTTTATTAGATTATTTTATTCTTATTTCTAAACAGTATGATAGCATTATTACTCTTTGTAATCCAGCAAATAAAAAGATAGCTTCAAGAATAGCAGATACTCTTAATCTTAATTCTATTTCTTATACAGATTTTATTAAAGATTTATTTTCTAACTGGAATCTTTATCAAGAGGATGTTTATGCTTTACATTCCTCTAAAACTCCTTATTTAAAAGCTATTCTATCATATATTGACCCTTTACTCATTTGTTATAAATCTCATAATAAAAAAATAACTTCTTATTCTAATTTAGATATTACAACTAAGGATGGTTTATTTCAGCAATTGGAGAAAGAAAAAAAAGAGATAGAAATAAAAGAAAAAGATAAAAAGAATAATACTCCTGAATCTCACGATGAAGATTTGGAATATTAAATGGATAAATTATTTTTACTTGAAATTAAAGAAGATGAAAAGAGTAATTATTTATCTAATAAACTTATTGAAAGAGTAACTCATATCATACCTAATAAAAATTCTAAAAGGAATATATTTATTCAAGATTATTATAATGAAGATTATTTACCTGAGTCTTTTGTCCTTATCATTAAAGGTATGGAGGCAGTTCTTCCAAAATATAGAAAAGCTGTTATTTGCCAAATTGGAGAAAGATATTTTAAAGAACAAATTACTATTATTCTTGTATTAAATATAGAAATCTTTAAACAAACTTTTAAAAACACCTTATTAAGCTCTTATAAGCTCAAAGAGCTATCACTCTGATGTATCTGTCAGATAATTCTTTCATTGCTCCCTACAGGTCAGGAAATGCCTATCTGGTGGATATATGCTAAGTATTGGAGAAAGCTTTTTAACAAAAATAATAGAAACTAAGAATTATGCAAAATTTGGAAAAATTAATAGGGAATGGCTTCTAAAAGAAGAACAGGAAAGTTATGATTATATTGATAATTTTGTAAAAAGATATAATAGCTTCCCATCTCAGCAAACCTTTAGATTAGAGAATAGTATCCCTGATGAACCTATTGTAGAACCTTTGCAGTATTATTTGGATAGAATCATAAAAAGATATACTAATAAAGTCTTGGAATCTAAATTGCCAAGACTTAATTTATTACTAACTAAAAATAATCCCTCTAAAGTTATAGATTTATTAGCTTCAATCGTAAAGGAAATAAATAAGATTAAGTTATCTTTTGAGGATATATTAAGCTATAAAGAAATATTAGATTTAGCTTTAAAGGAATCTTTAAATCTTAGAACTAAATCTCTTCGTGGAATAACTACAGGATGGGAATATTTAGACAGGGTTACTAATGGATTTACTCCTGGAAATTTATTTGTTATTGTAGCAAGAATGAAATTAGGCAAATCTTTAATAATGCTTAAAATGGCTAAAGCAGCAATTAAAGAAAATAAAAAAGCTATGTTTATTAGTTTAGAAATGCCCACATTAGAAATGGGTAATCGCTTACTTGCAATGGAGTATGGGGTTAGAAAACAGAATATTGAAAAAGGGAAATTATCCACTCCTTTGGGGAATATTCTAAAAGCTAATATTGAAAAAATAACTGATAATGATAATTTTAAATTTATAGGAGGAGCTTTCAAAAGAGGTATTACAGACCTTGCTTATATGGCAAGAGAAATTAAACCCGATATTATTTTTGTAGATGGGGCATATTTATTACAAACTAAAATGGGGAAAAGTAAATGGGAAGCAGTTAGTTATATAACAGAGGAATTAAAAGGGCTGGCTATGAGTATGTCTATCCCAATAGTTGCTTCTTACCAATTTAATAGAGAGGTGAGTAGAGGGTCAAAATCAATTAAATCTGATGGTATAGATAAAATAGGATTATCAGATTCTATTGCTCAATTAGCTTCTATAGTTATAGCTATTCTTCAAGATAAAGGTTGCGATGATATACGAAATTTGGAAATTATAGGAGGTAGAAACGGGGCGAGTGGTTCATTAGCAATTAATTGGGACTGGGATACTATGAAATTTGATGAAGCATATCACGATGAATAATAGAAATATTTTTAAGGTTTATAAATTATTGGATATTAATAATGCAAAATATAATAATGGATGGGTAACAGGAAGTTGCCCTTTTTCGGAAAGAAGGCATTCCAATAATAGAGATATTCATCCCTCATTTGGTATTGCAGAAGGAGAGATTTCAGGTTTTCATTGTTTTAGTTGCCAAATCAATGGGGGTTTAAAATCCTTACCTTCAATGTTATCCTTTAATTACCATAAAGATTATTCTAAATTATCCCAATTTATTCAGAAACACGAAAATACCGAACTATTGGTTATTCCAGATTATGCTTTCTTAAATCCAATTATAATTGATACTTTACCCGAGACTTTAATATCCAATTTAAGCCCAATTGCAGCCTCCTGGAGGAACATTTCACGGGCAACCTTAGATATGTATGGGATACGTCAGAATGAAACTTCTATCGCCTTTCCAATGAGGGATAATTTTAATAGATTAGTTGGAATAAAATATAGAAAAGATAGGAATTTTGCTACTTTAGGAAAGTATAAAAGAGCAGGGATATTTTTTGGTTCCCAATTTTTTAATCCAGATAAACCTCTTTTTTTAGTTGAGGGGGAAAGAGATGTAATGTTAATGAAGCAATTTGGTGTTACTAATGTTTGGGGAATATCTGGAAATATAAGTCCAGAGCAATTTGGGAATTTAAGAAAAGTAAATGTTCCTATAGTAATCTTTATGGACAATGATAAAGCAGGAGAGATTTATAAGGGGGAATTAATTGATGCTTTAACAGATTATTCTAAATTGTATATAGTTAATGACTATTGTAATTGTAAAGATGCAGCTGAATTATATGAGAATAAGTTACTAAGTAAGTCTTTGAAATCTATTAAATCATTAAAAAATGAAGTTAATTTCATTTTCTCCTTGACAAAGTGAAAAGATATGCTATAATAAGCTTAAATAGTATAAAGGAGGGGAAATAAATGAGTAAAACTTTTGAGATTCGATTAGTCTATTCTTTAACTCACACTAATGATGAAAAGGTAGTTATAGACGAAATAGTAAAGGATTGGAAAATATTAGATAATAAAGAATTTATGATAAAGTATAACTTTTCATACAAAAAAACTTGCACAAGTTGCGGAAATTTAATATTTAATACAGCTTTTATTTCGGGATGTAATAATTGCCACAACTCGTTTGTGGAATAATCAAAGAAAGGAGAAAAAAATGAATTGGATAAAGAAAATTGAGGAATTAAACACCTATTGCAAAGGTTGCCTTTGCATTTGTCATTATAACCAATGGGAGCTAAACTCCTATGGTCATAGTGATATTTTTAGTTACGGGGACAAGGTAGGTTTGATAAAAGGGGTAAGCTTAAAAGAACTTATAAATTATGCTTATACTCTGTATAAAAAGGAGATTGAAAAATGAAGGAATTAATAACTGAATGTTATGAGTTATTTTCTAAAAGAATCCAAGAGCAAAAGCAGATTAATAGTAACCAGAGCTTTAAATCAAATAGAGTAATTAATAAGAAAGATAAAAAGGAGGAATAAGATGGCAAATTGGTATTTAAAAGGTAACTCAGGTGTAAAAGAAGCTAAGGAATTAGAAAAAATAAGGTCATTAAAAGCTCAGAATACTGCTAAGAGATTTTTTATCCCATCTGGAAAGGAGGCTAAACTAATATTTGTTGATGATGAAGGATTTTATTGTAGTATTCATCAATTTCAGTTTAATGGAAAATGGAATAACTTTGCTACTTGCACGAAAGAAATGGGTGGTTGCCCAATTTGTGATGATGGAAAATTTTCTATATGGGTAGCACATTACACTGTTATAGATACAACTAAGTTTGAATATAATGGTAAAACATATCAAAATAGAAAACTACTTTTACCTGCCAAGAATGATGCTTTGCAAATGATAGCCGATTTAAAAGAGCAATATGGCTCATTAGTAGGAAGAGTTTTCTTGTTTAAACGATATAAAGATAAATCAGTTAATACTGGAATACCTATAAAGTATCTCGGTAAAGTTAAAAATATATCTAAGAACTATGGAAAGGAGTCGGATGTTCCATTTGATTATGAGAAGGTGTTAGCTCCTTTATCTAATGAAGAGTATAAGACCTTTGGTTTTATTAATAAGGCTATGGGTGCTACAGAGTTGGATGAACCTGATATTGAATTCGATACCGAAGAGGATACAAAGAATTCTGATAGTAGCACTGGTAAATTAGAATTTGATTCGGATTCGGAGACAGAGGATAAAATAGAAAAGGGGACAGAGGATAAAGAAGAGGCATCCTTTTTTAAGCCTGTTTCCGAAGAAAAGGATGATATTCCTTTTTAAATTATTTATAAATAACAGGGGAGAGTTTCTTAAAGCTCTCCCCAAAGGAGAAGCAAATGGCAACCCAAGCAACTATCATATTAAAAAAGGATAAAAATAATACTGAAAGTAAAATAGTTATCCCAGATGCCTTAAAAGAAACATCTGTTAAGCTTACGGTAACTCAAGGGGCAACTGTTAATCTTGGAGACTATGAAAGCGCAAGATTTGAGTATGGGATAGAAGTTACTTCTGCATTAGATAAGGTGGATAAAGTAAGAAAAGAAATGGATAAGTATATTGATTTCCTTATCAATAAACGGATAAATTCAATAAAGAATTAAATGCTTGAGGATTCCAATATTATTCCTGCGTCTGAAATACCTAACAAATTAATTCCAAGAGTTTCTTCAGGTATATTTGTATTTGATGCCCTAACGAGTGGGGGATTACCTTTGTGGAAATATATTATCTTTCACGGGAATAAATCCTGCGGTAAGACAACTATATCTTTGAAAATAATGGATAGCTTTTTATCTAAATATCCCGATAAATATGTTGCGTATATAGATTTTGAGGATAGTTTTGATAAATTATGGGCTTCTAATTTTATTAAAGAATCTAATATGGAAAGATTATTAGTTATCGTTCCTGATTATGGAGAGCAAGGAGTTGACTATGCTATTAATTGTGCAAAAGATGAAAGTGTGGGCTTTATTTTTGTTGATAGTTTAGCTGAAATGATTCCTACGGTAGAGGCGGATAAATCTGCATTGGACGAAACAATGGGATTGCAAGCTAAGTTGATGAATAAAATGTTTCGTAAATTATTACCCATTATGTCTATGGCAAAGAAACAGCAACGACCCTTAGTATATCTCTTTATAAATCAGGAAAGGTCTAATTTTAATGCAAGAGCATTTCAGGCGTCCACTCAAAAACCTGGAGGATATTTCCAGAACTTTATTGCTTCATTAGATGTTAGATTTTATCTTGTTTCAAAGGATACTGCTACGGAATCAAAAGCTTCTAACTATGGAGATTTTAAATTTAAAATAGATAAATCAAAAGTAAGCGGAATTTTACCTTACAGGAGTGGATTATTCAGGATGCAATTATTAGATAATCCTGGATTTGTAGATAATGTGCCATCCATTCTTATGTATGCTAAAAAGTATAAACTTATTACTAAAGAAAAATCTGAGTATTTAATAGGGGATAATAGATTTAGTAATCAGATTCAAATAGTAGAGTATTTATCTCAAATACCGCATCCTCCTGAATATTTTGAGTATTATAATAAATTAGTAGAGTTATTATGAGCATTATGTTATCCTGCAAGGTATGTGGTAACTATTTTGGGATACACAAATTTAAACATTTTGATTCTGCATATAATGTATGCAGCATAGAGTGCTTTAAAAAAGGATTAATAATTATGCCAGAAGCTAAAATTAAAGCTATTGCATCCCCTATAGGGGTATTTGATTCTTTTAGAAGCAAAGTGGAAGAGCAATTTAGTAATTTATTAGATTTAGAGAATATAAAACAAAAACACGAGAGATATTTCTTTAAAGTATTTATCCATAATCATTACACTTACTATCTTCCTGATTTTTATCTTCCTGAATATAAAGTATATGTAGAAATAAAAGATGGACTTTGGGAATCAGGGGCATACTCTAAATTCAAAGCATTCTCAAAGCTTATTCCTCTTATTTTGATTGATAGAAATATGATTCTACAATGGAGGAAGAAAAATGGAAAATGATTTATTCTCTATTAATCAAATAAGAGCAGCTGTAGAGAATGCTGTTATTAATAATAGCAAAAGTAATAGAGGAACGAAAGATATATCTATTCACGCTTCTGAATTAGTAACATTTTGCTCCAGGAAATATAAGTTATTAGATGGTCAGATTCACGATAAAGAAAGAAGAATCCCTATAGGGATTGCCACCACGTTTCTAATAGGAAGAGCTGTAGAAGATTTTGTCATTTCCAGTATGAATACAAGTTCTGTGATTTCTACTCTTTTTAAGTATGAATGTTCTAAATGTGGAAATGAGTATTTACTTAATAGGCATACACATCAAGTAATGTGTCCTAATTGCAATGATATGCCTATGATGAGAAAACAGGTAACTTTATCCTATTTAATAGCAAAAGGTATATACTTACAGGGTAATCCTGATTTAATAATGCAAATGAATAGTATAGATAAAAACTTTTATATTTATGAAATAAAATCTATAAAACCAGAAGCATACGAGCTTTTAGAATCTCCCCTATTAGCACACTCTTATCAACTCCAGGCATATTTATGGTTAGCTAAACAATTGTCTTTAAAAATAAGAAAAGAGTATAAAATTCAATTTAAATACGGGTATGTTCTTTATATCAAGAAAACCTATGCTAAATCTCCTATAAAGATATTTAAAGTCCTTTTAGGGAATAAAATGAATAATTTAATGAAAGATATTATCAGCGATTTGGATAATTCTAAGCTACCTGATAGAATTTGCTCCTCCAAAGATAGTTTATTGGCTAAAAGATGTCCAGTAGCAACGAGGTGTTTTAATGCTTGATACAAGTAATTATAAATTAGCCACAGAAAATAGCCTTAAAAGAATAGCTAAAAGTAAAATTATAGCAATAGATTTTGAGACTAATGGGGTTAATGCTTATGATAGTAAAATTAAATTATTATCAGTATCCTTTTCAATAAAAGAGGGCGAATCAAGAATTGTGTTATTGGATAAGGCTGGAATGAAATTAATTTCACTTGTTAAACGTATATTTGAAAGTAATGCTACAAAGATTGTAGCAGCTCGCCCATTCGAGGAGAATTTTGCTCTTCAGAAATTACATATATTACTACATCCACCAGTGTATGATGTGTTAGTAATGGCTCATTTGTATAATGAGACTAATATTAGAGTGTATAATCTCGAGAATGTAACTAATAAATATACGTCATTAAATGATATAAAAGATATAGCAGAGCATCAAAGAGCTACTTTGGAGACTTCGACAGACGACTTAAAGATTGCCTATAATGGAGTAGACACTGATGCCACTTTACGATGTTTTAACGTTCTATCGAAAAGGCTTGCAGCTAAACATAGTCTCTCTAATTATTTTTTTAATCTTCTCCAGCCAGCTCAAGATATGTATGCAGCGTTGGATAAATATGGAATGAAGATGAATACCGAAGATATACGAAAGAATGAAGCTGATTTATGTAATTTTTGTGCAAAATTATCAGATAAGACCTTAAATCTTCTTCCAGATAATCTAAAAGAAAAGTATAAAAAGAAGTTAAAATTAACTATACCCAGTTTAATAAAAGATTATCTATTCTTATCTCCAGAAGGACTAAAATTAACTCCTATAGAACTAACAGAAAAAAATCAATCCCCAGCTACTTCAAAGAAAGCATTAATCCCATTTAAGAATAAGAAATTTGTTTCGCAGCTGCTAACTTGGAAAATGGCTAATAAGATTTTAACTACTTATTTTAAACAGTTATATTCAGCTATGGATAACAAAGAAACTATTCATCCATCAACTCTGTTTACCAGAACAGTAACAGGAAGACAGGTGGTGCTTAATCCTACATTACAAACTATCCCTCAAAGAAATGAATATGCCCATTTAATCAAAGAATTATTTAAAGCTCCAGAAGGTTACTATTTATTTGGGAGAGATTTAGGTCAGTCTGAGTTTAGAATAGCAGGTTGGCTTGCTGATGAAAAAAATGTATTGCAAGCTTTAAAGGAGGGAGTGGATGTGCATAAAAAGACTGCATCATTAATGTCGGGTAAACCAATAGAAGAAGTAACAAAGGAAGAGAGGCAATTTGCTAAACCTATTAATTTTGGATTAATATATGGAGCAGGTTGGAGAACTTTGCAAACAGTTGCTTTTGATGATTATGGGGTAAAAATGACAGACAATCAAGCTAAGAATGCAAGAAATAAGTTTTTTTCGATGTATCCTGCTTTTGAAAAATGGCATATTAAAATAATAACATATGCAAGAAAACATCATAAAGTTGTAAGTCCATTAGGAAGAGAAAGACATTTAGAAGATATAAATAGTAGAGATGACTCTCTTAGAATGAGAGCAGAAAGGCAAGCTGTTAATTTTTCTTGCCAAAGTTTTTCATCCGACCTTAATTTAATAAGCCAATTTTTATTTTATAAATATATAAAGAAATATTATGACTTTAATTACGCCAGACCATTATTTTTAATTCACGATGCTTCGTATGGTTTTTGCAAAAAAGAGGTTATAAAGGAAGTTCAAAGATTCACAAAGATGGCTACAGAGGTATGGTCAAAAAAGTATATTAAAAATAAATTTGATATAGATGTAAGTTACCCTGTAGGTTCAGTATTTGAGTATGGAGATAACTGGGAAAATTTAAAAGAGGTAGAAGATGACTCCCAGTAGTAGAACTTTAGCTTATATAAGAGAAGAAGGCTACATAGTAGATAGTGTAGAAAGGTATAATCAATTCACCAAGCATAGGTCTGATTTATTTGGAATAATAGACTATATTGCTATTAATGGGAAAGAATTAATAGGAATACAGAGCTGTGGGGTGGCATTTTCAGAGCATAAGAAAAAGATGCTAAAAAGCTCCCTGTCAGAGTTGTGGTTAAAAAGTGGCAATAAATTATTACTTATAGGATGGAGAAAGCTGAAAAAGGGTGGAAAATTACTATATGAACCAAGAATTAAATGGTTTTCATTAGAAGATTTTACAAATGTTTAAACTTATAATTATAATACTTTTTTTATTACCCATTTCAATAAAAGCCCAATCGTTAAAATATGATTTTAATCATCTTTCAAAAGAACAGATAACTATATTAAAGAAAACTTGCCAAGCAGGGATAAAAGATAATCTATGCTTAACTATGGTTTCCATAGCTTGGCAAGAAAGTGATTTAGGTTTATATCAAATAAATCTTCAAGACCCAAGTGCGGGTATATATCATATAAAAATCTCAACTGCTATGAGTTATATAACTCCCCATATTGCAAATACCCCTTTTAATAGGAATAGGGTAGCAATGTGGTTGATAGATTATTCTAATTGGTCAGCTAAACTTGCTATTAAACAACTTCAATTCTGGTTAAGATACTGGAATGGCAATTGGTTTAAAGCAGTTGGTAGCTATAATGGTGGTTACAAATGGAATCGAAGATATGCAAGAAAAATTGCTAATAAGGTTAGATTTTTGAGGCATCATATCAAGTTTTAGGAAATAAAAATGAAGTTAATTTCATTTTAGCCTTGACAAAGTGAAAAGATATGCTATAATAAGCTTAAATAGTATAAAAGAGGAGGATTAAAATGAGGGATAACAGAATTAAGATTGTCATAAAGGAGATGAAAGAGTTACGCAGGAGAATAGATTTGCTGTATAAAGAAGGTAAATGTAATAAAGAATATGACTATTATGGTGAAAATCCCTCAAAGGAATCTTCCGCCATAAAACGTAAGTCTATGGATTTGAGCAGAGCATTAACAGAAATGAGAAAACCATAATAAGGAGGATTAAATGAATGGGCATACGGAGATAAAAATTACAACAGATGTAAGGGAACAGATAGAAGATTTGTTATATAGTGTTCAGAATGAACAGGGAAATTCACATTTGTTTGGCACTGATTTGTGCAATAGTGTTACCAACTCTATTATGGAAATTGTTAAGGAAAATTTAATAAGGGAGGAATATAAGTATAACGAGGAAGATTGTGATGCCAGTATTCTCGATACATATTAAATGGAGGGTGAACTATGAATATACAAAATTTTGGGAGGTCATAGATGAAACACGATTTTAATTATTTAAATACACTTGATGGAATAGTGGATAAATTAGACTATTGCGTCAAGTATTTAGAAAGAAAAATAGTTTTAAATACAAATAAGGCAGAAATTGAAGTTCTAAATGCAGAAAAAAATTTACTTTTTAATGCTAAAATACAATTAAAAGTAGTATTGATAGGCAGTAAGGTATAGGAGGAAAAATGATAGACTTAGCAGTATTTTGGGTATTTATAGTTATACTTTTATTACTTCTTTCAGTCATTGTATGGGAGATATTTTAAAAAGGGTGTATCAAATTTTAGGAGGAGGATTAAATGAACATAATACAAAATAAAGCTTTCCTATTTACCCACAAATGGGAGGTAGGCTATAGTAATAACCCAAATGATTTAGGAAGAGAAACTATTGACGGAATATCGAGAGCATATCATCCCAAATGGGACGGCTGGAGATTAGTTGATGACCATAGAGCAAAGGAGATTCGTTCTATAAATGATATGGATAAGTTTATAAAAACAGACCCTATGAAAAAATTGGTAATGGATTTTTATAATCAATGGTGGATTGACCATCATTGTAATGAGATGTCTTCAGAAATAGCATTAGCTTTCTTTGATACAAGTTTTATGACTGGGGAAGCAGTATGGTTATTACAACGGGCAATAAATTTTGTTCATTATCATATCAAACCTAATATATTAAAGGAGGATAATATATGGGGAAATGAAACTCGTAAAATATTAGGTTTTACTCACGGTTTAGTGGATGTTTTTATTTACAAACGAGGCAAGTATCAAAATAAGCTACAGGGTATGCGGTCATTTTACAGAGGATGGGGAACTCGAACCTTTAATTTGGGACTATACCTTAAGAGTGGATTAAATCCAAAGATGATAGAATGATACTTTTAATTAAAGGAGAAATAAAGATGAATAAAAAAGTGTATCCTAATGTTTCAAAAAAGTTGAGATACTGGAACGAGCTTACTCAGGAGCAACAAACGGAAGCGTTTGAAGCAAATGCTCTGGTTTCAGAATTTATCCAACCATTTTGGTGTGAATACCCAGATGCTTTGCAAGGTGGTTTAGGTTGTTGGAGTTTGGTAGATAAAATAAAATTTATTGGAGAAATAAAAGATTGCATAACTTGCAAATTCAATAAGGAGAGTAAAATAAACACTGAACAAAAACTAAAAGACCAAATAGTTGCATTAAAGCACAGAAATGAGCAAACTCTCTCTTATTGTTATACTATTTCTGAAGTAAGGAAATCACAGGAAAAAGCAACACAAATGCTACTCGAAGGCAATGGAATCGAAAATGAATAAAGAAACAGTAGAAAAGTTAGCAAAGGAACATTGGGATTATATAAAAGAATTGATTAACGTGCATATCCTTTTAGACGAAGAAACTTTAGCAATGTTGAGGTTTCATTATATAACTGCATTTATACACGGTTATAAACACGCCATTAACGAAATTAAAGAATCATCTAATACTTTTCCTATAAAAATTAACAAATTCAGCGATTTTTTTAAGAACACAAGCATACCTAAAAATAAGGAATAATATGAATATTATAAAAGCTAATTCGTATAAGGATATAACAGACAATAATTATCTAATTATATTTTCTACTTACCATTGCCCTGCTTGTAAGGTTCTAATAAAGACTTTAAATGATATGAATATAGTTATACCCATATACTCCATAAATATAGAAGATAATCCAGAAATGGTTTCTACCTTTATGATAATGTCAGTGCCTACTGGAATATTCTTTAATCATAATCGTCCTATGTCGGAAATTGTAGGTTCTGTGTCTCCTGAAGAAATTAGGAAATGCTTAGGAGAGTCAGCTATTTAAATGACTGAGATATGCAAAATTATTAATTGTTCTCTACCTGTTAAAGTGCATAAATTAATGCTATGCAATAAGCACTCAAAACAATTCTATAGAAACAAAGATAAAGCTGCTAAAATTTTTATAAAAAACACAGAATGTAAGATAGAGGGATGTCATAGAAAAGCTATGATAAGATATTTGTGTCATACCCATTATGCAGCTTGGTATAAGCGTAATTATGAAGGGAATGATATACATAGGGTAACTCATAATCTTGATAAAATAACAAAATTGTCCACCCCCTGTGGGAAAATGATAAGAGAGAGTAAAGAAAAAGGAAGGGAATGCCGTAAATGTTGCATAGATAAATATGAATGGTATTCGGTATGCTTGAGTAATTCAGCTAACCTTGACTTTCTTAGTTGGGGTATAACATCAGCATAATTCTGTAAAGGGGACAAAATAAATGAATGATACAACTAAATTATATCTAATATCAGGGGTTGTAGAAAATATGACCCACGCAACTAATATTTTATCGGAAGATATGAAATATATCCCTAAAATAGGGATAGTCCAATATAACATAAACCAAGCTAAGATAGAGGAGATAACGGCTTGGAAGGACGAACTAAAAAGGATATTAGTAGGATAGCCAAATAAAACTATTTATACTTAACAAAAAGGGGCTAAGAATGCTCAACTCAGGATGGAATAAGCAAAACATTAGTTCTATAATTATCATTATCATCATAATACTTTTTATTATTTACATACAATTAAAGTATTACTTTTAAAAAGATGGGCTAATAAATGAAATTATTGATATTGAGGAGGTTGAAATGGAAGAGTTCAATAAAGGGATAAAAGAACTGATAAAACTTATGAAAGAGAACCCTGATTTGAAAGTAGTTATTGGGTGCGATGCAACTAATATGGAAATTGAAACAGATTATTTTGAGATGCAGATAGATTGTTGTTATGTTGACCATAGAGCTATTTATTATGGGGTTATATTTTATGATGAAAATGAGTTAATAGATGAAATTATTGATATTGATGGGATTGGTGAGGAATCTGCGGCAGAAAAAGCTCACAAGCTTATGGAAAATGTAATTATAATACAAGCAAAGGGATTTCCAGTATAAAAAAAACAGTTTAAGCAAGCTTTGAGGATATTTTGAAACTAATATAAGTTACTTATCTTCAAATAAGTAGCTTAAGAAGGATATTACTATAATGATACACAAATTAATCAGGGATAAAACATTCCATACTTATATAAGGTTTTATTGGGATTGCACGGAAAAAGAATTTGTTGACCAATGGAATGAAGGACACTTTCAAATAAAAGAACGAAACTCAAATGGTAAAACAGTTGCAAGTGAAAATTTGGGGGATATAAGTATTTGGATAAATCGTAAAAACAATGTGGAAACTTTGTCTCACGAGATACTTCACGCTATAAGGATATGGTTGGAAGATTATTATAAAATTCCTCTAAATGAAGATACAGAGGAGATTTATACAATGTTGCACTCTTTCTATATGGAACGATATTTAAGCACTGTGGGATTAAAAGAACTTATAGCATAGGGATACAAGATAAAGCGTAGGAATGCACTAATCCACTTCTACGCTTTAACCAAAGGAGGGTATATTATTATTATTATACCATTTTAATTCTATTTGTCAATAATTTTAGTATTTATTTTTTAAAAGTAAGTGCAATTTTTTCAGCACTTCTGCCTACTATATACCCTGATATTCCTAATTTTAATAAAGTCCACATTTGAGGGGGAATTGGTAGCATTATTGCTTTCTTGACTCCAATAAGAGCTTGAACATAAGGTGCAAAGATATAGTTATTGAATATTATTAACCCAAACAACATCATCAATAGTGGACGCCAATTCCTCTGTAACCAACTCTTTCCATTTTCTTCTGCTACTACAGATTTAACTTGTGCTTGTAATTCATTGTCATATTTAGCATAGTCAAGTTTTGTTATAACCTGCCTTAATTCAGTTTTTAGCTCAAGTGCTTTATCTTTATTTAAAGTTGATTTATCTATCGTTCCAAATATATCATCTACTATCTTACCAATAATAGGAATAAATGATAAAAAGCCCATTAAATTTTGCTCCTTATTATTTTCCATTCATCTAAGACTTCTTTAACAGAGTAAAGAATAACTCCCTTAATCTTTTGAACTTCAAGAGTAATCTTAACGCCTGCTTTTTTACCAATGGAATAACCCATTATAAAGATTGTTATAGCCAAAATACCAAGGATAATCCACCCTGCTACCGTTATTGAAGTAATCATAAAACCTCCTAATAATATTTATTTATAAATTAAAATAATTCAAGTCTTACCAATGATGCCAAATACTTAGACCAATCACTACCGTTAAAATTAACCCTTCTGATACAACATAATATAATACTCTTTTACTAAAATCTGTAAAGGACTTATTAAAAGTAAGGATAGTTTTATTTACTTTATTTGTTAAATTATCCTTAACAGTGTCTAATTTAGTTTCGTCAGTTCTTATCAAATCAAATATCTTATCAACTTGTTTTTGCTGCTGACTAATTTGCATCTGCATTGACTTTAGATTAGTAAATGCCTCTGTTAATTTATCAATACTTTCAGTTTGATAACTCATTCGAGTATCTAAATTTTTTATCTGATTGCTGAGTACTGCAAAATCCGTCTGTGAAGTTGTGTTAGGCATATTACTTCCTTTTATGAATAACTATAGTAATATTCATCTTCTATTACTATTCTATATTCCTCTACTCTTGGATAAGATATAAACTCTTTTTCAACTTTGCAATATTTACCATCTCGTGTATCTTTTAAAAATGTTAATAATGTTACAAGTTCTTTATTTTTTTTCATTTAATTAATACTCCTTTTATGTAAAACTCTAAAATCTTGAATATCTACCGAAAAGCTATACCTATAATATCTGGGTAAATCCTTATCACTTACATTGAAATTCTTATAGCCTATTGAAGCTACTAAGCCTCTATAAGTACCATCTTTGAATTTCCAATAAGGGATACCAACTATATATTCAAAATATCTTTTTTTAGATGAGTGGGCATTCCAGTAACCAAAGCCTATTTCTTTCCACTTTGCCCCATATCCTGTCAGCTGTATAATTTTAGTATGAACGCCGAACCAAAACTTGAGATTAGAACATCTATTTCTAATCAGCCATCTATATCTTGCCCAATAAGTAGTTGTGTTAAAACCCTTAGAGTTCCACCCTCTATCACCATCAATGCCATTATATCTGTTTCCCCAGAGCCAAAATACTTTCAGCAATCTATGATTTAACAGATGAGGTTGAGCTGAGGTTGGTATAAATTCAGGAGTGGGAAATAGTAATGCTATCGGCACTACAACAATACCTATTAGTTGAACTGGTAATGATATTAGAAAGAATTTTATTGTAATGATTAGTAAATTTCGGAAGTGCGTCAATTTCTATATCCCAATTTAGCTTTTTCCCTTTTACCAAATTTAATACAATGGTTAATATATTTTTCATATTTAATGCGTTTTAAGTTTATTTTAGGAAGTTTAATCATAGCAAGCTCACTGCCATAATCAGGATATTCTTCCTTTATTTTCCGTTGAACTTGGTCTCTAATAGCATTTATTTGGTTACTATTATGAACAAGATTATAGAACTCTAATTCTGTAAGTTCAGAACAATTAATTTCAGGCGGTTGTGATGCTATCAAAGCATTTATGCCCGACTCTAATTCTGATTCTATACTTACAACATTCATAGGTGAAAAATAGCTTACAACAAGCGTATCATTTCCGCCCCTAAATATGAGTTCTGTATATTTATCTTTAGCCTTTTCAAATTTTACAAACTTAAATATGTTACACTCCTTGCTGGTATTAAACCAATCATTTTATTTTCTATTAGTATTTTTTTATAATATCTTTTTTCGCACTCAGTGATTAAATCATATAATTGGTAAGCTGTATTCCTAATGACATTGCAAAGTGCGTATTTCTCAAATCTTGGAAAGTGATTTAAGTATATATTCAACAACTTAATCATTTCCATATATTTACGATTCAATATTGATTCATCGTGAATTGACATATTTATTTATGCGTTTGCTATCACAAACACTACACAATTACAGAGGCACGGCCGCCAACACTACCGTGCGAATTAGTCGAAGAATTATCCAAATCGAGTGCAGAAACGCCCGCACCAGAAGAAGCGGCCCAAACGCCACCACGAATGCACGCTAAATTAGCTATTAAGTTTCTATAAAAAGCATCATTTCCAAATAAAGTAGTCCCTGAAGCGGATACTCCTATTGCTTGTGGTATTCCTGAACAAGTTTCTCTATATATTGCTGTAGTTCTATCTGTACTCATTCCAAATACTTGGCTTGCTGCATTCCCAAAATACACAGTGTCAGGAGTAGTTGGAATGATACCTGTTAAATCAAGTGTATCATATAAAGTCAAATCATAAGCCCCAGTTCCAACTGTAGTGCTTGCATCGATTAAATTTGCTATGGATACTGATTCTTTCAATATCTTAAAAGTAGCTGGTGTTGGTGAACTTGCAATTTGTATAATTCCAGAAGCAACTTCCCACATATTCCCATTTAAGTCTGCTACTCCACACAATTGTCCATTGTGTGTTGTTTTAGCAAAAGGAACTCCACTACCTGTTAAAGCACAATTAGAATAACCACTACTTGTGAAAGTAACAGATGCATCATTTACATCTGCCAACGCATTGTTGTTATTCCCTTTCGGAAGATAAGGAGCAACATCCACATAAGCACAAGTTGACAGTATATTCGCTTGTGATTGAGCTTGTGCTATTAGTGCAAGGGCATCATCCATAAACATAGTCGGTTCAGAGTAATCAGAGCCTCTTGTTTTTACAGCGTTATATATTCCTCCAAGATTATTTGGAGGAGCGTTGTTTAATAATGATATAGGATTGTGCGCTGAGTTTGTCGAACAAGGGTCAATGCCTTGAACGGATGAGAAAATTCCATTTACATTTCCACAACCATATTTGTCATAGAAAAAGCCATTTTGAATTGCTCCACCATTAATAAATGCTCTATGAACTACATAACCCGATAATGGTATAGCAGAAATATATATCTTATTATTTGAATCCCAAGTAAAATAAAATTTTGGAATCCACACCATTATAGAGCCAGTTAAATCTGAAACATTTCCATAGTTTGCACTCGATGGGTCAAAATGACCTGATAATCTTGTCCAACCTGTAGGTAAGTCAGCATCTCGAACAGCGGCTACTCCAAAACCAAGATTTCCCTGTAAACCAATATCATATATATTCATACCATACACCCAATTATTCAGTGTGCCATTTGCATCTGTTACAGGTATTTGACTCGCTACTCGGGTTTGAGACGGAGTAAATCCACCAACGGTAGCAGAATCTATCCCATCTCCAGCTTGTAATTGTTCTTTAACTCCATTGGTTAATACTAAAGGCTTTTTAATAGCCATACTATAATCTTATAATTTTATAGGCGATTTAGGGTCAATCTGAAGTTCTGTAGTAGAAATAGCCTGTGCAACTTCAGTTATATATCCAGTTGTAGGAGCAGTGGCAGTTAATAGTCCAGCGGTGGCGGATAGATAATAAACAGCCCCAGATGTCAAAGTTGTAGCTCCAATAACACTTGTCCAATCTGAACTCGTAAATACTCCATTTGTTTGAATAGTTCCTGCTGCTGCTGCTGCTATAGATGCATCAACTACCAAACCTATAACTCTTGCAGATGATGCGGCTGCTGAACTTGCCAAATCAACATTGTTTGCTGCCGAACTATAAACAGGTTGCCCTATTGTTATAGCTGCTGAATTTGCGTTAGTAAGACTTACTACATCAGGAGTACTCACTGTTGCATCTAATGTATCTCCTGCTTGAATCTGTTCTGTTACTCCACCATTTATTACTAAAGGTTTTCTTAAAGCCATCTTGTCCTCCTATACTATAAAAGTATAATGTTATTTATATTTATAATAATAGTAGTTGCGTTTTTTGCAACCCCTATTTGTTGCACATACCCGATTGTAGGTGCAGTTTTTGATATTATTACTCCATTCAAAAATAATCTATCTCCAGTTGACCAAGACCACGCTATATTACTAATTTCTCCACTTGTTGCCATATTTCCTGCCAGTCCTGAAGTTATTGCAGTTAATGATACTCCTGAGCATATCTTTCCGAGATTAGAACTATCAGCAATATACCCTGATGCAGTTGCGGGGGAATAAGCGGGGATATTTTCTAATGCTGCTATTGTCGTAATATCATACTGTGAACTATCCACAATCCCATTATTATTGGTATCATAAATAGCTTTAATCATATAACCAGACCCAGAAGGAGAGCCAAATTCAAGGGCAGTTTCTAAGGTATTAACTTTAGTATATTGTCCTGCTTTACCCACAAAAGAATTAGGGGTATCACTTAATGTTACAAAAGAAGTGGCTTTAGCGTATCCAAAATTTTCTATAACTGCATTAATAATATCGTTGTCTTCTATTATGATATAATTATCTTCTATTGTAATAGCCATTAGACAGCATTCCTTGTTATATCATATTTAACAGTTATTGTGCCATTCAATATAGTAGTTACATTTCCAGAAGAGTCAACTAACTTAATGTCATAATAATAACCTCCTAATAATAGGGCGGTTTCAGCAGGGAGTAGCACTATTTGTGCTTTTCCATTAACTGGGTCGAGAAAAGTAGTAATTTTCTTTTGCAGAACAAAATTAGCATCCTCTACATTAATTCTAAAAGTTAGCCATAACTCTGAGCCTGTTATATCAATAGGAAGACCTGCTTTCTTATCTAAAAAAGATAGACCTATTACTTTAGTATCTCCTCTATAAAAACTCTTTATTCCCATAATTTTGTTAATAAAAATGAAATTAATTTCATTTCTTACTCCTATTTTTGTTCTTACTAAGTTTCCAGGCACTTCTATAAATAGCTCCCATTGTAGAATTACTAAAATTAGAATGTCTATTATATATCATTCTATGCCATTTTATTGAATTTTCAACTCTTTCTTTATCAGCTGGTAGTAAAGAAGCTAAAAAAGGTCTTCTAAGATTAATAGGTAAATTAGTCAATACATCTGAACTATTAAAGGATTTAAACATAGATTGTAATGTTCCACCCATACTATAGTATTTGGCAAGAAATAGAATAGCGGCATCCTTATCCCCATATTGTAAAGCTTTCTTATATTCGAAAGCATAATTAGATTTGGGCGAAGGATACACTTTTGGAGGAGTTATCCCATTATCCTGCATAAATTTGGAAACTAAATTTCTGGATATATAATAGTTTGTAGAATTAATATCTGTTGTATAGGTTAAAGAACCTGACGCTATATCTTCTAATTTCCCCATAAAGCTTCTATCACTTTCTCTTAATGGAGTATTAGAAAATAATAATCTATAAGGCATTCCTAATCCAAATAATTTAAATAAATGCTGAGCTTTATCTCTGATAGGTTTGGGACTTGAAACATTAGGATATAAAGATTCCCCAGCTAAATCTTCTACTATAGCCTTCTGTATAGGAACAGACGAATTTATAAATCTATTTATAACATTATAGGGCATTTTTTTCATAAAATCCAAATAATTAATCTGCCCATCTGCTATTTCTTTATAAGAAGTCTTTGCATTCCCTAATCCGAACCAATCTAAAGCATCTGATAATGCTCCTTGAAATCGCATAGTCCTTACATCACCATTAGTTCCTCTTCCTAAAATTAAATGTAATTGACCTTTATTAGCTTCATTTATGGCATCACTTTCTTTGGGGAAAAAAGTTGAGTTCCAAGCATTAATAGCAGCATACATAAAAGTCATTTTTATTATTCCTCTAACTGCAAAGGTAGTTCCAGATAAATAATGCCCTTTTATAGTTCCTTCTTGAACTAATCTTTTAAATAATTTAACATATCTGGGCATATTTATCTCTGTCCAACTCCAAAAAGGAATTAAATTCTTTCTAATCCATTGACCATTGGGTGAAATATTACCATAATCGCCTATCCCTTCTCTTGCCATTTTAGCAGCTAAAGTTTGCTTATCCAAATATCTTGCTGATTCTTTATCAACTACGGAATAAACTTCATCAGGTTTCTTACCCAAAGTAATAAGTTCATTTTTGTAATATCTCCAAGCTGCAAGTCTTAAAATATTTTCTCTGAAGTCATTTGCTTTAGTTACTACATTCCAGTAACCATTAAAAGGTTTAAATATAAAATTAGATTTACTACCAAGAACATTCTTGTAAGCGTCCAGACTTTGAGAATTTATATCTTTTAATACTTCTTGCTGGGTTATATTTGTCCCAAGAACTAATCTATCTGAGCCATCTTTTAATTCTGCTTTAGTAGCATCATCTAATCCAACCCCATCTTTATAATAATAATTATATAAATCTTGAAAAGACTTTTTACCATAAACCATTGCTATTTTAGGACTTAATGCTGTGGATATATCTAAATCCCCAGTAAGGTTATTAAGTGAATATTTCAAAACTCTTGTAGGAAAGAATAAAACCATCTTCTTAAATATGCTTATACTTGTTTGTAGCATAGTTTCTATAGGAGTGGGAATATTAAATTCTGTAACTCTTCTCAAAGCAGGTATAAGTTCTTTTCTAACAAGCATAAGTTTATCTGGAGTATTTGATGGAGAAGCTATAGCCTGCGTTATTTCATCTGCTGTATCCTCAGCTACTGTATAAATTGAATGATAATGTGGAATAGCAGTTCTTGAAGTTACTGTAAAATCTTTATATTTATCTTTACCTTTAATAAATTCTTGCAACTCCTTTACAGTGGTAGGTTTTTTATGCTTTAAAATAATAAATTCTCTTTGTAATTGTTCCATATCCTTACTATGAAATTTAGAGATGGCATCTATTGACCTACTGTATAATTTTAGTAAATGAAACTGGGATAAAGCTTCCATTTCAGATTGCATATAATTGGTTATATAAGACTTAGAGGAGTTAATCCTGGAAGTTAAAGGGTCAATTTTGGGAGATGAAAACATATAATGGTTATTAATTTTAATTTTAGCTCTAAAATAATCCCAAGTTATTCTATGAAAATAAGCTTCTGGACTTAAATTCTTGGCATCAATAATACCTTTCTCGTGGAGATAACTAAATAATTGACTATAAGTTGCTCTTCTTCTTTTGAGAGCTTCAGTTACTCGTGGATTATCCTTAGCTGCTTTCTCAAAATATTTTTCAGTAGCAAAAACACTATTAGAATCTTTAAAGACACCTTTCCATTGAGATTTAATAGCTTCTATATCTTGCGTTCCTTCTGTAAGATTACGAGCTATATCTTTTATAACTAAATATCTGGTCATCATAAATCTATCTGAAGGAGTTAATCCTCGCTGTATATCCTGAATATCTTCAGTAGCATTATGCAAAGCTATTTGTATATGAGAAGCAATATGTCTTACTATTTCAGTTAGGGGGGTTAATTTTTTATTAGCAAGTTCTGGGGATAAACCGTGAATAGAATTATTCCAAAATTCAGCTGCAAAATTTTTAGCCTGAGTTATTCTAATTCTTGCCCTATCCAAGAAACTTCCTGGATTTAAATCGGCATTATCAGCAACTGCTTTATCATAAGCAGTGTTATTAGAAGCTTCTGATGGAGTATAATTAAATTTAACTATTGGATTCAGTGAATTATAATTCTTATAAGCTTCCAAATCTAAATTAGATTTATCATTAGACAGTAAGGAATTATAAATATCTTCTGGATTCTTTTTACCACCAAACTTTAATCTAAGATTGTTTATAAAGTTTTTCATCTTTCTATATAATGTGGCTATAATGGGTTCATCTTTAGGAACTTGATGAGTTAAAGCATACCAAGAGAAATCATCAGCAGCTACCTCACTCCAATCTCTTGTATCATTTGGATATTCTTTTTTTAAATAATTCTTTAATATATTTAAATCATCAGGTTTTATAATATTATACACTTCTGAAGCGTGCCATAATTCGTGATAAAGAGATTGACCAATAACATCATTAGGATGATGGGCTATCATTATTAAAGTACTTTTTGTTAGAGGGTCTATTTTAGTAACACCTTTAACATTCTTCAGACTATTTAATATCTTTGAATCTGACCAATCAGAAGCATTGATGTTATGAGCAGAAAGAGCATCAATAGCAGCTTTTTTTCCACCTATATCTTCAAGAGTGATATTATTAACTGATTTAACCGTAACATTCCTATCTCCAAGCATATTTTTTGCTATGGAATTGGCTCTTTCATTAAAAGACTTATCAAAAAGATTTAAAGCATCATTGCTAATCTTATTTGCTTCATTATTATCAGAATAGGATAGTTTACTAATAGGAGGGTTATCCAAATTCTTTATTTCATTTAAAGTATCATTAATAGATGGAAGATTAGAAGGGGGTTTACCAGTTCCTCCAGTATTTATTTCTTCCTGATTCTTTATATCAAATATAGCTTTCTGACCATATTTCTTTCCTAATTCTATAGCTTTATTCTTATCTCTAACAAGAACTGTAGCGTCCATATAAAAAGATTCATCCTTTTTATCATACCATAATCCTATATGAGTATTAGGTTTATTAAAAATATCTGCATTATCCAATTCAAATTCATTTATAATTTTAGCAGTAGGAGCTGATTTAATAACTTTACTAATAGTAGGAAAAACCCCTACGGCATAAGCATCAGGTTTACCTTCAGGGATAGTACTTTCATTCTTTAAAGTTCTGGGATTGAAAGTAGCCCCATCATTCTTTTTGGTATAAGAAGCCATATCAGCATATGTTTTAATCCTCTGCTCTGAAGTGAAATTAATTTCATTTTTTATACCCTGACGACTATTATAATAACCTATCAAATTAGACTTAGAATTAGAAAAGTTAAGTTTACCCAAATAAGTAGCTTCAGAGGACTTAAATAATCTCGCCTGTTTAACTTTATCACTATACCATCCAATATAACCTTTAGATTTTAAAGCTTTTTCCCAAGAAGTGCCTTGCATATTATGAGTTCTATAAAGATTAAAAAGTTCCTTATCCTGGTCAAGAGGATACATTTTATCTTTAGGAACTTTAATTGTATAAAAATGTGAATTACCAAAGAGGTGCGGTTCAAGTCTATCTGCCCCTTTCATCCAAAAAGCTAATTGAGGCTCTGGTGATATTGAACGATTTAATTCAGCTCCAGCTTTATTAGAACCCATTTTTCCAGGTTCTAAAGTTCTTAAATTAGGTTTTGAAGAAGCGTGAAATAAAGTCATTTTAGTATTGTCTATTGCTTCCTTAGCTTTACTTACAGAAAATTTATCCATAGTAGTAAAAGAGGAACTTCTCTTTTTATACTGAGGACTTTCCATAAATTTATCTACACTTGTGTTATTCTCCTTAGCTCCTTTCTTTAGATAATTAATAAAAGCATTTTGGTTTATTCTTTCAGGGGTAACTCCTGAAGATTTATTAATACTTAAACTACCTAAGTTATTTACCTTCTGAGTAATGGGGTCAACTATTCTATAAGTTCTTCCTACATCTCTTAAAGGACCTAATTCTATATTCTTATTCCCAATTTTCATTTCTCCATTACGTAGTAGAGCTAAATCATTAATAAAATGAGGTTGCGTATATCCAGGAGTTTTAATTGATTTATATATCTCTTTTAAAGGAAGATAGTCTCCTATACCTTTTAAACCTATAAGTTTACTATTATCGGTATAAGCAGCAAGTAATTTCTTAGAGAAATCTTTTTCATTAAACTCTTTTGCATAATCTATTTTCTGTTTAGTGGATAAATATTGGTTAGTGGAATTAATTCTTGTTTTCTTAATAGGAGTGGAAATAGAAATTAATTTATCCTTTAAACTGGTTTCTTTAGGTAAAGCTATCAATTTATCTCGTAAGGAAGGTTTAAGTTCATTATATACTTTCTTATCCATTTCTAAAGATGGAACTTTAAATGCAGCCAATTGTTTGAGTGCATTCTTTACGGTAAGACCAGTTAATTCTTTTCTTTTAATTCCAGAAATAGCTTTAAGCCTATCCAAACCAGTAAGTTTAAATTCATCTTTAGGCATTAAAGCTATAGCTTCCTTTGTAGTCAATATATTACCTGGATTAGAAGGTGGTGATGTCTGTTCTGTAACAGGTGAAATAGATTCTTTTACTGGTAATTTGGGTTTTGCTAACCCTCCTGTAATACCACCAAGTAAAGCTCCAAGTAAGGCATTTTTTCCAATATCAGGAAGATTAACAGATTGATTAGAACCAAGTTCAGTAGTGGTTGCAGCACCTCCTAAAATAGTCCCCTGCTCTATTCCACTTTTAATAGCATTAATAGCCCTTGACGAAGCAGCAGGATATTTGGATAATATTCCATTGTCTTTTATAACATTCTGGATACTTTCATCAATAGCTTTTGAACCTATATCAACTTTGCCTAATACGGATGCTGGAGACAAAGTATATAATGCTGAAGTTGCTAATCCACCTGCTATAGCCTTTAAAGGATGTTTATACCCTCCAGCAGCATACTCATTACCTATTTGAGAAGGGGCTATAGTAGAAAAAGCTCCTATTAAATTACCTTTCTTAACTGCTTGTTCTATTATTTTTTTAGAAGTTTCTTTCTTTAAAGATTGCTTAAGAACAGTATCTGCTATAAACTTTTTAGACGCATCTTCTCCAGCTGCACTTATAGCTTCTTCTATTAGAGGTTTAGCAGCAATCTTTAACCCTGTTTCAGCAATACCTTTTCCTATTGCACCACCTACGCCACCCCCAGCAAGTATTTCCCCAAGAAATTCTCCCAATCCACCTACTGTCTGAGCCACATTAGCCCCTACATCTGATAAATTCTTTGATTTAAATAAAGAGGGTGCTGAACTGGTGTTAGCATTTATAATATTTTGGTCAGCAGCTATTCTCTGTTCTGGATTCTTAACTATAGATATCCCTGTGGCATTAGAAAGTAGTTTGCTTAAAGCATCAACACCTTGAAAAGTACTCTCATAACCTCTTACAAATCCACCCTTTACATTTTGAGTTAAGCTACCCTTAGAATTATGATACATTATTCCGAGAGCTATAGTATTATTATCCATTCCTTTCTTTCTTAATAAATTTACTCTATCTTGCAAGGAGGGATTATTTTGTATCTCTTTATTAATATAATCTTCAGGGGCTACCTCATTATTATAGGCTGCTTGAGAATTAGAAAGGAAATTACTATCTTGTATAGACATTAGCCAGGATTAAGATTTGAATTATATAGTAAATTCTCTATACCTTTTATCTTCTTTATATTAACTTTATTAGGGTTTATCCTGTTTATAGTTGGAACATTAAGATTAAAATGAGCTAATAATTGCTTAATTATAGCGTTTTTCTGTCCAGCATTCATACCTTGATTAGCAGATATAGTCTTAAAGATATTAGCATAAGCAGATAAATTTTTAGTCCCTTTTACATTTGATTTGGTATTATTTTTTTTATTATTTAAAATTCTAAATAAATTGGAGGAAGTGGCATTATTATTTGAGATAGCTCCCCTTATACTATTACTCTGTTGTGTAATAGATTGCAATCTATTTTGATAAGCCGCCCTATCTGCATTTAGAAATCTTTTATAAGTCCCTATTCGTATCGCTTCTGCAACCATAGGGTCAAATCCAGATAAATTCATACTGGATAAAGCTGAGTTAGCTTTGGCATAAGAATCTTGTGGATTAAAAACAGGGAGGGTTGTTAATTTACTTAATTGTTCTTGTAAAGACAAATTCCTTTTCTTAAATACTCCTGATAGTAATGAATAAGGGGATTCAACACCACTTTTACCCCTATTGTCAATCATATTAGCATAGTTTGTTACTTTAGAAGATTTAGGTTTAGTTTTAGTAGAAGGTACTCTGTTGGATATATCCCTAAAGACATTTAAAATGGGGAATGTGGACTTTTTAATTCTATTCGAGCCAGAATTTGGTTTAAAAAAATTACGTATATTCTTACCCAATATATTTGTTTCAGGATTTATAAATTTATTATAAGTTCCATAAACGCTATCCGCCATTGAGGATAACCCAGAAGAATCCAATAAATTCTTAGCAATATTCTCTATATCATTTATATTAAAACTCATTATTTAATTCCTCCATATTCTTATGTTATAGTATATAGACTATTATCAAAATAGCAAATATTATTAAGTTATACTTATTAGAGTGCTTTCAATCTTTGCTTTAGCCATTATTGAAGCTATCCTATTCATTGCGTACTCCGTAGATGCACCATCACCAAAGGCAGTTTCCGTTTTATCTAAATCTTTATAAAATTCTGAATACTCTTGGGATAACGCAGTTAAATAACTATCCGCATTATTAGAATTTAAAATTTGACTCTTGGAGAGCCAAGATTTTATCTCGGAATAAAATTTTACATACTGTTCATAATCGGATGTTCTAATATTACCATAAACCTGATTATACCTACTCTCATTAATAACTTTAGAAGCTTCAGCTGTCTTTAAAAGCACACTATTATTACCTCCTACTAAGGAATTAAATAAAGTAACATTATCAGTAAGATTTATTTTCTTTGTTACAAGCATATTTTGGTAAGATGCCTTTTTACTTTTTAATGCGTTTAACTTAGTTTGAGCTAAAGAGTACTGAGCAACAATAAGTTCCACTGAACTCTGCAATGCTTTAATTTCTATTACGGGTAATTGATTTAAATTAATTTCCTTTTCTAAATTAGAAACGGCTAATGCCCATTCAGCTTCCAACTCTGTCTTTTTTGACCCTAATACTAATAATGAAGTTAAACTATTAGTATAATTTACATAAGTAGAATATAAATCTATTAATCCAGAATTTAAATCATTAATCATTGATAAAATGCTATTAATCTTATCCTGATTACTCACAAATAAACTTTTATTTTTAATATCATTATCATTAGATAAAAGTTTTAAATCATTTATACTATTTATTTTCTCAGAGAAAGTAACAATATATTCTTCGTATAAAGTAACAGCATATTGATAATAGTCAGTTACTTTTAAATTTAGCATCCTAATATTATCAGAATACATTTTATATAATTGTATATAAGAATCTAACTGGTCAGATTTAGATTGTAATTTAATATCAAGTTGGTGTAATTCATAAGTAGTCTTCTCATATAATATAGAATATTTAGTAAGTAATTTCTTATTACTTAAATTAGAATACCAACTATTCCATAAATTAGATATTTCTATAAAAGTGGAATCAGTATTACTTAATGTATCATATATACCAAAATTAACTAAAGAAATATTACTATTCTTCCAATTAAAATTACTTTTAAATTTAGTATAATAATCTGTATTAGTATATTCCTCTGAGATAAAAATACTATTAAGTAATAACATACCTATATCAGATGGTTTGGTAACCGTGAAGGATTCAATATCCGCTGATGCATTCTTAGGAATACTAATATCCTTTAAAATGGTACTTATTGATGATAAAACAGGTAAATCAAATCTTATAGGTTTAAAAGTTATAGAAGGATATATACCTTCAACATTACCAATAATAGGAGAGTTACCCAGAAAAGTAGGATTACGTTGAGGAGGTGCTTTAATAGAATAATGAGGGATAGAAATACTACTCGGAATAACCAAAGTTGGGGGTGCTACATCCAATGAGGTAGAAATAGATACTTTAGGTATTTTATTAACGGTGGTTGAAACAACATCAGGAAAAGCAGGTCTTGCATATGAAAAATCCTTCCATTCTGGTAAAGAAGTAGCATATTTTAATGGAGCAAGTTGAGATATAGCTGGTTGGGGTAGCCTCTTAGTATTAAAACTAAATAATGACATATTATACCGCTCCAACTTTTTGAATTAGAGTAGCTGTTACATTAGAATTAGCCATTATCTTAGCTCTATCATATTCAGAATTTAATTCCATTATGGTTTGAATAAACTTAGTAATACTATCTGCCATAGAAGAAGCTTTATTAATATAAGTATTTTTAGAATTATTCAAAATTGTTTGACCCCTTGAATAAGACGTTTCTAATAATTGAGAATCATCCGAAATAGTACTGTTATGATTAAGTTCCTTATCTGCTTTATATGTTCCATATTTTTTAGCTAAAAGAGTAATGGCTTTCGTAACTGAAGCTTTATTATTCAAAACAGAAGCAGCCAATTCTTCTTTGGCTAATGTCAACTGTTTGAATCCCAAAGATATATTATCTTCCACAGACTTAAACTTAATATTTGCTGTCTCAATTTCTGAATTTAGTTTATCCATTTTAGTATTAACTTCTATATCATTTATTTGCTGTTTGCTTAATTCGGTAGTAATTGCAGTTTCAGTAACTTTCTTTTTAGCCTCAAATATACTATGGTTTAACCCATATTTATTAATTTTAATTTTAAATTCTAATAATTGAGATGCAAAGTTATTCAGTTCATTTTTATAATTTAAACCTGATTGAAGAACTTTATCATATTGAAATGAATTAATCCTCTGATTTTGTATCAAAACTTTAGCTTTGGCTGCTTCTATCCTGAATAAAACTAATTTAGATTCACTATCTATTCCTGATAATTCTATCTGTTGGGTATCCCGTCTTATATCCTGTTTATACCTATCAAAAATAGCCCTTCGTTTAATAACTTCTATTTTTACATTTTCATTTTCTATATTATTTAATTTAATAGAATTTTTATAATACTCATATATTGAATTTAACCGTAAATTATTTATTTCGATTAAAGAGTTTCTTTCTTTTTCTTTAACTCTATATATAGTCTCATATTTATCGGGGAGTATTCCATAAATCTCTGAAAAATGCTTTATACTTATATCCATTAATTCAACTGATAAATCGAAAAGTTTTATATGAATAGCCTTCTGCAACTCTTGTTCAGATAGCAATTTATCCTGCTTTAATAACTTATAATTATAAATCATTCCACCTTCAATTCCCATAGAGTTTCTTGCACCATTCTCAATTTGCAATTTCAAAACTTCTCTGTTATACTTAATATTAATACGCCTAACTTCAGAATCAAAGTGTACCTGCAAATCTACTAAATAATTATGCTGCTTTTGAGTAATATCCTCTAAAGATGCAGCATTCAAATCATCAATATACTTACTCAATATTTTTTTATAAGAGAGTGTATCAACTAAATCAGGGGCATAGGAATCATAATTAGCTTTAAATAACTCTGGTTTAATTGGTGTAATATTAGGAGTATAATTAAGAGAATCCAAAGTTTTCAGATTAATATGCGGATAACTTTCCAAACTTGCATTTATACTTGCCATTGTTGGAATTACTGGCGACAATAAATTCATAATAATCTTGCGTTCCTTTTAGTAAGTAAAATAGGATGTAACATTATAAAATCAAGATTAGTTATATCCTGCAAAATAAAAGATAGACTTACCCCTCTATGCCCTTTAGCTCCTTTAATACGAGTAGAATTTAAAACATACTGTTTAGAAACATTATCCATAGTTACTCTTAATAAAGTTTCTCCAGTTAATGAAGAAATTCCAAAATAAGCATTCTTTATAACTTTATTATCAGAGGTATTAAAATCACCTAAATTATAAACAACATTTGTATGTTTGGGCTTTTTATCTGAAATAATTTTATACAAACCATCCTCTTTAGTTCCATATAAATCTTCCTTATGTTCCGTCATAGAACTAAAATTAAAATCAGTATAATAACTTAAATATCTTTTAGAAGTATTAAATACCCAACAATCATAATCTAAAGAACCATTCTTATCTTCTAATTTAATTCTAATATCAATATTACTATTGATAAGAATAGATAGGACTTCTTTTGTAAAAATAGGAGTTTCAAAACTTAAATTATCTAAAAGTCCATTATTCAATTGCTCTTTAGTTAAAAGTAAGTTATTAATATCAAAAATAGACTTCAAAATAACACCTATATCAGTATTATTATCACCCGAAATGTTCAAAGTACTTAAAATTGAATCAGCAAAATTAATAGAAAAAAAGGATAAGTAATGCAAGTAATCTGTAATAGAAGAAAAGGTATGAAGTAAAGAAGGGGTTAAAGAGGATAAAGATAGCATATCCTTTAATATAACAGATATGTCTCCAGCATTGGAGAAATATAAATTAATTCCTTCCACCAAAATATCCTTTAAGACTTTACCAATAAAATCAATAGAGTGTAAAGATAAATTGGAACTAATGTTATTAATGAATACCAGTCTATTTTTATTAGTGGAACTCATAAAGAGATTATCTATTAAAAATATTTTCTGTAAATAATTAAGACTATCTGAAAAAGGTAAATTCTCTGTAATATCTACTCTCTTATTAGGAGTATAGAAAGAAATAACCACCTGTGTTACTAAAGTATCCGATAAAATAAAATGCACATCACCAAAAAAGCCATTCAAATAATTTAACTGATTAATAACTATTGAAGATAATACTGTATTAGATACCTCCATTTTTGAAGGGGTCATAAAACTTATTGATAGATTACTGGGGATTAAATTACCCTCCTTAAGTAAAGTAGTATCTAATAGAGAAACACTACTAACGGAAGTATTTAAAAAATGTTTACCAGCGGGGTTATTACCTATTATATTTATATTTGATAATAATCCCTCTGGAATGCCACTATTATTTAAATCATCATAGCATAAAAATAAATTATCTGCTAAAGTTGCATAGGAGGTTGCCATTTTTACGCACTGGTGGCATTAATTTGCACTGTCAAATACAGTATATCATTTGCTAACAGAGTTCTCGGAGCGCTAAATAACTTAGCAGACAATAGTATCCCTGTAGTAGCTAATTTTGCTTGCGAGGAACAGATAAAACCTCCATAAACAACAGTTGAAGTTGCAATAGCTGTAAAGGCTATAGTAGCCGCTGAATTATCAACAGAACCATTCGCTATAGTTCCCCACGTTACAGTGGGTCTATTAGTTAAAGGAGAAAAATCAGTATCTGTTATTTCCCCATAAGTCCCAGCTGACCCTAATGCTAAAGCAACAGTATCAGAAAGTACTGGGGTTACATTATTCTTGAATAAACCAGCATACCAAGTATCACCACCTGCTCCACTTGCAACAGTCAAACTAAGAATATGATTTATACCCTCATAAGGAATAATATTATAACTGACTTCCTTATGAATAACTTTACCATTTCTAACTTGTTTTATAGTCCAAGTACCTTTTAATTTTAACATAATTATACTCCTATAATAATTTATTTTTTCTTCTTATTGTTACTATCATATTATCACTAAAAGAAGTAGTTTGCAATCTTTTATCAGCGATAATCCCAATAGAATCTTTTTTTAAATCATAAAATGAACTACCTTTCTTAGACGTGTCAAAAGTAGCCCTTAAATTATTAGAATCCAACACTATTAAACCATTTATAGTTCCCATTGTTACCCCTTTGGAGGATGCCCAAACAGGGGTATCAACTCCTTTTTCTTTGACATACACCAAGGTATTATCTACTACTCCTGAATTATAATAAGTATACTCTGGTGATACTATATTACCATTTATGAGAACAGTCCTATTTGCTGTTCCTATATAAAGGACTTCTGGAGATACTGAACCTATTGATTTGCTTACTGCAATCATTTGAATATTAGAGGGCATAGTTAAATAATTTATGCTATCAAGAAAACTAAAATCAGTAGGTATAGAGAATATAAGTTTATTCCCATTAGAACCCAATAGTCTACCTTGATAATAGGTATAATAATCTGCTTTCCAAATACCCCCTATAACTGATAATGAAGATGCATCTAATCTATAAGCATCAAAACTATTACCAATATAAATACTATCCCCTATAACAGAGTAGTATATCTGTTTATTATTATTGAAAGTTAATAATTCAGTTAAGGGATTACCATATAAATAGAGTTTGCTATCTGATACAAATAATAACTTATTATCAAAGGAGTATATCGAATGAGGTTTATTAATGGATAATATTTTGGTATATCCCGACCTTGCAATTAATTTCTTATCCTCTGTAATATCCATATTAGAGATAAATAAAGGTTGCTCAAAACTACCCCCTTTATTAAGGGCATTCATACCAGGAAAAGAATCAAAATTAATTGGTTGCATTTTAATTACCTTTAGTTATCTCCTTAAATACTTTATTATATTCATCTATTTCATATCCGTTCTTAGGTAAATCTTTTAAGAGAAGTTTAAGTGAGGTTATTGCACTATTATAATCATTTTCTACTATGGTCTTATCACCTGGATTATTTACAGATATAACTTCATTTTCAGAATTTTTACTTTTTTTCGTGTGAACAGATATTTCTATAACAAATTTGCTATCTTCTGTTCTTCCTATAGAAATTAAACTACTTATATACATTATTTATATGCTCCTTTTAATAAAATCCAAATTGGCTCTTACCTGATTTAATATTAGCTTCTTTAGGCATAATCTTTCTGTTAATCGTATCAGTAACTGTAACTGGAACACCAAAAGTTTGAGAAAATTTTTCCATAAATAACTGAGCTTTTCGTAAGTCTTGGGTATCAATATCAGGTTTCAAAAAGGATTCCCCTGCCACATAATTACCCAATTCATAAGCATACTTGTTAGGTATTTCGAGAGTATCTGTCATACCTTTAGACTGATTAATAGGAAGGGTATCAATAGAAGCAATTAAAGTATAACTCTTATCTGGAATAGGAAGAAGAGTAACAGTATCATCCATATTATAAATATAATATCTTGGAGAGCCTTTTAATTCTCTTGAATAGTCATATCTATTCTGTTTGAAAATTTGAATTAAGAAAAGAAAATCAGCAGCAAATTTTATGGAATATAAACTATTAATATTGGAACTTATAGTATAGGTATCAGTATCTTTGACTACTGGAATAGTAATATCAATATTTAATAAGGAAGCTCTTTTGCAAGCTTCCAATTCGGCTCTGTTTATTAGAGAAAGTAAATAATTATTATCCCATAAAAAAGGAGATACATTATCATCTAACAACTCCTTTCGTATGTAATTTGCTAACTCAGCTATTAACATATTTAAGTACTAAGTAACTTTCTATTAAGTTTGTTGTCCTTCTCGGAAGCTTCCCCAAAATTAGTTAGGGAAAATCTAAGTATATCCTTCATATTCTTTTTACCTGTATCCTTATCTGTTAATTGTTTAGTATAAATAGAATCCATTAAACTTAATAAAATATATCCAGGAACGACTACTTTATGACCTCTTACTATAGAATAGGATTCTCCATTTACAGAAGCAAAAACATTAAATAAACCATCTGCATCACCCTGTTCATTAATTTGAATGATATACTTTTTATTTGCATCTATCCCAGTTTTTGTAGCTACACCTTTGAGTGAGTCTTCTTTAGTTAACATATTTACCTTATCCATTACTTAATCCTCCTTTTTGCTACTCTTTTAGGTAAATCCTTTATATTAGGGGTAGCTTTAATCCATTTATTAAATTCTCTTTTACTTATCTTTCTCTGTTTAACAAGTTCGGCAAATTTAGCAACTTGCATTTTACTTTTAAATGGCATAATTATTATTTCTTTTTTCTCTTACCACCAAAATTCTTAGCAAATACATCCTGCTTCTCTTTTTTGAGTTGAGCGGGAGTTTTGTTTTTAATCTTTTCCAATCTTTTTATTTCGGAGGATATTCTGCCACGAGGTATCTTTTTACCCTGTGCTATTCCCATTCTCCTATGTAATGCTCCTTCATTTATAGGTTGACCATAAAAATTATCAGTAGCACCTTTTTTCTTTCTAACCATATTAATTTACCTCCAATTAAAGGGGAGAGTTAATCTCTCCCCATAAATTCTATAAATCAGTAGCAGTACACTCAATGACACCCAACCAAGCATCATTAAGAATTATAGCTGTTTGATAAGTTTTCCAACCTACAGACCCTCTTTGACCCAATGGGTCAGAGGCAGAAGGAGTAGGATTAACAACAGTAGGAGTTATAGAATTAGCACCTTTCAAAGGAACACCTCCAGCGGCATTTCTTGCAAATATCAAGATAGGATAAACATCATCGTTTACTCCACCTGCTGATACCTGCCCATCAGTAGAAATCAAAGCTCCCGCAGCCAAGTAAGGAGTAAATATATTTGAAAGCACAAATCGTAAAGAACCCACACTTCCTATTTCTCCTTCCATAGGAACTATTTGACCATAATCTTTAACATCAATAAACCCTGTTAAGGTTCTAATATCATTTTCCAAATCTGTATGACAGACAGCACCATAAGCTGGTAGAATAGATTTAGTACCATAAGAAGGAGTAGATTTTACTATGGTGGTAATCATTTGGGCATTCTGACGTTTCAAAGCTCTCACTACCTTCTTCAGAACAGCATTATTCACAGGAGTATTAAGTAGAACTCTGGTAGTTCCATTGGAATAAAATTTGTTTGTTCCTGCTTTTAAAATACCATATTTTATAGTTTCTACTGTCTGAGCTGCCTGTTCTCCAAGAATAGCAGTAGATTCACTTAAGATAGGGTCTTCGTGAGTATCCGCCACAACATCAGTTATTCTTATAATTCCACCATACTGAGCAAGAGTAGCAACATAATCACTATAAGTAAGAGCAGAAGCATCAGGGGTTACACCTTCAGTTAAAGGGGTAGTAGCAAGAGGAATGCTTTCATAACGTCTAAAACTTATAGATTTCGTTTCATTTTTTGGTATAGGTTTTGACTGTAAAAATTTCTCCAATACTAAAAGAGGTTGACCTCTGGTTAGTAAGTCTTTAACTACATAAGCAGCAGTTCGTGGTGAAATATCACCATAAGTATTTGTTACATTAGCCATTTTATTTATTCTCCATTAATAGCTTCGTCAAAAGCTGCTTCAAATTCATCCTTAGCCACTGTAGGTTTAACATTAACAGAGCCAGGTTTTGTTTCTGGAGTAACCTTTGGTTTAGCTTTAATTTTTGTGGGTTTACCCACTGATTTGTGGTACTCTTCTATTAAAGAAGATACCTCTTTAGCATCTCCAGTTTCCAAAACATCATTATAAAATGTTTTGTATTTACCAGATTTGCTATTTGCCCAATTCTCTAAATCTTTTCTAATAGAAAGAAACTCAGGATTAGTCTTAATAATTGAGTTTTCTCTACTCACTTCAGCTTGCGTTTTAACAGAAGTTTCTAAAGGGGAGATACTCTTTTTCATCTCTTCCATCATTGAGGAAAGAACTTGACTTTCAGCTTGAATATACTCAGCAAATACCGATTTTAGACTTTCTTGAATATAACTTTTTACTTCTGGAAATTCTTCCCCAAAAGTATCCTTACCTTCTGTGGATTTCAAGTTACTATCAATCCAAGACATATCCATTTTATTTGGAGTTTCTTGAAGGGGTAATTTCTTTTCCACCTCTGGAACTTTGGGAGATTCTTCAGTTACAGGTGATATCTTTTTTAACCCATCAATCTCATTCTTCTGAGATTTATACATTCCTTGCAAAGTCTTGTATCTTTGAAGAATAAGAGCGGGGTCATCTTCATCTGTTATTTCCTCTTCCTCTTTTTCTTCCTCAAGAGTAGGTTCCTCTTCTTTAGCAGATTCTTCTTTTTTATCCTCTTCTTTATCTGTAGTCCCAGTATCCTTTTCTTCTTCTACTTGGGCAGCTTGCTCAAAAGAGGCATCAAAATCCTTTTCCTTTTCTTCAATATCCTTATCAACTTCCATTAATCTCTCCATTATTAGCCTACTTAAAGTGAAATTTCACTTATCCATTAGGCAAGTATTTTATAGATTTTATTCAATTTTAATATACCACCTTGCAATTTAGGAAGGTCTTCCTTACTACAATATAGTAATCTGTTAATATCTATATTCTTTAAACATAATATATACTCCTTTAAGGCTTTTGTCAAGTCAGAATTATTCTGATTTCTAATATTTAATTCTAAATCGGCAATATCACTCCGCATTAGAAACCCCTTTAGACTTTAATAAATCTATAGCTTGATTCTTTTGATTAGAGTCAAGTGTCTGTTTAGCTTTAGCCAGCATATTGGTAGCTTTTGCTTTTGTATACTGAATATCAGCAGCTTGTCCAGCATTCAACAAATCAGTCTGGGGTGATTGAGCATTAGTTTGCTGAATTTGCGCTACTTCTTCATCAGAACGTAATAATCCCTTAGTAGAGATATCCATTAACTCTAACTCACGTCTTAATAATTCTCTCTTATTAATGTAAACATTATCTTCAGATGTTAATGTCTGTCCTATAGTTATCATAGACTGTAACTTAGCACCCTTGTCCATAGCAGCCTCATAACCAAATCCTGTAACATCAAAATCAAATGAAAAAGCTTTCTCTTCCTTCTTATTATACTCTTTATTCCATAGTATTAAATTTTTAAGGACTTTTTTACTTTCTCTCTCATACAATTTAACAACATCAGAAATAGCAAGATTAATATTAGAAGATATTTGATTGATACCTGAAGCAGTAGAATTTGCTGGAATTTGACTGGTATCACCCCAAGCAAAAGAGGATAAATTACTTTCTTCATCTCCAAATCGCTTAAAGAGTTCAATTATACTCATATATTCTGTTATATGACTATCAAAATTATAAACTCTAATAGCTGGATATTGAGCTTCCTGACCTCTCCCTTCTCTATACCATATCTTTCTTGGGTGTATCTTATTGGTAACCTGACCTGGAGTTAATAAATCTGTATTAAGTTCTATTTGAGGAGCAATAACAGATGTAGCATTATCTATTATCATTCTTGCTGATGCAGCTATAGTTAATTGAGTTCCTCTTATCAATCTTGGAAGACCTACACCAAATATAGAACTTTCATCTTTTTCATAATAAAAAAAATGATATAATGAATTAGCAGAGTCAATAGGAAACTCTTCTTTCTTTATTATTTGTTTACCTAAAATCCAAACGGTAGCCATATAAGAGCCTGTTTCATCTTCTTTACCTAAATCTTTTCCAGATATGTAACCCCAATATTCTAATAATTGATAATCAGCAGTTTTTAGGACTGCTTTTTGAGTATTGTCTGATAAACTAATCATTTCCTGTTCCCAATATGGAACTTCATAATCCCCATCACTATTACGTTTTATATAATCGGTAATCTTACTTTCTTCAAATCCTGGATAAGAAGCATATTCCATAAGTTCTTTTTTAGAAACTCTATGAGTTTGAAATACATAAGACATCTTTGTCTGTAAAGAAGTTGACATATCTGGAAATATATTCCAAATAGATACATATTCAGCATAAGGTTTATACTCTTTAAGTGGAATCTGCATTATTTGACCATTTTCTACAATACTTTGATATTTAACTACAGATTTAGTATTAATACCTTTCAGTATTCCAGTTCCATAAGTTACAGCAGATTGATTAACATATTTAAACCAATCCTCAAAATTCATTTCATCTAACTGAGTAGTTAGTATTCTTTCCACTTTATTGAGATATTTCTTCTTTAAATTTGATATAAGTTTCTTAACTACAGTTACTGATTGCTCTTGAGATTTGCTATACTGCTCAGAAATAGTATCCATAGTCCACTGTGGTAATTGCTGGCTATCTTCTATATCAATTTTCCAGGCTTTATTGTTATGGGGAAAGAATACAGCATTTATTTTAGATATGGTGGGTCTAACTTTAGACCGAGTAAAATTAGGATAAACTCTTGAACCGTCCATTTGTATTATCTTAGCCATAACTGAAGCATCATATTCAGCTTTGGACTGCCTTAAATCCTCTAACCATCTTATTTCATTACTTCTTCTTAAATTTTTAATAGTCTCAAATTTACTTAAAAGATTATCTAATAATATCATTTTTATTTCTCCTTATATTCTTATATTCTCATTTAATAACCAACATAAGAACTTGCAGGTTCAGTTGTAACCGCTATTGGGACATATTTTGGTTTTCTTTCTGAATATTCAAAATGCAAAGCGGCATATTGGAGAGCATCGTGTACGTGAGAGTATCTATTCTTATCTGGGATATCCGCATACTTCTCTCCAGATACTTTCATTCTTCTATAACAATAACCACCCATAAATCCTTTTCTTAATAATTTACAATTAGGGGATACAATAAGTCTTGGTTTACCTTTTGATAATGAGTTTAAAAAATATTCCACTGCCCCAAGTCGAGTAATAGTGCTGTTTGAACGGGCAGGTTCTGCTGAATAATTATACCTCTTTAATATATCAAAGCAAGAAGTTTCATCTGAATCAGACCTGGAAATTCCAGAAGGGTCTCCAATAACTAAAACCTCATAATCTCTATATTTAGAATTTATAATTGGATTAATAATGGTTTGTAAGAATTGCTCCATACCCATACCGAAAGCTACTTTTTCCTCTAATGCTATAAATTGTCCACTTGAGTTATACTGAGTAAACACAGCTGCTGGAGTTAATCCAAAATCCATTCCTATTATTATAGGAGAATTAAGAATAGGTTGTATTATATTCTTTGCTATATGGAGGTCATCATTATAACTATTTTCATAAACAGGCATTCCTCTTTTAATAATTCCATATTTTCCTCTTACATAAACATCAACAAAACTTTTATCTTTACCTTCTGCTAATTTTATATAATAATCGTGGGATAACCCACCTACGATATTGCAATGTGGGTCAGCTATTATCTTTTTTTCATCCTCTTCAGTTAAAAGATTTTCAGCTTCAGGAGATAAACCAGAAGGCTGCTTAAAGAATTCCCAATGTTTAGGAACTTCCACCTCAGACTTACTAAACCACCAACTCTCATCATCAGGGGGATTAGTATCCATAATAATACCAGCCCAAGGACATCCTCCATTCTTAATAGCTGGGAATCTTCCTACTCTTCCAGTAAGAGCTTCTATTATCTCTAAGGGTATTTCTCTGGCTTCATTACACCAAGCACCCGTTAATTCTAAAGAAGCAAGGTTATCCACATCTTCTGGTTTATCCAAAGCTCTAAACAATATCTCTATCTCTGTATCTGGGAAAGCTGTAATATAATAACAGTTTTGAACCACTTTATATCTTCCAAATGTCTTCTCAGGTAACCAATCAAATACCGTTTTCATAGTAGTATCCGCTAACTGCCTATATGTATTTCTTATTACAGCCCATCTTGTCCTACGAATACCATCTAATCCCTTTCTCTGTTCCAAACTTTTTCTTATTATTTCCATAACACAAGCTGAACTCTTACCAGAACCATAAGCTCCCATTACTCCACGAACATATGCTTTAGATTGGGCAAATTTAGCAAGAGTAGGACATCTTTTATAAGAGTAATCTATACCTGGCATTACTAAATCCTAATAAGTGAAATTAATTTCATTTTTTATATTCCTCTCTAAATATATTTGAATCATCTCTTGAATTGATAAAAACAAAATAATTATACTTGGAATCTACATTATGAATAACTTTAATTCCTCTTTCCTTTAGGATTCCAGTTGTCTTTATAAATTCATAAATCCAAATAAAGAACTTCTTACATCCTGGACAATCCCTCTTATTAAAAACATTATCTTTCCAATTTATTTCTGAACCTTCAAGATATACAGTTATCATATTAATATTCTTTTCCAACTCTTCCGTATTATGCTGTTTATGCTCTATTTGTAGTAACCTATCTATTGTAAGAAAATAATTAAAATTCTTCATAAAAGATTCATTCTCTTTTAAGCGTCTCTTTACAATATCCAAAGTTATAAGTTGTTTAAAATAAAAAGCTTCATCCTCTTTTGTAGAAAAACTATGCCCTTTAACTTTATTGACTATGTTATATCTTAGATTATTGAGAGCTTCATCCTCTATTGACAAAGCTATCCAAATATCCTTTAAATCGAAATTATTCATATATCTATCCTCCCTATTCTTATTAATGTCTCTGGAATGTCTGAACCATCTGGTAAAGTAGCCTTAGAACCATTTAGAGTAGCAGTGAAAACTCCATTTATATCAATTTGCTCATAGGTATCCACTTTTTTCCCATTTTCATATTGTATGGAACAGTAACTAAAAGTATTAGAATTAGTTGCAATAAAAGGATAATTTACTCCATTAATTGTAATAAAACTGCTATTATCATTAGTAAATGTTATGTATAATGATATTGGTAAACCAGTTATAACTGAAGCATCCAAAATCCATCTCTTTGAGATTGAAAAGGGGCTTCCAGATGTAGTAGTTACAGCAGTACCAGATAAAAGTGGAAGGTCAGTATATGTCCAACATTCACCTATAAGGTCAGATATTTTATGTATAGAAGCCATACAACCTGGAATATCAGGGCAAACATAAGTATCCCACGTGGAAGACCAAGGAACTATTGTGCAGCAACCAGCATACCCTACACTATATGTACCTTTAATACAGGATTCAAATTTATATGCCCCTAAAGAATATCCAGATGTAGTTGTACCAGATGCCGAATCTGCGTTTACATAGACAAGAACATTATCCTCAGACTTATAAGTTATTGCCCCTTTCAGAATAATATAATCATTATATTTATAATAAATGGGGGTATTATTAGAAACTATTGAACGAGTAGATGGAATATAGGTATTTATTTTATTTTTATTTTGAGAAAGGATACACCAAGCAGGAAAGAAATCAATATTATGAAGAGCTACCCAACCTACTGTGTAAGATGGGCAGCCTGCCGAAAAGCCACCAAATGTGTTAAGAACAGTCCCGCTAACGTATAAGTCAAAACCACTTCCCTGTGTAATATCATTTTCTGTATAATATCCAAAAGAACCATTATAATGAATAGTTCTTCCATTATCTTCAATAACCATACTTGATGGAATACCAATAAAAGGTCGCTTCAAAATATAATTTCCTCCATCACCTGGATTTGAAGTGTATAGTTTATTGTATAAAATCTTTCCGTCCCAATCATATATTTTTAAATTTACAGTTACTTTGGAAGTCCAATTGATATTAGTAACAGTAGATTCTAAGGTTGCTATACTAAATCCATCTGTATTAATAGAGTAAGCAACAAGACCACTTGTAATAAAACTATAAATATTAAGATAGTCATTCACCTCACTATAATCAGGAGAAGTATAATTAAACTTTGAATTACCCTTTAAATCTGTTATTTTTACTTTTAATTGTCTATGCTGACTATTAGTCTGCGTATAATGTAGTAAAATAAAATTTAATAAAGTAGATTTCCTTTTAATGATATAGGTTGAACAAATATAGGTATTATCAGAAGTAGAAGGTAAATAATTATTCCATAATAATTTCTTTGGTCTTTCAGTTAAAATATGCTTATTATTAGAAGAGGTAATATCAAAAATATTAGAATCTGTTCCCCAAATAGTAAATTTACTTCCTCCTAATTCTAAACTAAACCTATTTTGAGAATCTCCTATACTAAAGACTTCTCCAGTAACAGGAATACGAGGTTGAATAGATGGATAATAACCTTTATCAGAACCTAAATAAGCATCGTGTAATAATTGAGTAAAGTTAGTAGCAAAACTATTCTTTATACCTTCAGGAGTTCCAATTGGTATAGGGTAATAAGGATGCTTACGTTTCATTGAAAACAATTAATAAAGGCTTTACTACTTGATATTAAACTAACTGAAGAGAATATATCAAGAGGACTATCATTAAGAGTTATTAGTATATCATCTACATATCCTGTAGCCGCTCCTAAAGTATTACTGGCGTTTTGAGAATAAATCCATTCAATTTTAGTACTTCCAGTAGGTATATAAATGAAAGTCTGTTGTTGATAAACTGCTCCTACTCCTCCTATTGAGATATATTGATTAACTCCATTTATATAAAAGTCAAGAATAGTGTCAGCTGAAGTACCACTAACAGATTCCCAAAAGGATATTACGGATGGTTGAATAGCATTAATGATACGACTTATACCCGAAGTTTGGGAATTTGTTATACTACCACTTTGAGCAGCATAAACCCCAGTATGTGGATTTGAGGATATAATCCAATTGGCATTTCCTGAAAAAGTCCAACCAGCAAGAGAGTTATTCTCAAAGTTGTAAGAAATAGTTCCTATATTAGGGTTGTTTATATTAGTTGCTAAAGGATTACCAAAATAACAATAAAGGTCTTGATTAATGGATAAATCAGCATTTACTAAAATATTAACAGTTGCTATCCTATTAGGGGCTGAACCAGTTACAGATGTAACTTCCATAGCTTGAATAGTATCATCCGTTAGGGTAAATCTTAAATCTCCAGTATTATCAGTAGATGGAAAAATAGAAGATAAACCGCCCAGATTAAAATCACCTCCAGTAGTTTCTCCTATAACTAATATAACTAAACCTCCCCCTGATATAGTAAGATGTATAACTCGTTTAAAATTCCAACCTATAAGCATTTCCTTTTATCCCCTCTTTTTTTATTGTAATGGTAAACCATTAATATTTACAAATACTTGCTGATTAGACCCCTTTGAATCATTCCTATCTTCTTTTCTTATTCCAATATCAATAAGCATCTTTAATATTTTCATAACCTCTTTTGGGTTATCTTTTATTATTTTTCCTAATGCTTTTCTACCACCTGCTTCTACATAAGCGGAATATAAATCTTGAGCTATATAACCTAAGAAATCCTGTTTACTTATTTTTTCTTTTATTATATTTTTTACACTCTTTTCTATTTCAGCAGGAAGATTTTCTAATTGCTTATCAACTACCTCGTCTAATAAAGCAATCTCCCTTTCCAATTTTGTAATATATACTTGAGTCTTCATTAGTTTAATATTATAGCTATAAAAGTGAATAAATCAAGTAGGTAATATTTACTGTAACTCTTGAATTATTAACTGTAAGTTAATAAGGGCTGTTTATTGGAATTACAACTGTAGGGGAGAAAAAATAAAGGTGGTGGTATATATAAGGATTTTATGGGTTAACTGTGAGTTAACGACTTCTTAAATGAGATGATTAGGGTAGAGTGCGTGTTAATATGTAAGTAAAGTACCTTTTTAATTTATATTTTATAGAGTTTTAAGAGTAGTTAACTGAGAGTTAATATTAGGATTAGTCAGGTATAGCGTCATATTTTGGTAAATAATTGAAATCTACCCTCGTGGAAAAACAAAAGTAGTTAATAAAGTTTACTGTGTGTTAATATTATTGCTATATACGTGCTGCCTATTGCTATATGCATACTGACTTAGGGGTAATTAACACCCATACCAAAAAATAAAAGTTGTTCCCCTACCCCCATTGGAGAAATAAGTATTGCTATACTAAGTAGAGTAAAATAAAAAAACCTGTTTATCGGCATATATAGGGAAAACTCCCCTAAGGTTAGAGGCGTATACAGCCATATATGCCCTGTTATCTGTAGTATGAAATTAAGGAATCTCAGCTATAGAAAACAATTATCTGACTCAGACTATAGGGAAGGTATAGATATAGCTCTACGTGCCTGCAAATAGCCTCTATGGTGATGTTAGGTTCAATTCCTAATATTCTTACATTATTATACCCTTATATTCTCATATTTTTATGTTATTATTGAAATATGAAAATTATTTTATATAAATATCTGTTGGTATATATAAGTTTTTTGATAATTATGTAAGTTAATTGAAAAATAATTCAATTTAGCCCTTGACACTGTTGGAATGGGCGTTATTATGTTGTGTAAGGCAAAGTTAAATTGGCTGATAAACGGTTCTTTATCATTATTGGTGTTGTAAAAATAACTCACAGACAGGACGTTATTTGATACAGTATTGCGGGTGTATAATTAATTGCGGTAAAATAGAGTAGAATAAGGATAATTAAAGATAATTGCGGTAGAATAGAGATAAATAGGAATAATTAAAGATAATTAGAGGTAGAATATAGAGATAATTAAGATAAATGATGGGGCGCTTTTTAAAAATTCAAGAATTTATCCTAAAATAGAGATAATAAGGGTAGAATAGGAATAAAATTAAGGATAATTAGAGATTAATAAGGGTAAATTAAAGGTAAAAAGAGATAACTAACGGGGCGATTTTTTTGCCCAAAGGAGTTTAGAATGAGATTTTACAAGAGAATAGATATTGATAGAGCAATGAGGATGTCAATAGAGGATAAACAACTAACAAATAAGGAATATACTGATTTAATAAATAATGGGTGGAAAATTATTTATCAAAACTATATAGGATATAACAATTATATCCTGCTTGAAAAGAAGGTCTAATAATGGGACAATATAGTTTTTTAAAGGGGATGTTTTATGGGAGTTGGGCGGTTTTAGTTATATGGTTATTATCGGTAATAACTTAATATTATTATATTCTTATATTCTTATATTGCTAAACGGGGCAGTTTTTAAGAATTAAAATAATAAAAATAGGGAGTTTAATATGAGAAAATCTGAGGCTATAAATGAGATATTAAAATATAGCAAGCTTGAAGAGAATGCTCTGGATTCATTGCTATGGATTGTAGCTAACTGGGAGTTCTTTCAAAAGTTAAGGAAAGAATATCCTGATAAGGGCTTGCTTTGCGCCTGTTGGAAAGAGTTGGGCGTAAAATTTATGGGGATGTATCATCTAAACAGCTTAGAAGCGGCTATTCAATGTGCTAAGAACGGGAGCTTAATATAATAATGGGGCGGTTTTCAAGAATTACCGCCCAAAGGAGATTAAAATGTGCAAAAATATAATAGGAACTAAGATACCTAAGCCAACGATAAGATTGAATAATGGGAATGCGTTCTATATTATTATGACTGTTATGCGAACCTTAAAAAGATTAAAGGTGCATAAGGATGTTATAAATAGTTATAGAGAAAAAGCGACTGCTGGAGATTATGATGATTTATTAATATTAACATTTGATTATGCTAATATAGAATAAGCAGTATGATGTTAAAAATTACCGCCCAAAGGAGTTAAAGATGGATAAATATAGAATGGACACAGAGATTAAATTCCCATTCGGAATGATACCTTTGGATACAAAAGGAAAGCAATTGGGAATTGAACAATCAGATATGCTTGATGTAATGGGAAAATTTACCCTTTATGGGAATGGAAAATGGGTATTTAATTTTATCTACTTTGATATTACGCTCTCTGTTACTTCATACTATGCAAAGAATAAGAAGTTATATTTGACAATAAATATTTTAAAGGAGGACTAATATGGGACGTAAAGTAAGTTATGAAGCAAAAGGAATGGTATTGGGACATTTATGGGGCGGCGGAATTGGAGCATACACTGCTGAAAAATTATATGCTGATACAAAGAAAGAGATAAAGAAAGAGATAAATAAAGGAATAGAGAATGGGAGTTTAGACAGTGGTATGGGTTATATTGATTTAATCGGGGCGGCTATGGAGATAACAGAAACAGAGATTGAAATATTCAACGGGAAAGAGTTTAGACATAAAGAGTGTATAATGGAATACTTTGGGAAATTAACGAAACTTCAAAAAGAATTTTTTGATAAAAGGTGGTTAAAAGCAGAATGAATTTTTATCAATTTGCTAAAGGGATGTTTTATGGGACATTATTTATTATATGGATATGGCTTTTATTAGTCATATCCGCCTAAAGGGAGGTTTAATGAATAAGAATAGGAATAAAGAAGATTGGAATAATTTAGAATATTATCAATGTGATATTTGCTTAAAAACTAAGCATAAGAATGAAATAAACTTTAATTTAAGAACTAATATATGTAAAGAATGCTTTAAGAAAGAGCAGTTTTACCATCCTAAGGAGATTAAAATGGATATAAAACAAAAAGAGGCATTAGGAATATTTTATAAATATTTACATAAAAGTGTAGAAAAGAATTTTTTTGACCCTCTTAGTAGTTTACTAACAAGGCGTGTATCTATTGATATAGTTAAATTTGATGACTATATGGTGAACGAATATGGTTATGACATAGGAAAAGATGGTAGTCTGCATAAATTTTTAACTAATAGCTTTAGCCCTGAATTGGCTAAAGCGGTAGATAATTTAATATAATAACGGGGCAGTTTTCAAAAATTACCGCCCAAAGGAGTTAAAGATGGGAACTTGTAATTTTCATAAAGATGACGCAAATAAATATTATGTAATAGAGGGTTCAGATTATGAAGATTTTGACTGGAACGATGAAGCTGAAAATATCATAGAAACAATAAAAGAACATAAATATGATTATTTTTGCTATAGAGAAAAATGGTATGGTGATGATAAATATTTGGGTGAAACTAATTATAATAAAGGGGACATCTCTATAATCTTAAAACTTAATTATGGGTATTACACTGGAGCTAACCTTGACTATATCATTGATGTTGATGAATATGACGGTGAGTTCAGCGGGGACGCTAAAGATTGGATAAAAGAGGAAACTACTAAAATAGAAAAGATGTATTCAGAAATCTGCAAAAGTAATATTTATAATCTAAAAGGTGTGTTTAGCAACGGCGAAGCAGTCTACGAAAAGGAATAATATAAAAGGGCGGTTTTTACCGCCCAAAGGAGATTAAAATGGATAAATATAGAATTCTAATAGATAATAATAATACTTTGGTCATAAACCATCCCATAAATAATAGAGAGGTGATACTACATAGAATAGAGGCAATAAAAAACTTTTCTAAGATAAAAAAGGGAGAAGTGGGTGGTTGGATTGAGAAAGAGTATAATCTTTCTCAAAAAGGAAGTTGTTGGCTGAATCACGAAGCAAAACAATTTGACCGTTCCTTT
>VAOW01006003.1_pt1 | contig 50490 bp, 41 predicted proteins | sample 3393921 | NCBI WGS metagenome assembly VAOW01 (sample SAMN08290428, study PRJNA428436) | hydrothermal vent metagenome | isolation source: Deep-sea hydrothermal vent chimney | place: Indian Ocean: Southwest Indian Ridge | depth 2742 m m | reverse complement strand
ATAATATATTTATTCTAAATTCTAATAAGACTATATTAAAAATACATAATTAAATAGTAAAAATAATAAAATTAAAATTATGTGCTCCTATCGTCTAGTTCGGCCAAGGACACAGGGCTTTCAACCCTGTAACGCGGGTTCAAATCCCGATGGGAGCATATTTAAGTAAAAATAAGTAATATATAGTTAAAAGAAATTCATAAATTATTTTATTTTTATTGTTTTATTCTCTATATTACTTGAAAATATATTGTATTTTTTTGCAAAATATATTTTTTTTTAATTATTTAAAATATTATAAGTTTAAAAGATATCAAATATTAATAATATTTTTCAAAAAGTAAGTTTTTAAAGACTAATTTTGTAATCTAGTTTTTATTTCTTATTTTAAATACTGAAATTTAATAATAATTAATATTTAACTTAAAACTAATTATTTATAAATGTATTTCTTTAATTTTTGTAATATAAAAACAAATAAACTTAAATTTATTAATTTAATCTTTAATAACTAATAAATAAATAATATATTAGTTTTTAATATTAAATACTTTAATGATATTTTACTAAAATAATTTAAAAAAATTAAATATTTAATTAAAATAAATAAAAAAGTGGTTATAGATGTCAAATGGGATTGAATTAACAGTAGCAGGTGCGCTTGTTACTGATGATGGAAAAGGCATTGCACGTATAGATTCAAAAGCACGTAAACTTTTGGAACTTTCTTCTAGAGATACTATTGAAATAAAAGGCAAAAAAAGATCAACAGTTGCTTTAGTTGCATTAGCACATCAAAATGATGAAGGTCTTGATTTTATAAGAATAGATGGTTATATAAGACAAAATTTAGGTATTGGAATTGGTGATAAGGTTTTTGTTTTAAAAGCAGATGTTAAAGTAGCTGAAAAAATAGTTCTTGCACCTCCACCAAATCAAAAAGCAGCAATTTCTTCAGATTTTACTGAGTTTGCAAAAAATAAATTAGAAGATAAACCAATAATGAGAGGAGATATTGTTCCTATTCCAATGTTTGGTTATGTATTTAATTTTATTGCAGTACAAATAGTTCCTCATGGTGTTGTTAAATTATCAAAATCAACTGAATTAATTATAAAAACAGAACCTGTTTCAGAATCAATGGTTAAAATAAGTGATGTTCATTATGAAGATATTGGTGGATTAAGAAATGAAATTAAAAAAATAAGAGAAATGGTTGAACTTCCAATGCGATACCCTCAATTATTTGAACGTTTAGGTATAGAACCACCAAGAGGTGTTTTACTTTCAGGACCTCCTGGAACAGGAAAAACACTATTAGCAAAAGCAGTTGCAAATGAAAGTGATGCACATTTTATTGATATTTCAGGTCCAATACTTGTAAGTAAATTTGTTGGTGAGAGTGAGGAAAAGATGCGTGAAGTATTTAAAGAAGCAAAAGACAAAGCACCAACAATTATATTTATGGATGAAATAGATGCAATAGCACCAAAAAGAGAAGATGCAACAAATGAAGTTGAAAGGAGAATGGTTTCACAATTATTAACTTTAATGGATGGAATTGGTTCTAGGGGAGAAGTTATTGTCATTGGTGCAACAAATAGACAGAATGTAATTGATCCAGCATTAAGAAGACCTGGTAGATTTGATAGAGAAATAGAAATTGGAGTTCCAGATAGAAATTCAAGAAAAGAAATTTTACAAATACATACAAGAAATATGCCATTAGCAAAAGATGTTAATATAGATGAACTAGCAGATTTAACTCATGGATATACTGGAGCAGATATGTCTGCACTAGCAAGAGAAGCAGCAATGGCTTCATTAAAGAATATATTACCAAAAATAATTGATAAAAAGACAATTCCAAATGAAATTCTTATTTCTTTAAATGTTAATAGAGAAAATTTTATTGATGCATTAAGAAATATTATGCCAAGTGCATTAAGAGAAGTATTTATTGAAAGACCAAATCTTCATTGGGATGACATAGGTGGAAATAATAAAGTTAAAGAGCAATTAAAAGAAATGGTTGAACTTCCAATTAAACATTATGAACAATTTAAACAAATGGGTATTAGACCAATAAAAGGTGTATTATTAGTTGGTGCTCCTGGAACAGGAAAAACATTATTAGCAAAAGTAGTTGCAACAGAAAGAGAAGTTAATTTTATTTCAATAAAAGCTCCTGAATTACTATCTAAATTTGTTGGTGAAAGTGAAAAAGCAACAAGAGAAATATTTAGAAAAGCAAAAATGTCATCACCCTGTATAATATTTATTGATGAAATAGATGCAATAGCATCAACAAGAAGTGCTAATGATGAAACATTTGTTACACAGAGAGTTGTTGATACATTATTAACTGAAATGGATGGATTGCAAGAAATGAAAAATGTACTTGTTATTGGTGCAACAAATAGGCCTGATATGATTGATCCTGCTTTACTAAGACCTGGACGATTTGATAAAATAATAGAAATTGAAATTCCAGATGAAGCAGCACGTGAATCAATATTTAAGGTTCATACAAAGAAAATGCCTTTAACAAAAGATGTTTTATTAGAAGACCTTGCAAATCATTCTGAAAATTATACTGGTGCTGAAATTGAAAATTTATGTAGAGAAGCTGGAATGAATGCAATAAGAAATAATAGAAAAGAGGTTACAAAAGAAGATTTTGAAAAAGCATTTGAAGAAGTAAAACCAACAATTCCAAAATCATTTGTAGATAAAATTAGAAAATTCAAAGAAGAACCAGATTCAATGTATAGATAATAAGAACTTTTTGAAAATAAATAAATGAAAAAAATATAAAAATGGATAATAATGAGTAACAAATTTTGTTTTCATAATAAAAATCTTAAAGATTCAGACTTTGTTATTTTTGGAGTTCCTGATGAATCAGGATCAAATGCAAAGCGAAAAGGAGCTAATTTAGCACCTAATACTCTAAGAAAAATTTCAAATAAATTTGAAGTAATTAAAAGAAATAATAAACAAGTATCTCTTTTTGAACCATTAGATATTTCAGAAAATAAATTAATTGAAAATTTTAAAATTAATGATTTTGGAAATATAAAAAAAGTAGATGTAAGAAAAAATGTTTATAATTTTATAAAAAATAAAAAAATCCCAATAATGGTTGGGGGTGACCATTCAATAACTTATGAAACTTTATTTGCAATTAATAAAAAAATGAAAGAAATCAACCAAAAATTTAGTTTAATTTATTTTGATGCTCATCCAGATTTTATAAGTTCTTATAAACATTATTATGGATCTGTTGTTTATGATGCTTCAAAACTTGAAATGTTAGATATTGAAAAAAGTATTTTAATTGGAATAAGAGAACCTGAAAGAGAAGAAATTATTAATTTAAAAAAATCTAAGATAAAAACAATTTCAATTTTTGACTTTAAGAAAAAAAGTATTGATCAAATAATTAATTTCATTAAAAAGAATGTTTTAAAAAATGTTTATATTTCTATTGATATTGATGTTGTTGATCCTGCATTTGCTCCAGGAATAAATGTTCCCTGTCCAGCAGGTTTATCTTCTCTTGATTTATTATATTTAGCAAAAGCAGCAGCAGAAATATCTAATATAGGATTTGATATTATGGAAATAAGTCCACCATATGATATTAACAATAATACTTCATTACTAGGAATTAAATTAATTGAAGAATTAATTATTTCTTTTAATATAAAACAAAAAATCTAAGTAATTAATATTTTCTTTTTGTAAGAAATATAAAAATAAAACAAAATATTTATTTAATATTATTGAAAATATTTTTATTAGTATATTCATTTATATTAAATACTTCTAATTTTTTTAAGTTATTATTTTTAAAGAATTTTGAATAAGATTCAAATGCAGTATTATTTACAAACATAATTATTGAGTCAAATATTTGCTCTCTTTTTCTAATCATTTTATAGGTATCAAAAATATTTTTTCTCCCTGTTTCATATTCAATTGCTATTTTTTTATTATTTTGATATATAATAATATCAGGACCTTCATAATTATTATTAATAATATTTTTTATTCTTTCTTTAATTAATTCTTCATGAATTTTTTTGACAAATAATTCATGTTCAATACTTTTACTATTATTACGAAGCATAATCCATTCTTCATTAATTCCTTTTTCATTTATTATAAATTTATCTATATCTTTTGAGTTTTTTATTATATCCATTTCTTTATCATTAAATAAAATATTAAGTAATTCAACTTTAATTGGTTTTTTAATAATATCATTTAATTTTATTATTTTGTTATTAATAATATTTTTTTCTTGATTATTATATTCTTCAATTCTATTTTCTTTATTATTTATTAAATTTCTATTTTCCAAATCAATTAAATGTAATATTTTCAATATTTTACTAATATGCATTGTTTGAATAACTAATGGCGTTCTAATTTTTGTACTAATTAAAATTGCTTGATTTTGTTTTAAATTAATTAATTTATTTTTTACTAATATCTTTTTTACTGTGTCTGTTCCAGAAATAAGATCTGAAATATAATTTAAATCATGAGGTTCTCTTGTAAAAAAACTAATATATGTTGATACATTTGCAAGAATTTGTTTGCTTAAATTTGATGTTGTGTGTGTAACTATTATAACACCAATACCATATTTTCTTCCTTCTGTTATTAATTTATTAATAATTATATCTGACAATTCAAGTATTAATTCAGATTCATCTATTATTACATAAAGTTTTAAACCATTTTCTTTTTGATTATCATGCATTGTTGAATAAAGTCTTTTCAATAATTCAAAAATATAAATTGATTGTATTTGTTTTGTTTTTAATGCTGCTAATGATATTGAATTTATTCCATTTTTTATATTTTGTAATGAAATATTATTTTTTATGAATGATTTTGTATTTAATAATTCAATTCTGTTTTTTAAATGTAATAAAGTATTTTTTTCACTTATTGACTTTGCATTTCTTACAAAAATATTGATTTCTTGTAATAAATTATAAAAAGTTGGGGTGGATTTTAAATAACATATATTTTTATTCAGAGCCCCAAATTTTCTATAAGTATACCAAAGACACTCACTTAATTTCATTGTTTGTATATATCCTAAACTAAAAGTATCTTTAAATAATTGAGATAACTCTGATATACGTTCATTTACACTTAAGCCATTTAATTCAAGTAAATTAAATCCAAAAGAATTAACATCATAATTTTTTCCTTTTAATGAGGATATTGTTTCACAATGTTCACTATGTGCATCAAAAACAATTGCTGCTTTTTTATTTTTATAAATATCAATTAATAATGATTTAATTAATGTACTTTTCCCAAATCCACTCATTCCATTTATTAATATGTGTGAATTTGATTCTTGTTCTGGTATTATATAAGTTTTTAAATTTACTTTTTTCCAATCAAATTCAGAAATTGGATTACAAATAACATTTTTTTGAGAATATATAAGTGCTATTCGTTTAATTTTAATTAATTTGAATTTTGTAAATCCAATATTAAATTTCAAATAATTTCTATTATCTTTTTTGATAATTTTAGATATAGATCTAAAAATATTAGTATATATAAAATATATGAAAAAACTAATAGTTTTATCTAATTTTTCGATTGATTTATTAATAAAAACATTTAAGTTATTTGTATTCATATTTATCATCATTTATATTTTTTATTTTTATTCTGTGCCAAGGTGGCGGAGTCCGGTAACGCGCCGGTCTTGAGTTTTAAAACATCAAGAGCTGATTAGTGATGTAACAAGGCAACCGGTTTCCTTTGGGAAGTTTGGGTTCGAATCCCAACCTTGGCGAATTAACAAAACCCAATAATAAGTCTTTTGCCTATATACTAAACTTTAATCTAATTTTAGTAATAATTAGAAATATTTTTTTTAAGAATTTTAATTAAATAATTTTTTAAACAAAAAAACTAATAAAACTAAAAAAGTAGAGCTTATGAATTCAAAAATTAAAAAGGAAAAAAACCAATATGCTGGATTCAAATACCCTTTTGAAGAAGCAATAGTAATAACAATAATACTTTCTATAATTGAAATATTGAATTTTAATTATTATCTTAAAATCATTATTTTCTTTATTAGTTTATTCATTAGTTTTATTATTTTTATATTAAAACAAAAAGATGAGATATCTCATTCAAAAACAGTATTCATGCTTGCAATACTAACAATTTCTTTACCATTATTATTTATAAACAATAAACCAAATATAATATTTTTAAGAGATATTGATACTAGTTTAATAATTGTTGCTGGTATTGTTGCTGCACTTATAAATATAAAATCAGATCATAAAAAATATGCACTATTAATGATTAAATTATGTTTTATAACAATTGCATTATCCTTCATTTCATTAGAATTCATTATGTTTGCTCCTTCAAATGTTACTAATTTTTATATAATTCCTTCTTTTATACTAACACACATTTCAATACTTTTTATATATTCTGCATTTGGAATTCTCTACTTTATTTTAGATAGAGACATAAAATAGTAAAGCAAAAAGATTTATGTAAAATTAAGTTTACAAATAAAATTATTTAATTATTAATATTTTTTTTCTATAAATTTCATATACTTCTTTTTCTAAAGATAGTATATTTTTATTTATTTCTTCTTCTAATTCATTAATATCTTTATTTAATGTTTTAAGTAATTCTTTTTTATTTATTTTTGAATTTTCAATACTAATTTGTTTCTTTAATTCGTTCTGTAAATATATAAGTTCAATAGTTTTGTTGTTTTTATCTTTATTTAAGATATTTAATTCATCTACATATTCTTTTAATTTACCTTCTAATATTAAATCTAAACTACTTTTTACATTAATAAAATTTTTAATATCTATTTTATTCTTATTTATATACTCTTTCATATAAATAATTTGCTTTAAGAAGTCTTCATAAATTTTTGGTTCACTAAGCATTTTAAATTTATATTCATTTTTATATTCTTCAATTTTTATTTTATTTTTAGAAGTATAATCAAATTTTTTAGCTGTTTTATTTAAATTACCAAATATATTATTTATATTTGATTTTAAATTAGAAATTTTTATGTTTAAATTAGAAATTTTAAATATACTTTTTTTTATTGAAGTTTCAATATTTTTATCTATTTTTTGTGATTGGTTTTCACTAGAATTTTGAGAGGATTTAATTATTAATTCATTGTCTGAAACTTTCTTTTCTTCTAATTTCTCAATAATTTCATTATATTTCTCAATAATTTCATTATGATTATCTAAATCTATAGTATACTTATTAAGTTCATTCTTTAAATGCTTTGTTACATCTTCATACGCGGAAAATGTCCTTTTAAAATTGTCTAAATTATTAGAATAACAATACAATACTTTTTTAAATGTATTATTAACTTTTAAAATATTATTAAGTAATACTTCATTTTCAGCAAAAAATTGCTCGTATTTATGATATAATATTTTTTGATTTTGAATTAAATTTATTTTAATTAATGTTCGTTTGAGTGTTAATACATAAATGCTTTTACTTATTTTTATTTGTTTTGAATTTGACATTCCAATATCTTCAATATCTGGTTCTGTTTCAAGTTTTTCAAAATCATCACAAGTATCTATGAATGCTTTTCTATATTCATTTATTTTTGTTATTAAAGATAATGCTTTATTTTCTAATTTTACAATTTTTTTATTAAACAGATCATTTACAAATTCTTCAAATTCCTTCAAATTTATTTCTTTTTTAGGTTCTTCTCTTCCAAAAAACATAATGATCATTTATTTTAAAGCATTAATCTATAAAATTATAAATTATTGTTTTTTTTATTTAATTGTTTTTATTATAAATAAGATATAATTACTTACTTAATTTTCATATTTATAAAATTAATAATTTTATTTTAATCAAAAATTAAAATTAATTTTAAAATAAGTAAATTTTATTTAAGATCTAAAACAATTTTTTTCAAATAAAACTATATTTTTATTAATTCTAAATTTTATATTTTTTATTCAAAGCTTATGCTAACAAATAATTTCTTATTATATATTTATTTAGGATTCGTTGGCTATTTATATGGCGTTGTCAAATACGCAGTTTTATAATATATATATCTTAATAAATATTTATATATTTTTGCATATATTTTTATTTATCATATTTTATAAAATAAAGTATAGTATTAAATTAATATTATTTCTATTATTTTTAATAAATTATAATTATAAATTAGAAAAGAATTATAAAAATACATAAAATTGAAATGATTTAAGCAAAAATAGTGTATAAAATGAGTAATGAACAAGTTAATGCAGAAGCAAAGCAGTACTGGAGAGATGGAAATGCATTATTTGAAGAAAATAAATATGACGAAGCAATATCTAAATATGATCAAGCATTATTAATTGATTCAAAATATATTGATGCTTATTTTAATAAAGGATTAGCTGAAAGACTTTTGCAAAATTATATTGGATCCAAAAAAGATTTTGAATCAGTACTAAAATTAGATCCAAATAGTGTTGATGCAATAGTTTTATTAGGTGATATTGAAGAAGAAGCTAATAATTATCAAGAAGCAAAAGTATTTTATGAAAAAGCATTAGCAGTAGATCCAGAATATAGTGAAGGAAAATCAAGATTAACTAAAATTAATGAATTAATAGCTAGAAATGTTAATCAAATATCTAATAATGTTAATTCATCATCTATTGCTGATCAAATATCTAATAATAATGATAATATTATTGGACAGCAATCAAAAGATGAAACAGTTATTGAAGAAGGACAAATAAAAAAACTTGCATTTTACAAATCTAAATCAAATTTTTCTAATGTAATTGGGCTTCAAAAAATAAAAAATTATTTAAATAATAATATAATCTTATCAATGCAACATCCAGAATTATTTAAAAAATATGGAAAAAAACAAGGTCTTGGATTAATTTTATATGGACCTCCTGGAACTGGAAAAACATTTATTGTAAATGCAATTAGTGGTGAATCTAATGCTAATGTTATTATTGCTAGAATAAATCAAATAATTGATATGTATACTGGGAATACAGAAAAAAACTTACATGCAATTTTTGAACAAGCTAGACAAAATGCTCCATGTATTATATTTTTTGATGAATTAGATGCATTAGGTGTAAAAAGAGGTGGTAGTTCTGGTGGTGGGGGAGAAAGCTCTGCATTAAGACTAGCAGTAAATCAATTTTTAATTGAAATGAATGGATTAGAAGAGAATCCACAAGGTATATATGTAATTGGTGCAACTAATAATCCTTGGGATATTGATCCTGCATTAAAAAGAAGTGGAAGATTTGGCGATAGAATATATATTTCTCCTCCAAACTATAGTTCAAGAAAATTACTTTTTAATTTTTATACAAAGCATACACCAAAGAAAAATCTTGATATAGGAAGATTATCTAGAGCAACAATGGGGTATAGCCCAGCAGATATTGAAAGAATTTGTGATAAAGCAATTATGCTACCATTACTTCATGAATTTGAATTAAAGAAGGAAAGAAAATTAAAAACAAATGATTTGTTGAATGTATTAAGAGACAAAGATAATGGCGGAAGTTCTTTAGATGAATGGTATTTGATGGTTAAAAAAGAAATAATAAATACTAGAGAAGTACAAATAGTAAATGGAAAAAAGCAAGAAACAATAAAAGAAGGAAAATTAAATTCAGAAGAAAAAATATTATATAAAACAATGATCAAAGACATAAAACAAAATACTAATTCTTTTATGTTAATAATTAAAAAGTTTATGAGAATTTTTGCTTTATATTTATTCTAATTTTTAAAGTTAAATATTTTATTATATTCATTATTTCTTAATACTTAATCTTACAATTTTAATTGTTAGTTTTTAATAAAATCTTTTAACCAATTGTATTTTTTTGTTTGTTTATTTTCTATTAACTGGTTTATAATAAATCCAGTTATTGGTGCTAATGTTATTCCTAATCTACATTGGCCAGAAGCAATAAATAAATTTTCATTAATTTTTCCAATTACTGGTAAATTATTTGGAGTACAAGGTCTAAATCCATAATTTATTGATAATATCTCTATTTTATTAAATTTTTTTAAATGAGATTTTATAGTATTCAATAACCATTTTTTTCCTTTATATTCCAATTTATTTTTAGTTCCAACTAATTCAAAGAAAGATGTTATTCTTAATAAATTTTTACTATGTTGTGCAATTGCTATTCCATAATCTTCAAGAAGTGCTGGTGATGAAACAATGTTATTATTTTCTGTTGAAAATAAAACTGAAAAACCTCTTGCAGGAATTATATGTGGATTATATTTTGCTGATTTTAATATTGTATTAGATTTAAAACCAGAAGCAATAATATAATTATTTGCGCAGATTTTTTCATTTCCTATATCAATATGATTAACAGTATTCTGATTCATATTTAATTTTGCTTCTTTTTCTAAAATTATTTCAGCACCAAGTTCTTTTATTTTATCTCTCATGGAATTAAAAAGTTTTAGTGGATTTATTGATATTTCTTTATCAAACATTATTCCTCCTGAGAAATATTCGTAACCAAAATTTTCAATTTCTTTTTTATTTATAAATCGTCCATTATATTTTTTTGCTAATATTTTTGCTTCTTCTTTATTTTTATATAATGCTGCAACTCCATTTACTAAATCCACATCAATTTTTTCTCTATTTAAAACTTCTTTATATAATTTTAAACTTTCCATACCTAAATCCACAAATTTTTCTATATTTTGTTCTTTATTTAGGTATTTTATTGCTCTTAAAAACCAACTACTATTTTTAATTATTTGAAAAGGACTTATATATAAAGGAGATGCACCAATAGTCATTGCTTTTATTGCCTCTAAACTGCTTATTTTTGGAATTGGTGAAAGTGATGGTGTTAATAATCCTGCATTGTTTTTAGATGTTAAATTATCTCTTTCTTTATCAATTATAATCACATCTTGTCCTGATCTTAATAAATAATAAGCACAAAACATTCCATTCATTCCAGCGCCAATAATTGCTGTTTTTTGTTTTACTTTATTTATAATTATCACCAATCATTTTATTTTTATATTATGTTGAGCTATATATTATTATTGTTTAAAGAATATTTTATAAAATATAAAAAATCTAATTTCTTTAATTTTAAAATGAAATAAATAAGAATAAGGCCTTAGCCGGGACTTCCGTATTAATAAATATTAAAATTATTAATAAATCGAACTCGGATTAAAGGATCCACAATCCTCTGTGCTGGCCATTGCACTACTAAGGCCATTTAATAATTTTATTAATTGTTATTAAAATTATAAAAAACATCTTATTAATTTGATTAGTTATTAAATTTTTATTATTATTTTTTTATTTTAATAAATGAAAAAATCTTTGGATTTGTTTCTGTTGATATTTCTAAATAAGTATTATTGCTTTTTATTTTTAAATTATCTTCTTTTGCAGATATATTAATAGCATTTATCCAATTAATAAATTGAATATTATTAGAATTATTTTGTGTTATATTTATAATATTTTCAAAAAGTTCTACTGTTTGAATATTTTTATTTAAATTAAAATTTATTGAAATATTATTAGCTAATATTGCTAAATGCATAATAAAAACCATAAGTATTATAACGAAAATCAATGATGTAGAAATTATTAAACCAAAAAAACTCATTTATTCACCACAAGAGTAAATACAACTTATTAAATAAGATTGATTTTGTTGAATAGGAAAACAGAATTCCAATATTTTACAAGTTTTATAAATAAAAGAATTGCTTGAGAATACATAAAAATGATTATTAATATTTAATTTAATATATTTTAACTTATAATTTATTCCAAAATTTTTAAGGATATTATTTGCATTTAAACAATGATTTAAAAAACAATTTAGAGAAGAAGAATTATGGTATAAAAAACTAACAAAATCATAAATAAAATTTATATTATTAAACTGATTTGAATTAAATTCAGAAGAATAATTATAAGTAATATTTGTAATAAAAATAGAAGTAAATATCAATAAACTACTTGCGATTAATGTTTCTATAATTGCGAATTGTAGTTTCATTTTATCATTTATTTTTTTGATTTTGTATAGTAAGAACAGAACCATAAGAATCTAAAGTAGTATTTGTGAATGTTTTATTGTAAACATTAAAAATAAAATTATAATTTAATATAGAAAATGGATTGCAAGAATAAAATTCAGATTTATCCTTATTAATTAAATTGCATTTAGTATTTTTTACTGCTTTACTATTAACTAATCTAGAAGATTCATAATTTAAATAATGCATAGCAGAAGAAATAGAATGAGGTGTATTTGGATCAACAGTCCCTTTATATTGATTTATTGTTGAGTTAAAAGAACTAAAAGCAGTACTATAATGATTATAATTGATTTTATTAATTATGTATTTTTTTGCAGAATTTTTTAGAATAATATAATTTAAATAAGATATTTGTCCTTCGCCAGAAATATTATTAATTATTATATTTCCAATTATTTTATTATTCAAATAAATATTTTTATTATCTTTTGGATAAGAAAAATTAGTAGATATATTTTGCTTTAAATTTGAATTAACATTTAAAGTAATATTATAAAAATAACTAAAATTATTACTTATTTTAAAATAACTAATTTTTCTTGGATTTAATGAAATACAATGAATTACATATGTTTCTTCTATTAGATGCCAACAATTATAGCCAATAGTATCAAAATAATATTTAGCATGTGGTGCTCCAGCCCATTTGCATAAATTAATTGTAGGTATTCCTTCTCCATGTTCTAACCAAGTACATTTTGATTTTATTGATACAGTATAAATTTTTTGTTGATTATCCAAATGATAAAGTATTGATTCATTATGTCTTATTATTGAAAAGAAATATAAAGAAAAAATATTTTGATTATTTGATTTATTATTTAATATAGAATAAGTTTTAAAACTCAAATTTTTATTTTTATAAATATTTGAACTATTTTTGATTGAAATTAAAACCTTTATTATATTAATTCCAATATGTTTTGGTATTATTGAGAATGAAATAGCACCTATTCCACTAATTGAAGAATTATAATATTTAGGAATAGAAATAAAATTACTATTATTTAAAATTTTTATTAATATATTAGATTTATTCGGTGATGAAAAAATAATCTGTAAATTATTACTCTGATTTATGTATGTAACATTGGCAATAGATCCATAAATATTAAAATTTTTATTGATATTTAGATTTGATATTTTTAAATTGCTTGTATTTAGTGTGTTATTAATAAAACTAGAATAAATAATATTCTGAGTTTTTGCAAAATGGTTATATACTCCAAGACCAACAACACTAAAACTTATAATAACTGATGTGATAATCATCATTTCAAAACTTAATTGCAATTGATCTATTTTAGATTTATTTTGTTTCATTTTTAATCACAAGTAATGATATTTTATTATTGCTAGAAATAGTTCTTATTAAATAATATTGAGAATAGAGATTATGAGATACTGTTGAATTTGATGCTATTACATTAAATGGAATAAATTTAATATTATAAGATTTTAATAAATTTTCAATAAATTTATTAGGTCCTTTAATATTTTTTGTTAGAAAAACAATATTCTGAATTCTAGAATTTATTAACAAATTATTAGAAAAATTATTTATTATAGTAAATAAAATATTAAAATCAGTTATTACAGAATATAAAAAAAATGTAAATATTGATGAAAAAATAAATATACTTAAAATTAAATCAAAACTTGTTATAATTAATTTCATCATTATTCATCTTATTATTTTTGAATTATTATTTTAAATTGTGAATAAGGGTAAATACTTTTATTTATTGTACTATATTCATTAATATAATTTTTTAGTGTTATTGAGTATTTTTGATATAATACTTTATCAAGAGCATAAATTACTGAAATCAAAATAAACACATAAATAAGAATCAATGAAAAATTGATTAATGATTCAAATATAATTTGTGCAAGCATAAAATTCACTTATTTTAATTCAATATTTCCATTAGGTAATGTGTGTATTTCAAAAGATCTGATTGTTTGATTATTTTTGCATAATGCTTTATTTATGACAATTCTATTTGCTGTAAAAATCAAATTATCAGACTTAAAAATATTTGTTAAAATTGTTTTATTACATAATATTGCAGGTATAAAAATTTTAAAATTATTAGATTGAAATCCAATATTCTCATTTATTACTGATGCAAATTGCTCAAAATAAATTTTATTAGACAAATTTATTATAGAAGAATGAAAATGAATAAATATTGTAATTCCAATTAATAATGAACTTAATGATATTGCTAAATATATCATAAATTCAAAAGACATTTGTGTCTTTAAATTTATTTTTTCATCTGTCAAAGTTAATTTTAACATACTCCCATTATTTGATTTAATTAGACCTTGCTCAAATTTTTAAGTTCATGTGCTAATAATTTAGATGCACTTTGATTTGTAGTACTATTATAAAATGAATGTAAAACAGTTCCTTTTAGCTGTGTCATCATAGAGAGAGCAATAATAACTATTATAGTAACTGCAGACAATATCATTATATATTCAATTGAACCTTGTAATTTTCTTGTTTTAGATAGACTTAATCCAATAATTATCAAATATATTTGATTAAACAATAGATTTTTTGTTGCCATATCAAATAAAAACCTAGAAAATCTAATGGTTTTTTTTGCTTTTACATTTTCATTGCTTTTTTTCATTTTTTGTATTTTTTTATTTTGCTTCATTTACTCACGTTTTAAATTAAAATAGAATGTGATACCATAATCGATGAAATTTTGAATAGAATTAGTGAAAATGAACTAAAAAATAAAATATTATTTATTTTTATTAGTAATATTTCTTTTTTATATTTAAAATTGATAATATTTATTATAATTATATAAAAAACAAAAAGGACTGAAAAATTTTCAAAATTTAAATGGATATTATTCATTTTACTTGCAAATTCTAAAATATTCATACTAATTCCAGCAAATATTGGAAAAAATATAACTGATCCAAGTTGAATCATAGATAAAGAACTATTTAAATTTCCTGATATTTCTGATTTAAATTTTCTTTCGTTATTAAATTGTTTTTGAACTTCAATTAATGAAAAATAAATATTGATATTTTCATCAAGACTTTGAATTATTAAATTTATTATTTGCGTAAAATAAAATGAATTTGTTGATTTGAATAAATTTAAAAAAGATTTTTCTGCATTAATTGATTTTTTATAAAGTTTAAGAGAATATAAAAATTCTTTATAAAAATAAAATTTTTTATTTAAAGTATTAGAAATTAAATTTAATTTATTAGGATTTAATTTATATTTATAAATTAAATTAGATAAAAATTCATAATCATTTTCATCTGTTTTGTTTTTATATTTAATTCGTTTAATATTTAAATACAAAAATATAGCAATACCAAATAATATAATACAAATAATCAATTTATTGAAAAAAATAAAAACTAAACTTAATATAAATAATATTAATTCTAAAATGATTAAATAATTTTTAAATTTTGATAAAATAATAGTATTATTCATAAGATTCACTAATATACATTTGGATTATCATATACATGCTAGGTATGAAACCTATTAATAAAAAACCAAATACTTCAAATTCAAAATAAGAATAAAAAATCATAGAATATGCAATAAAACCAAATAGTAAAATAGAAGGAATTACTGTTGTAAACACTATACTCAATGTAAAAAACTTCTTAATAAAAGCAATATCTTTATTTTGCTGATCTATTTTATTATTATATAATCTTTCATAAATTGTTTTTACTGACCTATTAACATTTAAATCTGATTCATACTCATCAGCAATATCTTCTAAAATATCAGATAAATTAAAATTAGTAGAATAAATTTGATTTTGTATTTTTTTGTTTTTATTAATTGATCTAATTGAATTAGTAATATCATGAAATTTTAGTTCTTTCTCAATTTTTTTAAATCTATAATTTATTTCATTATTTTTTATTCTATTTTCATTAATTTTTAATGCATTATTAATACTTTTATATAATGATTTTTTATTTGATAAATTAATATGTAGAGAATATAGAAATAATAATAATAAATTAATTTGATATTTAATTAACTTCTTTTTCTGTAAATAATGTTCAAAAATCAAAACTAAACTAAAGAGAGGAACAAAAATAATGAAACTTAAAACTAAACTTATGTTTAATAATAAAAATAAGAAAAAAATAGAACTAAATAGTAATAAATCAATCAAAACATAAGAGAGTGATAAAATTTTTTGAATAATCTGATTTTTATATGTCATTCAATCACTAATGTTATTATATTCTAAAATAAAATCTTCAATACTTTTAGAGCAATTTTGACCTTGATCAATTTGTGATAGAAATAAAACTCTTTTTTCTAATTCAATAATTGCTTCATTTATTGAAATAAGATGAATTTTTGAATATTTTGCAATAACTTTTGATTTTTTTAATATCTTATGATTTAATTTACCATCAACCACAATATCTAATATTTTAAATACAATATCATTATCTGTTTCTGTATTTTTATCAATTTCTTTCATATTTATTTCATTTCTCATTAGCCATTTATATTCACAAATGCTATCAAGTTTTCTTGAATTTATGTTCTGTTTCATAAATATTGAAATATCCAACATACTTATTAATTGGGGTTGAACATTCATTGGTCTTGAACTTAATCTATTAATTAGTGTTTTACCATTTTCACTACTATGCATTGTTGTCATAAAAGGAACTCCAAAATTAGATCCTGAAAATATTTCATTAGTTTCATTTCCTCTTATTTCCCCAATAATTAGTCTATCAGGTCTCAAACGTAGAGAATTTATAACTTGATTTTGTATATTTGCTAGATTTTTATTTGTTGATCCTTGTAATGCTACTGAATTTATAAAATTAGAATTTAATTTTATTTCATTTATATCTTCTTCAACACTAATTATTCTTTGATATCTAGGCATTAGACTACTAAGTGAAATTAATAAAGAAGTTTTTCCAGCAGCAGGAGCACCAGAAATAATTATATTTAAATTTACTTCAATTGCTAACCATAAATATGCAATTATGTTTATATTTGTTGTATTTGTTTGAATTAGTTTTCTAATATTAAAAATTTTATTTTGATTTAATCTTATAACTGCAATTGCTCCATTTGTAGCATATGGTTTTAATTGTGCATGAAGTCTTGCTTCATTAAATACATTAGCATCTATTATTGGAAAATCAGAATTTAATTCTCTATCTAAAGATTCAAGTAGTTTGTTAATTACAAATCTGAATTCTCTTTCACTATTAAATCTTAAATTTGTTTTACAATACCCATATTTTTGATGAAAAATCATTATTTCTGAAACTGGTGAATTAATTAAAATTTCTTCGATATTTTTTGAATCTTCTAAAATTATACTTAATGGACCATAACCAATAATATCATGAGCAATTAAATATGCAATTAATTCTTTATTTTCTGATAAATTTTCATTAGCTAAAAAACCCATAACAATATTTTGAGTTTTATTTATATTTTCATTATTGTATTTTTCAATACCTAATTCAATTAAAGCTATTATTACTTTATATTTTATTTTGTTAATAATATCAATATCTCGTTTGTTTAAATTCATTGCAAGTAATGAATAAAAATTCTGACTATTTTTACTACCAATAATAATATGATTTTTTGTTTCATATATTTTATCTGGATAACTATTTGTTATATTAAAAGTTAATTGTAAAAGAATTTTCTGTTCCTGGTTTTGATCTGTATTTTTTATTGTTTTAAAAATTTCAAATAAATTCAAGTATATCACGAAATGACTAGATTTTTGCAATTAATAACTTATATTATAATAAACATTCATTTACTTTAGTAAATGTATATATACTTTTGTATTAATTGTTATCTTTAGGAAAAGTAAAATATTTTGCATTTTTTAAATATTTTATGTAGTCTGATTTATAGATAAATTATTATTTATTTTTTCCAATATTTAAGTCCAAGAGCAAAAAAGATTAATCCTAAAATGACCCCAAACCATAATGTAGCCATCCTTGTCATAATTGTAACAGCAGAACTAACTGCTAAAGTAATATTATACATATTACTAATCATTGCAACTAATAAACCATCCATTACTCCTAAGCTACCTGGAATCATTGATATCATCCCAAATACTTGAGAAATAGTATAAATAAATACATCACTACCAATAGGTGACTTGATCCCAACAGCTAATAATACTAAATATAATGCAAAAGTTGTAAAAAATGCAGCTGGTACTCCAACTAGAATTGAAACTAAGTAAACTCTGATATTATTTAATTTGCTTTGAGATAGAAAATACTCATCACCATATAATGAAAAAACTCTTAAAAATCTACTTTTTTTAAGTATTTTTTTAATTATTTTATAAAGCCAACTATTTAAAATAAATGCAAAAGGTGCTAAAATTATAAGTTCTATAATTAATATGTATAAGATATATTCATGAATATAAAAAACAGCAATTAATGTTAATATACCCATACCTAAAAAATCAGTAAAAATATCAATTGTAATTAAAGGTAATAATTTTGCTACTTTTATTTTTGTTATTTTACTCAAAGTATATGCCATAACAACTCGTCCAATTCTCCCTGGTGTAATGTCCATTGAATATAAAGAAAGATATAATTTAAAATTGATTTTGAAAGGAATTTTTATCTTTAGACGTTTAAGATAATAACTCCATTTAATATATCGTAATATATATCCTAAGAATACTGAAGCAAATGCTAAAAGATAAAGATAAATTTTAGAAGATAAGATTACATCAATAACTTTAATAAATCCACCATAAAAGGCAATTCCAAAATATATGATTATACCTATAAAAATAAATAAAATCAAGTAAAATTTTACTTGATGCATTATTTTTTGATAATCTTTTTTAGTAATATCTTTTTTTTCTGTTACAGAATACCATATATTCTTTTCTTTCTTTTTCTTATTCATCATAATATCTAAAAAATTAAAATTTAAAAATAGTTATTAATTTAATTTATATATTATTATTTATTTAAATATATTTATCAATTAAAACAGTAATATCAATAAATAGAATATTTTAATAATATAATAGAACTTAATAAAATAAGAAGTTTACATATTATTTTATAATATAACTGATTAGTTTTATGTTTTCATAATAAAATAAGAAGTTTACGTATTATTTTATAATATAACTGATTAGTTTTATGTTTTCAGAATTTAAATATTGTAATTTTTGATTTCTATTTAAAATTAATAAAAAACAAATACTCCTTTTTATTTATTAATAATATAAAAAAATTAGTGCATTCTATTAAATGATTTAATGAATTACTTAAAAAACAAAAATAATATGATTGTTTTATTATTAGATACATTAAGACAATCAGATATTAATTTAATGCCTAATTTAACTAAATTATCAAATAATGGGATAAAATATACTAATGCAATATCTCCTGGAACTTGGACAGTTACTTCACATGCATCTATTTTTACAAATAAAAATGTCTCTAAAATAAGTTCATTACCTAAAAATCTTTTTAATAATGGATCTAATAAAATAGATCCCTGGTTAGTTAAAACAAAATTTTTAAATAACAAAGAAGAAACATTGGCAAAAAAACTTAAAAAAAGAAATTATACAAATGTTCTGTTTTCAAGCAATCCTTTTTTGTCAAGTTATACTAATTTAACAATGGGTTTTGATATAATATTTGATATTTGGAAATATTCTAATATTAAATATAATCCTAAAAAAGTAGAACATTTATTAAAATATGTTAATGTAGATCTTAAAGCGAGACTTAAATTTTTTAAAATAATTCAATATATTGCTTTATTTTTACCAAGCTATGTTTTAAATAAGCTTTATTTATCTTTGAGATTAAAATTAATAAATTCTGCATCTGATATTGATGGAACATATAAATTGGATAGAGGAATTACAGATATAAATAAAGAAATAGAAAATTATCTAAAGTATAATTATAATTTCAATCCTCATTTTATTTTTGCAAATTTTATAGAAGCGCATGAAAATTACCCAATAGAAAGTTACCTTATTCAAGATAAATGGCTTTATATGAGTAATATTAAAGAAATGGATGATTATATTATAACTAAATTACATAATGCATATATTAAAAGAATCAAATATTTAGATAAAAAAATTAAAAACTCGATTGAAATTTTTAGAAAATATGGACTTTTAAATAATGCAAAATTAATAATTACTTCTGATCATGGTCAATTATTTGGTGAACATAATTTATTATACCATAGTGTATGGCCTTATCAAAATGAAGTTAATGTTCCTTTAATTATATTAAATTATGCAAATGGAAAATTAGTAAAAGAAAAACAAAATATTGACAAATTAGTTTCAATTAAAAATATCCATAATTTAATATTAAATAATGAACCAATTGATTCTAGTAAATATAATAAACAACCTATTATAAGTGAACATACTGGAATTGTAGAAGGTTGGGATGAAAAATTACTACGAATACTAAAATCTAAATCAAATGCAGTATCAAAGATTTATAATGCAAAACAATTGAATAATATGAAAGCAACTGCTGTTTATAAAAATGATTTAAAATTAATTCACTTTTTTGGAAATAAAAAAGATGAATTATATAATATAAAAATAGATAAATTAGAATTAGATAATATTATTGATAAAAATAGATATATTGCAAATAATATGTTAAATATATTAAATTATTAAATTTAAAATAAAAAAGTAAAAATAATAATATGGGGCTGTACGCTAATCTGGTAGACTGCCAGCTTTGGGAGCTGGTTGTTCGAGTTCAAATCTCGACAGCCCCGTTCTAACTAAAATAAGATTTTATTTATTGGAGATAATATGAAGGACAATATAACTACTATTGCAGATTTAAAAAAAGATGTAAAGAAATTTTGTGAAGATAGAAATTGGGATCAATTTCATAGTCCTAAAGATCTTGCAATTGGAATTAGTATTGAATCTGCAGAACTTTTAGAATTTTTTAGATTTAAATCAGATCAAGAATGTGCAGAACTTTTAGAAAATACAAATAAAAGACAAGAGATTGGAGAAGAAATATCTGATATTCTATTTATGTTGTTAAGATTTGTACAAAAAAATAGATTCGAATTATCAGAAATTTTTGATAGAAAATTAGAAATAACCAAAATAAAATATCCAATTGAAAAAGCAAAAAATTCAAATAAAAAATATAATGAAGAATAAAATTTTAATAAATAAAAAAATTATTTATTTTTTTTAAATTCTACTTTTATTATATCTTGATCTTGTGTAATATTTCTTTTAAATCCTTTAAACATAATATTTTTAAATTCTTTTTTGTTCATCATATGATTATGTCCTAAATTAAAAAAACTTTTTTTACTTTTATTATATTCATAAATTATAAAACTCCCTTTCTTATTTAATTTATTTAAAATATATTTAATTGATTTTTCTCTATTATTCCAATGATGATAAGATAAACTTGTATAAATAATATCAAATTTTATTTTGAAATTTATTTTTCTACTACTACCTAATTTTAAATTTACTTTTTTATTCATTTTTTTGAGTTTGTTTTTTGAAATTTTTATCATTTCTTCAGATGGGTCTATTCCATATAAACTTATATTATTTACTTTTTTATTGCTTGCAATTTTTTTAAGTATTAATCCATTTCCACAACCAATATCAAGAATTGATTTTGTATTTGAATTTATATTTTCAATAATATCATTAGAAACAAAGTTATGTAATTTTAAAATACCAAGATCAATTGCAAATGAATATAGATGACTCGTAATTTTTCCAAAATGTTCTTCATTTTTTTCACACAAATCAGATATATTTTTCTTATTCATCTCTTCACTATTTTATATAAAATATCAAATAATATAATTAGTTTTTGTTAAACTAAAATTATTTGATCAGATATTGTTTTGTTTTTTTTGTATATTTTCTTCACTTAATTGATCAATATTTGGTTCTATTTGTGCATCAATTATTTTTATATCTTCATCCTTTAATCTCATTATTTTAACTCCTAAAGTTACTCTATTTGTTAATCTAATATGAGATATTAAAAATTTTATTACTAATCCTTTTGAGTTTATTAATAATAATGAATCAGTTCTAGATACTTTTAATGCTTTTATTAAATAACCTGTTTTATCTTTTAATTTAATATTTATTTTACCTTTTCCACCTCTTTTTTGCAATCTATATTTTTCTGCTTCTGTTATTTTTCCAAATCCTTTTCCAGTAATTGATAAAATTAAATCTTGTTTATTAACTGCAATTACATTTCTTACTTCATCTCCTTCTCTTAATCTTATTGCACGTACTCCTGCTGCAGTTCTTCCAATTTGTCTCAAATCTTTTTCATTAAATTTAATTGATTTACCATTTTTTGTTGCAATAAATATATCTTGTTCTTGTTCAAGAATTGTTGCATCAATAAGTTCATCATTTTGATTTATTTTTATTGCCTTTATTCCATTTGATCTTGGATTAGAGAAGTTTTCTGCTTTCATTTTTTTAATTGTTCCTTTTTTTGTTATTAATACTATTTCTTTATTTTCAAAGTCTCGTATATTAATTATTTTCTTAACATTTTCATTTTCTAAGTTTAATAAATTAACAACTGCTTTTCCTTTACTATATTTTCCTTCTTCTAATATTTTATATGCTTTTAACCAAAATACTCTACCTAAATCAGTAAATACAAGTAAAAAGTCTTTTGTTTTACAGTAAATTAATTGTTTTATATAGTCTGTTTCATCAAGTCCAATTGTTATTACTCCTCTTCCACCTCTTTCTTGTATTCTATATACTGAAGGTGAAATTCTTTTTATATAGGATTTATTTGTAACTATTACAATTGTTTCTTCGTCATTTATTAAATTTTCATTATCTATATCAATATCTTGAATATCTAATTCTATTTGTGTTCTCCTTTCTCTTCCATATTTCTGTTTTATTTCACTTGTTTCACTTTTTATTATTTCATATATTAAATTATTATCTGAAAGAATTTTTTGTAATCCTTCTATTTTACTATTTAATGCTTCTTTTTCTGTTTTTAATGAACCTGTTTCAAGATTTGTCAATTTACTTAATCTCATATCTAAAATTGCTCTTGCTTGTTTTTCAGTAATTGAAAAATTTTCAATTAATGCGTTTCTTGCTTGTTCAGATCCAGAACTATTTTTTATAAGTTTAATTACTTCTGTTATGTTTTGAATTGCAATTATCAATCCATTAACAATATGGAGTCTTTGATTTGCAACATCAAAATCAAATTTAGTTCTATTTTGTATAATATTAAATCTATGATTTACAAATTCACTAATAAATTTCTTAATATTAAAAGTTACTAATTCATTTTTAAGAATCCCAATATTCATTACAGGGAAACTAGTTTGTAATTGAGTATATTTATATAAACTATTTAAAATATATTCAGTATTTGTATTTGGTCTTAATTCAATAACTACTCTTATTCCTTTTTTATCACTTTCATCTCTTATGTCTGATATTCCAATTATTTTTTTGTTTTTTACAAGTCCTGCCATATTTTCAACAAGAACTGATTTATTAATTGTATATGGAATTTCAGTAATAATAATAACATCTCTATTTTTATGTTTTTCAATTGATGCTACTCCTTTAATTATAACAGAACCTCTACCAGTTAAATAAGAATTTACTAAATTTGGAGTATAATAAACAATACCTCCTGTTGGAAAATCAGGGCCTTTTATAAATGTTAATAATTCTCTAGGGTCTGCTTCCTTATTATCAATATAATAAATTATTGCATCTGCTACTTCATTTAAATTATGAGGTAATATGTTTGTTGCAACACCAACAGCAATTCCAGAACTTCCATTTATTAATAAATTTGGGATTTTACTTGGTAATAAAATAGGTTCTTTTTCAGTATTATCGAAATTAGAAATAAATTTAACAGTGTTTTTTTCAATATCTTCTAAAAGTTCATGAGATATTTTACTTAATTTTACTTCTGTATATCTTTGTGCAGCAGGAGGATCTCCATCAATTGAACCCATATTACCTTGGCCAAATACTAATGGGTAATTTACTGAAAAAGTCTGTGCCATTCTTACAAGAGCAGCATAAACAGCCATATCCCCATGTGGATGATATTTTCCAATTACATCTCCAACAATTCTTGCACTTTTTTTTGTTGGTTGACTATAAACATTATTTAATTTATACATTGCAAATAAAATTCTTCTTTGAACTGGTTTTAGTCCATCTCTTACATCTGGTAATGCTCTACCAATAATTACACTCATTGCATAATCAATATAACTATTTTGCATTTCTTTTTCAATATCTGTTTCAATAATATTTTCAGTATTATTTATTTTATTTTCTTCATCCATAATCTATACCATTTTAATTATACATCCAAAAATGAAACTTCTGTTGCATGTTCTTCAATAAATTTTCTTCGTGCTTCAATATCATTACCCATCAATATTTCAAATAATCTTTTTGCTAATTCAGCATCCTTTATTCTTATTTTTTTAAGACTTCTATTTTTTGGATTCATTGTTGTATCCCATAATTGTTCAGGATTCATTTCACCTAAACCCTTATATCTTTGTATATTTGCATTTTGATGTTCTTTAAGTATTTCATTTAATTGATTATCTGAATAAATATATTTGACTTCTCGTCCAATATTTATTTTATAAAGTGGTGGTTGTGCAATATAAACAAATCCTTGTTCAATAACTGGCTTCATATATTTATAGAAAAAAGTAAGTAATAATGTTTGTATATGACTTCCATCAACATCTGCATCAGTAAGTAGTATTATTTTTTTGTATCTTATATTATTTATATTAAATGATTCTTTAATTCCTATTCCTAATGCTGTTACTAATGTGTGTAATTCTTGATTATTGAATATTTTTTCTTCAGATGCTTTTTCAACATTTAATATTTTTCCTTTTAATGGTAATATTGCTTGATATAATCTATCTCTTCCTTGCTTACTAGATCCAGCAGCACTTTCTCCTTCAACAATAAATAATTCTGATTTATTTGGATCTCTTTCAGTACAATCACTAAGTTTTCCATGTAATATAGATCCTTCAAATATACTTTTTTTTCTTAATAAATCTCTTGCTCTTTTAGCTGATTGTCTTGCTTCTGCAGCACTAGATACTTTTGCAATAATTTTTGTCATTTCACTAGGATTTTCTTCAAAATATGTTGATAATTTAGCATATAAAAAGCTATCAACAATGCTTTTTATTTCTTGATTTCCTAATTTTTCTTTTGTTTGTCCTTCAAATTCTGGATTTTGCATTAATAATGAAATTATTATAATTAATCCTTCTCTAGTATCTTCTCCTTCTATATTTGCTTTTACTTTTACTTTGTTTTTATCAATATAAGTTCTTAATGCTCTTGTTAATGCAGTATGAAATCCAGTAATATGTGTTCCACCTTCTGGTGTTTTAATATTATTTATGAATGAAATAATTTCTTCACTATAATTATTCACATATTGCATTCCAATTGTTATTTTTGTTGAATCAACTTGTTTTGAAAATATAATTGGTTTTGAAATTTCATCTGTATCTCCTTTTAAATAGACTAAAAAATCTTCTATTCCATTATTTGAAAAATAGACATTTGTTTTTTGTTCTTCTTTTCTATTATCAATAAGTGTAAGTTTAATATTCGGATTTAAAAAACTTATGTCTCGTAATCTTTCATTTACTGCAATTGTATCAAATGATTTAACTGAAAAAATTTCTTGATCAACTTTAAATTTTATTAATGTTCCTGTTTCATTATTTTCAGTAGTTCCTATTATTTCAAGTTTTGAAATTGGAATACCTCTACTAAACCTTTGTCTATATATTTTTGAATTCCTTTTAATAGTAACTTCAACATATTCTGATAATGCATTAACAACTGTTAATCCAACACCATGTAATCCTCCTGAAACTTTATATGTATTATTATTGAACTTTGCTCCTGAATGCAATGAAGTCATTATTACTTCTAATGCTGGTTTGCCTTCTTTTTGAACAATATCAACTGGAATTCCTCTACCATCGTCGCTTACTTCAGCAACATCTACGTCTTCTTCTGTATAAAGTTTTATTACTATGTTTTTACAATATCCTCCAATTGCTTCATCAATTGAATTGTCAATTACTTCATATAATAAATGAGTAAATCCTGCATTTCCTGTTGAACCAATATACATTGCTGGTCTTTTCCTTACACCTTCTCTATCTGTAAGAACTACAATATCTTTTGCAGAATAATTATTATTGTTATTAAAATCAGCCATAAAATCATATATATTAAGTTTGAATTAATATTATTAATTGAAAAAAATAAAAGTCGTCGCTATTGCTTAAAAATAAACTAAATACTATATAGAAGGCAAAGTATTAAAATATAACAATTAAATTTAATTTTTTTACTTTCTTAAATTAATATTAGATAATTCAAAACCTATTTTTCTTTGACTTATTTTCTTAGGACTTTTCTTTGTAATTATATTTTCGAATTTTTTATCTAAATTGTTTATTGTTATTTTTTTTATTTGTCTTTTGTTTTCACTTCGTATTATTTCTTTTAATGCAATTTCTCTAGCAACTTGTAAACAAATATTTTCAATATCAGCACCAGAATATTTTTCTGTTTTATGTGCTAATTTTTTATTGAATTCATCATTATTAATTAAATTAAATTTATTAAGAAAAATTTTGAATATATCTGCTCTTGCTTTTTCATCTGGTAATTTAATTTCAAAATATTTATCAAATCTACCTGATCTTAATAATGCATTATCTAATATGTCTTTTTTATTTGTTGCACCAATAACAATTACATTCTTTAGTTTTTCTATACCATTAATTTGACTTAATAAAGTATTAATAACACTATTATATGCATCACTTCCTCTTCCTGGTTCACGATGACTTCCTATCCCATCAATTTCATCAATAAATAGTACTGAAGGAGCATTTTGTTTTGCTTCTGCAAATATTTTCCTAATATTTTTTTCACTTTCCCCTAAATATTTATTATAAATATCTGGTGCATTAATAGAAATAAAATTAAATCCAGATTCATTTGCAATTATTTGTGCTAATAATGTTTTTCCTGTTCCAGGAGGTCCATAAAGTAAAATTCCTTTTATTGGTTCTAAACCATATTTTTCAAGAATTTCACTATGTTTTAATGAATTTACAACATCATTTTTTATTTCGTCAACAATTTCTCTCAAACCACCAATATCACCCCAATGTTTATTTGGTATTAAAGTATTATAATTTTTAATTCCTTGTGATTCAAGTTGTTTTGAAGCTAATACAAAATTTTCATTAGATACTATTATTTTATTATTATAATTGTAATTATTAGGAAATAAATCTTGAATAGAATCAACTGCATTTAAAACACTTTTTCTAATTAATAAAACTAATTCAGCACCACTAAAACCAGGTGTTAATTCAATTATTTTATTAAAATCAATGTTTTTTTCAAAATTTATTTTGTCTCTATAAGATTCAAGAATTTGTTTTTTTGTTTGTTTATTTGGTAATGGTAATTCTATTTCAACTTCAATTAATTCTGCTTTTTTAAATACTAAATCAACATTATTTTTATTTTTTGCAGTTACAATAAATATATTTTTATTGTTTTTATTAATTACTTTAAACAAACCTGAAACAACATCATTTACAACTTCCTTTATTTCTGGTCTAGAATAATCTGGTGTAATAATACGTTTTAATTCATTAAAATCATCAATAACAAAAATTTTAGGATTAATCAAATCTAAACCAGCATAACTTTTGTTATTATTCATTTTTTGATCTCTTACTAATTTTATAAGATCATATACATTATTATTTCCATATTTACTTTTTATTAAGTTTAATACACTAGTTTTTCCAGTTCCAGATGCTCCATAAAGTAAAATACCACTTGGGAGAAACTTCTTTTCAGAATATTCATAATTATTAATTTTATAATTAATAATATTCATCATCTTATCTATTTGCTGATCTAGTCCTTTGATCTGATTCTTTTTTTCTTCATAATTTGTTACTTTTGAGATTAAATTATTATTGAATACATTATTAGTTTTTATTTTTTCCATAACCAACACCATTAATCTTAAAATAAATGAGTAGGATAAGATATAAATACTTTCTCTATAGATTTTACGGATCTGGCGGGATTTTCATTATGTTTTTGCAAATAAATTAATATTTTTATAAAAACTTGATTTTGAACCCGCGACCTTTTGGTTCGAAGCCAAGTGCACTATCCAAATTGTGCTACAGACCCAATTATTAATATTAGAATATAATAAATTTATATGTTTTCTATTATATTTTAGAATAAATAAAAAAAGATTAAAAAATAAGTTTAGTTTGCTTTATTCTTTCCATAGTTTTCCAATGTTTACGAATATATTGGTTTAATTGTTTATTTTTTATATTTTTTCTAACACCTTCTATTGTTATTACATCAGAAGGATACCCAGATCCCAATTTTATATTCAGTTTTTTTTCTATTGTTTTCATCTCATTATCTCTTATTACTTTTGCAATTATGCTTGCAGCAGAAACAATTGGATATTTTAAATCAGCTTTATGCTCTGAAATTATTTTTGTATATTTTACTTCTTTTGTTTTTTTAAATTTAATATTTTTAACATAAACTGATTTTTTTGACAGTTTTTGGAAATAAACTCCGAATCTTTCTTGAATAACATCAGGAGAATCAAGATAAAGTGTACTAATTTCATTTTTAAATTTATCAAATAAATTACTAAAATGAGTTACTTCAAGATAATTTAAAGATATTTTATCTTCAAAAGCTTTATTTATTTCTTTAGGATAAATTTTATTTATTTTTATTTTATCGCAAATTTCAGTTATTATTGGAAATAAAAACTCTCTTTTCTTTTTTGAAATAAGTTTTGAATCTCTTACACCTTTATCAGATAATTTGTATTCAAAATTTTTTTTAACAGTTACAAGCGCTATAACCAAAGGACCTATTAATGCACCTCTTCCAGCTTCATCACCACCACAAATAAGAATTTAAACACCAAAACAAGTTTAATAAAAACAAAAATTAAAAAAATTATAATATTAAAAACAAAATTAATATTACATATATTATAGATTTTTTCTATCAACAATAATAAAATCATTTACAGCTAAAACAGCTGTATAAGGTATTTTTATTTGACCACTATCTATTTCTAATTTATTTGCTAATCCACCATCTAATGTTGGTTCAACTAAAATATGATTCATTTTACCTGTTACTTCACTTATCTCAGCGTCAACTAATCTTCCAAGATCAAATCCGTCATTTGTTATTACTTTTTTTCCAACTAATTGCTTTGCAATAATAAATTTAACCACATTACCACGTTTTTTTATTTTTATTTAATTTCATATAAATTTATAAAAATATATTTATAAATTTTATTATTAATTATTTTTCATTATCTTTATATAAAATATAATAATATTAGTGAATCATATATATTTAAATAATTGTATTTTATCTTTATATAAAATTTTAAAAATTAATTATTTTATATTTATTTTTCATTAAACATTACAATAGATATTATTTATTATTTACTTTATAAAAAAACAATATATTGTAAATATATAATTAAATTATAATGTTATATTAAAGAATTTTCGTATATAAAATCCTAATATTATTGCAATTATTACAGCACCTAAAGAAATAACAAGTGTCTTAGTAATTCTTTTTAAAATACTAGTTGTTGTGATTATTGATACTAATATTGATACAAAAACCAATAGAATAATTGATAATGTAATTGATAATATTATTGCAATTACTAAATTAAGTCCTAAAAAAAACGGTAGAATTGGAAAAACAGATCCAATAATATAAAAAATTCCAGAGTAAATTCCAGACATTAATGGGGATTTTGTTGCTTTTAATTTTTTAAATACATTGAAATCAATTGCTTTTTCATAATCAGTTGAAATATAAGTTCCACCAGCAATAGACAATCCACCAGCAACAGCAACAATAATTCCAGCAATTGCAACTAGTAATGGTTGTTGTAATGCAGCAGCAATACCAACACAAGTACCTAGTATTTCAACAATACCATCATTTAATGACAAACCAATATCTTTTATGTAATTTAGTATTTTATCATAAGACATTATTTTATTTAATAATTGCATTTCATTTATTCTTTCATCTCTTTCTATTTTATTCAATAATTTTATTTCATTTAAATTCTTAATTCCATTTTTCTTTAAAAATTTTATTGTGTTATTTAATTTAAAATGTAAATTATTTTCATTATATTCTAATATTTTTACAAAAATAGAAAGTCCAAAAATATATTTTAAAGATATTAAAAAGTATAAATTTAATTTTAATAAAATTTGATTAATTTTAATATCTCTTATATGTAATACTCTTTTATACAAATTAGCATGATTATTTTCTTCTTTTGAAAAACTAATTAAAAGTGTTTTTATTTCTTTATCTTTTTCATATTCTGATAAAATTTTGTATACTTTTTTATGTAATAATTCTACTTTACATAATTTTTCAATATAAATTTTCTTTTTTATATTTTCTTTATTTGAAAATTTTTTGCGATCTTTATCCATTATAATCAAGTATTGTGTGTAATATTAATTCAATATATTTTGTTACATAGTTCTTTATAACTAAGTTTTATTGATAAATTAGTAATAGGAATATTCAATATTTTAACGTGGTATAAATTTGCTAAACTTGTTTTTTAATGCTCTGTCATTTTTAAACATACCCATCATTTTTTTCATTTTATTAAAATCAGCTAATAATTCATGAACTTCTTTTTCAGTAGTTCCACTGCCTTTCGCAATTCTTATAATTCTATTAGTATTGTGAACTAATTTTTCATTTTTTCTTTCTTCTTTTGTCATTGAAGAAATAATAACACTATATTTTTTTAACTTTTTTTCTCCTTTTTCAACAACTTCTTTAGGCATATCAGCTGCTCCCATCATCCCAAATACTTGTTTTAATGGACCCATTTTATTCATTGTTTTTAATTGCATATAAAATGTTTCAAAATTAAGTTTATCTGCATTTAATTTAGAAACATCAATATTTGCTTCTTTTATTGCTTCTTGAATATTTTCTAATAATGAACCTATGTTTGGTATTCCTAGTAAATTACCAACATATTTTTCTGAATCAAATGCTTCAATATTATTTGATTTTTCACCTGTTCCAATAAACATTACTTTTGTATTTGCATTATGTGCAGCACTTAATGCACCACCACCTTTAGAAGATCCATCCATTTTTGTTATCATTAATCCAGAAACATTTATTGTATTATTAAATTCAATTGCTTGTTTTTCAACAACATGCCCTATATCTGCACTAATAACTAAAATAACTTCATCTGGTTTAAATACTGAATTTACAATTTTTAATTCTTTTGTTAGATTATTGTCTAATGCACTTCTTCCACTTGTATCACAGATTATTATTTGTTTATCTTTTAATTCTACTAATCCTTCTTCAATTATTTTCTTTGGATTTTTTTCTTCTTTATTACCATAAAAACTAATTCCTGCGTTTTTTGCAAGTGTTTCTAGTTGCTCATATGCTGCTGGTCTAGATACATCACAGCAAATAACACTACTACTAAGACGTTTATTCTGATAGAATTTTGCAAGTTTTGTAGCACTAGTTGTTTTACCAGAACCATATAATCCAATTAATAATATTCTTTTCTTCTTTAAATCAGGTTCATATTTACTACCAACTAGACTTACTAGTTCATTATAAACAATACTAACAATATAATCTTTTGATGTTACACCAGGAGGAAGATTTGTTTTTAATGCTTCTTTTTCTATTTTATTTGTTAGTTCAAATACAAGTTTTACATCAACGTCATTACTTAATAAGATTTTTTGTAGCTCTTTATTAAATTCTTTTATTGTTTTTAAATCAATTATTGTTGTACTTGATAATTTTGCAATTATTTTTCTTAAATTTTCTCCAAAATCCATAAAAACTCGTATTTTATAATATAATTATGAGCTTACGGAGAATCGGACTCCGGATCTCTACCCTGTCAAAGTAGCGTCTTACCATTCGACTACAAGCTCAGAAAATTTATTTATTATTTATAATTATATTATTTTCTATTGTTTTTTATAAATTTTGTTTTATTTATTTTTATTGTTTTTTATTATAATTCAATAATTAATCCATCTTTTGCTATTTCTGTATTTTTAAAAATTGTTTTCACTTCATTTGCTAATGTATTTGTATCTTTATATCTTGCACTTATATGAAAAATAATGAGTTTTTTTACATTTGCTTGTCTTGCAATATTTGCTGCTTCTAATGTTGTTGAATGTTTTCGCTTTTTTGCTAATGCTTTTTCATTTTCAATATATGTTGCTTCATGAATTAAAATATCAGCATCAATTGAATTCTTAATAGTTGCTTTACATGATTTTGTATCTGTTGCATATACTATTTTTTTTCCTTTCTCTAAAAAGCTAATATCTTCTAATTTTATTATTTTATTATTAATTTTAATTTGTTTTGTATTTAATAATTTTGCAAACATTTCTCCATGCAAATCAATATTTTTTATTTTATTTTTTATAAAACGTATTTTATCATTTTCTTTAAATACATAACCATAAGTTAAAATAGAATGATTTAATTTAAATGCTGTTATTGTTATTTTTTTATTGCTAATTATTTGTCCTGCTCTTATTCCTTTTATAATTATTTTATAATTAATAATAGGATTATCAAAATTAATTAATGTTTTAATCTTAGTTTCATCTCCTTTTGGAATATAAATAATTAATTGTTTTTTTCTTTTGTTTATTGCTAATGTTCTAATTAGTCCTGGAAGTCCAGTAATATGATCAGCATGTATATGACTAATAAATATAGCTGATATTTTAAATAAATTAATATGATATTTGAGAAACTGACGCTGTGTTCCTTCACCACAATCAAATAAATAAATTCCACCATTATACTCTATTGCAATACTTGGTAATGATCTTACTTCTGTTGGTGTTGCTCCAGAAGTTCCAAGAAAAATCAGTTTAATCATTTAATCATTTTATTTATTAATAAAAACTTTATTACAGCATATAATTTAAATATTTATTAATAATAATAAATAATATTTTAATAATAAACTTTAATATTTTTATTATAAAATAATACTATTTGTATTTTTATTTTTAAAAATATCAATATAATAAAAATTATTGACAAAAAATGACAACTAAAGTATCAAATAAAAAAATAAAGCACATATCAAAAAAAGATATTTTGACTGTGCCAGAGCATATTGCAATAATTCCAGATGGAAATAGAAGATGGATTAAGCAAAATAAAGTAAAATTACATATGGGATATTCTTTAGGTATAAAAAAATCAATAGATATTAGTATTTCAGCAAAAAAATATGGTGTAAAAATATTAACAATATGGGCTCTTTCAACTGAAAATATTAAAAATAGAACAAAAATTGAATTAAATCTTCTTTATACTTTATATACACATACTGCAAAAGATGAAAAAATTTTGCAAATATTAAAACAAAATAAAGCATGCGTAAAAATAATTGGGAATTTAAATTCATTACCAATTAGTTTAAGAAATGCATTGTATTTATTGCAAAATAAAACAAAATCTTATAAAGAATTAACAATTAATTTATTAATTGGTTATGGTGGAAGAGAAGATATTAGGTATTTAATTAAAACAATAAAAAATAAAATAGTAAAAGGATCTTCAATAAATTTAAATAATATTGAAGAATATTTAAGAACATCAATGATTCCTGATGTTGATCTTATAATAAGAACATCTGGAGAAATTAGACTTTCTGGTTTTCTTCCTTGGCAGTCTAATTATGCTGAACTTTACTTTATTAAAAAAAATTGGCCTGATTTCAATGAAAAAGATCTAAAAAAAGCAATCCAAACCTATTCACAGAGGCAAAGGAGATTTGGAAAATAATCCTAAATTTTAATAATGGGTCTTATGAAACAAAAAGATGACATATCACGATTTGTTGCGATATTTTCAAAAACATTACCTAATAAATTAGTTTTGTTTTTAATATTAATAAGTCTGAGTATTTTAATAGGTATTATATCTTTAATATTAATTTATAATAATTCAATAATTCAAAATTTCTTTTATATTTTAATTACTGGTTCATTAATTGGGATAATTGCATTACTAATTCCAAGTTTATTAGTGATTTCTGTTATTAAACTAATAAAAAGAAAAATGCAATTAAAACATATTTTTTTCCTTTCCATAATTTTATTATTAATCTATTCTTTGTTTTTTATCCTAGCAAGTTTAATTTATTTTTTTACAAATAATTATATTGCAAGTGTTGTTATAATTTTAGGGAATATTTTAATATTTATTGTATGGTTTTTCATTACAAAAATTGTTTTGGGATTAAAGAAAAAAGCAATAATATTGTCATTATTACCATCAACTTTAAATATTTTATTTTATATTCCTGCAAGTAATTTCTTATTTAAAATATTGATTCCTTTTAAATTATTAATGATTAAATTTTATATGGGAATTCTTGTATTTTTAATTATTGGATACATTATTCTTTATTTATTTGATAGACCAATGAAAAAAACACTTGGTTTCAATGCAATAGAAACATTTTCTCATCTTTTCCAAAATTGGTTATTTGATATAAATATATCAAATATTTTTGATGGAAAGTTTGGAGAATATAAATCAATAGCAATAGATACAATAATAATGAAAAATAACAAAAATGAGTTAAAATCAATATTTTTTATTCCTGAAATTCATTTTGGACCTTTTAGTAATATTAGTGGAAGTAATTTTCCGTATATGCTTGAAAAATATGCTAATAATAAATATAAAGCAACTACTTTTATAATGCATTCAGCAATTGATGAAGATTATAATCCTGTTTATACATCACAATTCAATAAATTAAAAGAATGTTTAGATAAAGCAGTAATTGATAGTAAATATGTTAAAAATAATAAAATAATGTTTTTTAAATCTATTTTTAATAATTCAAAAATTAATGTTCTTGATTTCAATGAAACAGCACTAATTACTTTTTCAAGAGCTCCAAAAATAACTGAAGATATTTCTTCAGAAGCAAAAGCAGTTTTTAAGCAATTACTAAGTAATAAATTTAAAAATCCTATTTTAATAGATGCGCATAATTCTAGATATGAAACAGCTTCATCTGATGAACTTAAAGGTATTCAATTAAATTCTATTTATTATAATGAATATATCACTGCAATTGATAGATTAAAAGAAGAACAAAAAAGTAGTATTAAAGTTGGTATCGGCAAAACTGAAATTTATAATGCATTAAATAAACAAAAAGATTTAGGTCCTGGAAATTTGAATATTGCAATATTTTCATTTGATAATTTTAATTATGCTATTGTTCAATTTAATGCTAATAATTTGTCACCATTATTAAGAACAAAAATATTAAATTATATATCTAAAAAATATAAAATTAATGCTGAAATATATACAACAGATACACATTTTGTTAATTCAATAAGTAGTTCTGCAAAAAATGTATTAGGGCGATTTACAAGTTTTAAATTATTAATTCCTTTTATAGATAAAACAATGCAACAAGCAATAAATAATATTGAACCAGTTAAAATATATTACAATAATCAAGAGATTAAAAAATTTTTAGTATGGGGTCCAAATATACGAGAAAAAACATTAGCTGTTGTTGATTCAGTATTAAGTACTGCAAAAATATTAATTCCAACTATCTTAATATTAGGTTCAATTATTTCAATTTGGATTATTGCATATATTTAATTTTATTAATTATTTTTTATACTTTAAAAAATTCAGATCTGTTTTTTAATTATTTTATAAAAATATAAATACAAAATTTCTAAATTTAATAAATTAATAATGAACTTAAATTTCTTTAAATTTTATAGTCATATTTAATATTGTCCTTTATTATTAATTCACAAGCAATAACTGGTTCATTAATATTGAAATTTTTTAAAACTTGTGGATGAATTTCTCCAAATATCCCGAATTTATTATTATTTATATAAATTGCAGCACATCTTCCATCAATGAATGAATTGTTTTTTTCTTCTATAATTTCATAATTTTTATAGTTCATTAATTTTATTAAAGCTTCAATATCTGCTTTAATCTCTGCAAAATTAGCTTTTGAATGTTCACTTATGAATGAGAGATTTAAATCTTCTTTTACTCCTATTTTATCTAAAGAAAAAACACGACCAATTTCAAATATTTTTAAAGGCATTATTTGATTTGCAGAAGATTCTAAATTGCTAAGGAGATAAGGTATTAAACTAGTTCTAAGCATTGTAATTGCTTCTGTTTTTGAATATGAAATTTTTATAATTTTTTTATTATTATATTTTTGTTGCATTTTTTCAAAGTTTAATGTTTCATTTGTTAAATAAAAGTTCATTACTTCTAAAAAATTAAGACCAATCATAAATAAGGATAATTTTTCAGAGTAATCTTTTAAAGGATTTGAATTACTTTCAAATTCACCAATAATTGGTTTTGGTTTTATATTATTATACCCATATGCAATTGCAATATCTTCAATAATATCTTGTTGATCAAAAACATCAATTCTATAAGGTGGAATATCCACTAAAAAACTATTTCCCTCTAATTTAGTTGTATAATCCATTTTTTTTAATAACATTAATACTGTTTTAGTATTAATTGCAATTCCAATATTTTTATTAATTTCATCTAATTTAACTTTAATTTGTTTATATTCTAAATTTGGACTTATTATTACTTTATTTTTATAGTGAATTTTAATAGGATATATTTCTGCATTATTATCCATAAATGAACAAATAATGATATTTAAAGCATTATTTATTGCTATTTCAGATATACCAGTAATATCTATTAATAAATTTTTTGTTGATTCAATTATTTTTGATTCTTCAGAATTTATAATTGGAATTAATGATAATATTTTTTCAGAATCTTTTAAAAATAAATATATAGGTTCTTTATCTTTGTCTTTATAAATAAGATTTTTATATTTAATTCCTTTTTCATTTTTTATAAGAATTTCATTAAAATTAATTTCTTGTTTATGATTTAATGGAATAAATTTTTCATTTTTTGAAGTTCCATAGAATAAATTAGGTTTTATTTTATCAAAATTATATAATCCAACTGCAAACTTCTTTCTTTTTCTTCCAAAAGTATCAACAAATTTTTCAATAAAATTTATTAAATATTTTAATCTACTCCCATTAAGATTAATATTTTTAATAATAACTGCATTTATAAAAGGTCTTACGTTTTCTGTTGTTTGATCAACATAAAGATCAACAAAAGGTTTGTTTTTTATTTCGTATTTTTTAGTATTACCTAGATTACTAAATAATTTAATTGCTCTTAAAAACCCAGTAAAATCAAGCATATCAGGTCTATTTGGTGTAATATCTATTATTATTTCTTTATCATTAGATGTTTCAATTTCCATACCTATTTTTGGAACTAGATCTTCTAATGTTTGTAAATCAAAACCATTATCTTTTAAATCTTTTAATAAAAAAGTAATTGTTGCCATAATAATCTTATTTTATTTCATTTATATCTCTTAACATCCCAATATCATTTTTGTATAATTCAATAAGGGAATTAATTGGAAGAACTCTGAACATTAATCTTTCAATTCCAAGTCCAAAAGCAAGAACATTCTTATTCTTTAAACCCATTGCATTTACAATTTCTTTTCTTATTATACCTGCACCACCAAGTTCTATTGCTTTATTTGTATTTTCATCAATATAATTTATTTCTAATCCTGGTTCTACAAAAGGAAAATAACTAGGTTTTATCATTATTTTCATATCAGGTTCAAGTTTTTTATAAAATTTTTTAATTAGAAAAATTAAATTAGAAAAATTCAAATTTTCTCCAATCATTAATCCATCAACTTGATGAAATTCTGCCAAATGCTTGAAATCAATACTTTCATTTCTAAATATTTTTCCTATTGTAAATAATTTAGTAGATTCATTTGTTTTTGATAATTCATGCATATAATGTGCAGATACATTTGTAGTATGAGTTCTAAGAATTAATTGTTTTGCTATTTCTTTAGACCATTTTTCTTTCCAATTTTCTTCATGCATTTTTTTTACATTATCTAATAATTTTCTATCTATTATGTCAATTTCTTTTGGATTTGATAAAAAAAACGTATCTTGTATATCTCTTGTTGGATGATCTTGGGGTGAAAATAATGTATCAAATACCCAAAAACTTGTATCAACAATAGGTCCTGAAACTTCTTTAAATCCAAGTTCAAAAAATATTTTTCTTATATTATTTATAAATAAATTAAGTGGATGTCTTCTTGCTGGGAATACACGTTCAATATCAGCATTAATATCATATTTCTTAAATATTGTTTTTTCTTTATTATTATAATTCTTAATGAATTCTTTTGTTATTATATTAATTTCATTTTTATTTTCTTTTAAATTATTTAATTCATTAATTTTATTTTCATTGAGTATTATTTTATTTATTGTATTTTTTTCTTTAATATTAATAAGACTCCTTTTAATTAGATTATCAATAGGTTCTTGATTTTTTTCAATAAAATCTTGTTTTTGTTCTGATTTTTCATTTAATTTATTTAATATTATTCTTTGTTCATAATGTATTATTTTACTTGATTTTTCATTTACTTTTATAGTACTATTAATTATTGTTAACCACTTATTTTTTTTAGCCCAAATAACTCCAATATTATTATTTTTAATTACTAATTTAATATTAAAATCAGAATCTTTATTTTTTTCATTAGAAAGTAATCTAATTAATTTCTCCTCTGGAAATTCATTCAAATATTTTCTTGCTTCACTGCTTAATGTTATTACAAATATTTTTAAATTTTCAATTGTAATATATTTTTCTTGTTCTAATGTTTGAATAGCCCATAAAATTGCATCTTTATTTAATTTAAGATTTTGTACTAGATCTTCAATTTTTGCTTCTTTTTTAATTTTAAGAAATTCTAAAATTTTAAATTCATAATCATGCAAATTTATCACTTATTTATTCTATTAAAATTATTTTTAATTTTGTCTTGCTTTGAAATAAGTATAAAAAATAAATAAAAGAATAATAATAATTATTACAATATAAGCTACATAGCCAAGATAATTAAAAATTCTTAAAAAAAATGAAGATACTTGTGTTTGGATATTTTCATTTATTATAAAACTAAGGCTAAATTGAGATAAAGGTTCTCCATATATCCAAGATAAAGATACAACATTTTTGTATTTATTAATTAATCCATTTGCTGGAATATCAGGTATGGGATAAACAGAAATACTTGTAGCATTATTCAATAAATGTATTGTTAATGTTGTATTAGGTGACAATATTTCTCCACTCATTCCATGTTCAAAATTAAATAGTTTACTATTAAAAAAATATTTAAAACGTCTTGGAGCTATTTGTTTAATTGAAGTAGCATTCAATACTTCATAATTCATAGATAAATATGCAATATGTACTTTATTATTTTTAATTGCAGGTCCTGGAATAAAACTAAAATTATATACTCCTGAATGAGGATTTATTAAATGCTGGGTAAGTGTTGGACCTATTATTGATTGCCATTTTTCTAATTTTAAATTTAATGCAACTCTATCTAATTCATATTGTTTTAATGATTCATTAGTTATTGTAATTTTAATTATCTCATTAACATATGCACTTGTATTTTTATTTAAACTAACACTTGTATTTAAGTGATTTACAAAATAAGAAGCATAATTAAATGGAATAATTGCAAAAAATATACTAATACTTAATATCAAAAAAATTAATAATTTCATAAATCCTCAAGTTTTATTTTTAAAATTATGTGGGTGATATATAAACACACGAAACTGATGTATTTGATGGGCACTTAGCCATATTAGATACATTAACAAGATATTGACCAGGTAGTCTATCTTTTGATAAATTTCCTGAAACAATTACTAATGAATAAGACAAAATAGAACTATTACCACCAATAGTTGAAACAATTATTGAAACAAGATGTCCTGTTCCACTAGAATTTCCAATTATTATTCTTTTTACATTTTGTGGAATTTGAATAAAAACTAATTGCTTTGCTCCAACACCTTCAAGACCTATTTGCCCAGATACTGTTGCTAATCTATTTGTTACTTGCTGAGCAGCAGTTGTTGACAATATTGAACTAGATGAAGCCATTTGCATAAAACCAAGAATAATAATTGGTAATAATATCATTAAACCAAATGCAACTGTAATTAATAATTCAAGACTAGACTGTAATTTTATTTTTCTTTTATTCATTATTATCAATTTTTCTTATTGTTAATAATTGATCTTTGTCTTTTCTTATTTCGTTATTTAAAAGTTTTAGTAATTTTTTCAATGCTTTGTCCATCAAATATTCTTCAACATGCAATGAAATTATTCCTAATTTATCAAAGTTAACTTTTGCATATAATTGATAAAATTTATTGTTTCTTTTAATATTAAGTGTAAAATAAAGTATATTATAATTATTAATTTTTTCTATTTTAATTATTTCTTCCTTTATTTCCTCTTTTATCTCCTCTGTATATTCTTTTGTCTTTTTATCAATACCTGATAACAATATTTTACTTTCAGTAATATTATCTTTAATTATTATATTTTTAATAATATCTGAAATAGTTATTAATCCAATATATTTAGAATTTTTAATAACAACTAATGAAGAAATTTGTTCTCTAAGAATTTTTTGTATTGCATTAGAAACAGAATCATTATAATTAATTAATTTAATGTTTTTTTGCATAATACTTTCAATATTAATGTCTTTTGAAGAATATTTTTTGTCTTTTCTTTCAGGTAATTTTTCATTCAAAGTATATTCATATACAATATCTTTTAAACTTAAAATTCCAACAGGTTTATTATTTCTAATAATTATTAATCTACCAATTTTATGATCTAATATTATTTTTTTTGCTTGTGCAATTTTTGTATCCACACCAACTCCAATAATTGGAAAAGTCATTATTTCTTCAACTTTAATATCTTTAAAAATCTTTAATGAAAGAATAATTTTTAATAATGTTTGTCTTGTTAACAAACTATTTATTTTATTTTTACTTTGATAAGGTAAAACATTTGTTTTTATGTTAATAAAATAATTTAATATTTCAGATAAAGGAGTTTTATTATTAATAACAGGTGCTTTTACTATATATTTTTCTACTGATTCATTTTTAGGTAAATTTAATTCTGAGAATTTATATATTGATTTAGAATCAATTATTCCAAAATATTTACTATTCCTGTTAATTATAAACCCACTATATTTTTTATCTTCAATAAGAGGAATTATTTTTGTAATTTGCTTTTTACAATCTAAAATAAGAGTTTTTGATATAAACTTTTCAGAAACATTATTTATATTTAACTTTACCATTTTAATCATCTAGTTATTTTTAATTATTTTATTTATATTAATTTTATTTATAATATATGTTTATTTAAATTATTATTATAAAAATATATTAATAATATATTATGCCAGGATGGCAGATTGGCTATGCAGCCGCCTGCAGAGCGGCAGAGAGGGGTTCGATATATAAAATACGAAAATCCCCCTCCTGGCTATTATTATTAAAAATGATTTTTTGTCATCAAAATTATTTCAAAGAAATATACAAAATTTTGAATGTGAAGTTTGTAAAATATTTGTTAAAAGTAATGGTTATACAGATCACTGTCCGAATTGTTTAACAAGTAAACATGTTGACATAAACCCAGGTGATAGAAAATCACTATGTTTAGGTCTGATGTATCCTATTTCTGCACAATATTTCAGATCTTATTTTATGATAACATATAAATGTAAAAAATGTAGAATAAAAAAAAGAGTTAAGCAAGCAGATAAAGATAATATTGATCTTTTATTTGAATTAATTAAAAAATTTTAAAATTATTCTAAATTATTTTTAAGTTGTTCAATACTTTTAAATAAATAATCTGGTTTAGCTACTTTAAGACTTTTAAAAGAATCAAATCCATCTGAAATTCCACATATATTTATTTTTGCATTTTTTCCACTTATTAAATCATCAACAGAATCTCCAAGCATTAAAACTCGCTGTTTATCACTTTTTAATAATTTACAAATAAGCTCAATTCCAGTTGAACTAGGTTTTAAAGCTCTTAATTTCCTTGCGCTTATTACTAAATCAAAATATTTATTTAATTTTAAATAATGTAATTCTTTTTCTACTCTATAACTCCCACCATTTGTAAATAATACAATTTTTTTATTATTTTTCTTTAATGTTTGAAGAAGTTTGATAGTATCATTATGTATTTTTGGTTTACTGAATATTAAAAACATATCAATAATTATTGACAATAAATTATTTTTTGCCTCTTTATGTCTAAGTATTTCTTTATCTAATTTATTTAAATTTATTATATCTATTTTTTTTGCTTTTTTTATGCTCTCAAATAATTTTATAAACTTTTTAAGTTTTCCATTTATTCTTAAAACTAATCTCATTGGATTCAATGTTCCGTCCCAATCGAAAATAAATACATCATATTTTTCTAATTTTATCTTATTCATTAAATCAATTAATTTGAGATGAAAATAAATTCAAATTTATTATTATCATTATTATTTAATATACAAAATCCAAATCTTTCAAATTGGACAATATTTTTTTTATTTAATTTTAAAATATATTTTTCTGCAAATCCATTTTCTATCTCTAAACTTTCACTATTAAACTTATTATTTTTTAATAAATCTTTAGGAATAATAACATTTATATTAATATAATTATTATTTGATACCCATTGTATTGTTTTATATTTTCTATTCTTATTATTGTCTATTAAATCTGCATAAATTTCATTTTTATTAATTTGCTTTACAATAATATTATGAAAGTCTTTTAAATATATTATTTCATTTGTTTTTAATTTTAAAGCATCATTTTTACTTATATAAAAAATATTATCTTTAATTTCAATCTCTCTAAATCCTAAATTTCTATTTGGATGAAGTTTTATTTTTAATTTTATCTCATTAGAATTAAAATTATTTATTATTAATTTAATTGGATTTGCAACAAAAAACAATCTTTTCGCATAAGAATCTATTAATTTTTTATTTTCATCTAATAATAAAGATATATCTACTATACTATCTGTTTTACTCATTCCAAATCTTAATGAAAAATTTTTTATTGCTTCTGGTTGTATACCTCTACTTCTTAAACCCGCAATAGTAACTAATCTAGGATCAGAGTAACTTAATATTAATTTTTCATTAATTAATGCATTTAGTTCTCTTTTTGATGTTGTATTATTTTTAATAGTAAGTCTTGATTCTAAATGAGTTCGTGGAACTCTTAGATTTAATGCTTTTAATATTTTTTTATATAATTCATCTCTTAATTCATATTCTTTTCCACGTATTGTATCTGTTACGCCATTAATAGAATCTAATACAGGCGTATTTAAATCATAAGTTGGCCATACAATATATTTATTTTTTTGTCTATAATGTGGGAATTTTTTAATTCTTAATAATGTGGGATCTCTTAATGTTGTATTTTGACTTTTTAGATCACCACTAAATCTTATAATACATTCACCTTCATTGTATTTTCCTTTTAACATATCTTCAAATATCTCTAAATTAAATTTAATCTCATTTTTTCTATGTTCACATTCAATTCCATTAAATCTATTATATTTTATTATATCTAATTTGCAAGTACAAGCATATGCTTTTTTATTTTTTATTAATTGTCTTGCAAATGTATAAATTTCATTAATAAAATCGCTAGCATAATATTCTCTATCAAATTTAATCCCAAGCCATTTTAAGTCTTTTTTTATATTATCAATATATTCTTGTTTTTCTTTTTCAGGATTAGTATCATCAAAAAATAAAAAAAATTTACCTTTATAAATTTTAATAAACTCTTGCTCTAAAAAAATTTGTTTTGCATGTCCTAAATGTAAATAACCATTTGGTTCTGGTGGAAAACGTGTAGCAAAATTATTTTCAATAGCACCTTCTAAAATAAACTTTGGTACACTCTGTTTTGCTTTTTTTTCATATTCTTCTTTAAATTCTTTATTATATTCAATATACTCTTTTTCAATTTCATTTCTATCTAATTTATTCATAGCTTCTACTGTTTTATTAACTTCTTTTTTAAGAATAAAAAAATCATAATCTAATTTATTTATTTTAATTATAGAAATAACTTTATTTAAAACACTAATTGCATCAGCTTTTTTATATTCTTTTGCATTTTTTATTGTGTATTTTTTTATTATTCTATTAATATTTAAGTCCATATTATCATTACAATTATCAATACATTATAATACATTATTATAAAATAATACATTATTATAAAACATATAATATAAAATTATATAAAAATTAAAACCTTAATTTATTTTAATATTGAATTAATAATTTAAATCATAAAATTACTATAAAATAAATATTAATTTATTAATTTTAATAATATAATCTAAATTTAAAATGATAAGATGGATAAAAATAAGATTACATTAGTTATTGGAAGTATATTTGTTTTTTTGATATTTCTAAGTTCTTATATAGGAGTTGGAGGAACTAATAATAATGTTCAACACACATCTGCTAATAAATCAAATTCTTCATTAATTAATTGTAATGGTGTATTTGCAATAAATGAATCAAATGCAATTATTGTAAATTATAGTAATAATTTAATTTTATCTTTAAATAAATTCAACCAATCAAAGATTAACAATAGTAATAAAAATATTACAGATATAAATAATACTTCACAGATATTGGAGAATATTTTAAATAAACTAAATTTAACAGATAATATTAGTTTTAGTACAATTGATAATACTACTTATGATATATTATTATTAAATATTAATGCTTATAATTTTCAACAATTTCTTTTTTCAAAATTTAATAGTTATAACTACAATGCAATAAAATTATTAAAATTATCTTCTGTTACTGTTATAAAAATACAACCAATATTAGTTTTTAAACCATATTCTTCACAAATTTCTCAACGGGCAATTATTAAAAATAAAATATATAGTATAAATCAGTATCCTTTAAAATCCATTAATTCAATAGTACCTGTTCAAGTTAGAGCATTGATAAATAATAAAGGAATTTGTCAAGATAGTGTGAGAGTTGGTTTCAGAAATTAGTTATTGAATAATTAATTATCTTCTATTTTACTATATTTTTGATTATTAAACATTTCAATTATTTCTTTTGTTGTTGTTGCATCTTCAGCACTTTTATCTTTTCTTATTGTTTCATTCTTTGAAATTAATCTTGGAAATCTTAATGCATAACCAATATTATTTTCTTTTCCACATGTATGTGTTGGGGATTTAGTTATTTCATCAGATCTTACAACAACAATATATTTTGGTTCAACCCAAAAATCAGGTTCTATAATTGAATTAACTCTTACTGGTTTAGTTTTTAATTTTATTTTATTTAATAATTTTTTAAATTCAATCATTTGTTCTTGACTAAAACCAGTACCTAATTTTGATACTGATTCAAATATATCTTTCTTTTTATTATACACAGCACATAATAATCCACCAAATCCAAATACTGCTCTACTTCCCTTTCCAAGAAAATATCCAATAATTACAAGATCTAAAGAATCAGATAATTCACCCCTATAACTTCTTTTCATTTTAATCCAAGAAAATTTTCTTGCTCCTGCAATATAATTAGAGTTTAAGCTTTTTGCAACAATTCCTTCTAATCCTTGTTCAATAGATTCCTGAAAGAATTTTTCTAAATCTTCTTCTGATTTGCTAATAATCCTTTTTGCTGGTGATATAAATTCAGAATTCTTTAAAATTTCTTTTAATTTTTTTTGCCTTTTTTCATATTTAATATTTAAATAACTTTTTTTATTAAGATATAAAAGATCAAAAGCAAATAAATGCAATGGAATTTCTTTTATTTTATTTTCAATATCATAAATCCTTTTTCTTTGTATTGTTTCTTGAAAAGGTAAAAATTCATGGGTTGCTTCATTAAATGCAATTGCTTCACCTTCAAATATTATTTCTTCTTCTTTTATTGAATTAATTACTTCTTTTACAATATCTGGAAACATATGTGTTGTTTCATCAAGATTTCTTGAAAAAATTTTAACTGTATTATTTTTTTTATGTATTTGACATCTAAATCCATCATATTTTTGTTCAACAGCATATATTTTTCCCATTTTTTCAACAATTTGATGAGTTGTTATTGCTCTTTCAGCCAATGCAGGTCTTATTGGTTTAAATAAAGTAACTTTTATATTTTTAATAGCAACAACACCACCACTAAATAATAGTTCACCAATATACCCCAGATCATTGCAAATATTATAAGCCTGTTCTAATTCTTGTTTAAATTTTCTATTATTTGTTGAAACTAATGATAATGCTTCTAATATTGTATAATCTCCAAATCCAAGCCTTAACTGACCTAATGCAAATCTAATTATATATTTAGCTTCTGAAGGTGTTGACAAGGAAAAAAAATTAGAAAGTAATTTTATTTTTATACTTTTACTTCCGTGTCCTACTGTTGAGGATATTTTCATCATTAATTCATAAACATCCAAAATAGAATACTCTTTTGAATTTATAATTATTTGTTTTGTTTTTGTATTTTCTTCTAATATTTGTTTAGCAGCTAAACCAAGATCACCTAGTTTTGCATAAGTATTTTCTATTACTTCTTTTTTTATATTTACTGATAATATTATTGCTTCTTCTATTATTTTATCTGCAATACCTAATTTCAAATTCATAAAAGAAGGTGCTAAAATACCTCGTGAAATATAAATTGTTTTTGCAATTTCATTAATATCAAGTTTTTTAAATAAATCAGCTAAAATATCTATCATTGCTAATCTAGAACTAACTTTTTCAATTTTATCATAATATTCTATTAATTCTTTGAATAACATTTACTCCCTAATTAGTAACAAATAGTATAAAAATTAATTACAATTTACTGAAGATTTTACTATCCATGAACAATTGTCATTTATTGAACATTTATTATCTCCTAAATCTAAATTACTACTACTATTTTGAGATTTAAATAGACAAGAAATACCTACTATTCCAAAAAAGCTGTTATTTTTAAAAAAACTAGATGTTGAATTTAATAATTGGAATCCAATTAAACTCTGATTATTTGATGTATTATTTGTAATTTTTATATCTACTGATCTATTAACAATATAAGGATATACTGCATTAATTTTATTATTTTCAATAAAACTATTTAAATTTTTTGTGAATAATATACCTATAAAATATCCTGAAATATTATTTTTATTTATTTCAGTATGACTAGATAAAGAAATATTAATTGCACTAATATTTGATTTATTTTCAAAGAAAGTATTATTAATTACTTTTACGCTTGAATTTTGAGCAGATATTGGAGTTGTAAATCCTTTTAAATAACAATTTTTAATTATAATATTAGATGCATTTTTTAAATTTGCAAAAATTCCACCTTTTGTTGCAATGATTGTATGCCCATTACAATTAATTGTTGAATCATTTGATTTAGTTATTTGATAACATATACTTCCATAAGGATAAACAAAATCATGAGATAGAGAATATGAAGAAGCAGAAGATACGAAAGGACAATTTATATTAGGATTTAATTGTGATAAAGCAACAAGCCAATGGCAATTAATTTTTATATTCCCATAATTTATTCCATTGATTTCATTAGTTAAACCACTATTATTTGAACTACATAAATAATCAGTATATTGATCTGATTCCATAATATTATTTTCAATATAATTATTATTTGATTTTGACTCTAAGTAGATACCTATATTATTGTTAAATCCTATATTACCTTTAATAATATTATTTGTAGAATTTTCAATAAATATACCAATATTTTTTGACAATCCATAAGATACATTGTTATTAATAATACTAGAATTTATTACATTGTTTAATAAAATACTTGTATTTGATCCACCACTAATTTTATTTTTTATAATATATGAGTCATTTATATTATTTAATAAAATTCCAAATAATGAACTTTTTATTGATATATTCTTTAAACTTATTTGTGAAGAATTTTTAACATTAATACCAGTATTAAATCCATTTATGTTACAAGAATTTATTGAAACATTTGTTTTATTATTAATTGATATTGCAGAACCTAACAAATTAGTAGGACCCATTATTGAATATTTTGAACAACTTAATTTTACATTATCTGTATTAATATTAATACAATTTGATTTAGAAGTAACAATATTATTTATTAAAGAATAATTTCCTGAATGAGATATTGTTTCACAACTATTTATTGGAAAATAAGCAAGTGATACAGATAAATGAAGATTACATGTTGCCCAATTAGCATCTGTTATTCCGCATTTAACAAATTGCATTAAATTTGCATTTGTTTTATTTGCTCCGTTAATAGCATATACATCAACTTTTGAATTATTAAAAATTGTACCATTAGTAAAAATATTACCAAAAGATTTGTTAAGATAAAGTCCATAACTATTATTAGATAAATTAAATTTATTTATTGAAATAGCACGTGAATTTAATAAATAAATACCATAAGTATTATGAACTAAATTTAGATTAGACATAAAAATACTATAAGAATTATCAAGATTAAAAGACATATTAGAATAACTAATATTAATATTTGTTAAATGTCCAGATATGATATTTTTAAAATCTATAGCAATATTTGATTTTTTAATTTTGCAGTTTTTTAAAGAAACGTTATTTCTATTATTTGCATATATTCCAATAGGTGAATTTGAAATACTAAAATTATTACAATTAATTGTGACATTATTTGAATTTATATTAATACATCTTAATTGGGATGAATTAACAAGAGGATTTGAAATATTAACAAAATTACTAATATCAATATTACTATTTAGTGTATAAACACCTTGTTTATTAATACTACCACATTCATTTATTTCATTTTTAACATTCATCTTATTACTTAAATTAATAGAGGATAAATTAGATATAGTATTAAATCCTTTACAACTTACAAAACCACAATTAGCATTATTATAACATAAACCCTGTTTTGCTGTACTACTAATTGGAAAACTATTATTTAAACTACAATAAAAAGATAATGGTGTATTATTAATATAATTATTAATAAACTGATTTTTTGAAGAACTTACATTTATTCCTAAAAAGGCATTATATAAAATAAAATTATTTTCTAATAATATATCTGAAGAATTGTTAGCTAAATAAATAGCACCTTTACTTGTTTCTGACTTTAAAAAACTATTATTTAATATTTTAATATTATGAGAATTTATTAAAGCAAGATTAGAAATAAAATTATTTGAAATATTATTATATAGTATTGAAATTCTTTTGGAATTATTAGAAAAAATACCATATGAAAAAGATTTTATATTACATTTAGATATTGTTATATTTGTTTTATTAGTAATACTAATACCATAAGTAAATGGAGGATTATTAATAAAAGGTCCTGATCCTATAATATTTAAATTATTACAAGAAATAGTAACATTATTTGAATTTATATTAATACAAGATTCGTTTTCATTAATCGTTCTTATTGAATTAGTTATAATGTATTTTCCAGGTTTATTTATTATTCTACAACTATTAATTTGCTGAAATTCTATTTTTTTTGCTGTTATTGGTATTGTTGTTGATACCACATTTGAGATTGTTGTTGTATTAACTGAATTAGTAATTGGTTTTCCAATAAAAGAATAAACTAAAATTATAATTAAAATAGCAGCTATAATTCCAATTATAGGCTTAATAGGTAAATTTTTTTTGTATATTATTTTTTTAAATATTTCTTGTTTCTGATTATTTGTATTATGTTGTTCTTCTGAATTAGAATTAATAGTATTGTCTTTTGTTTGATCAGTTGATTGATCATTAGTTGTTTCCTGATTCTGATTATTTGTATTATGTTGTTCTTCTGAATTAGAATTAATAGTATTGTCTTTTGTTTGATCAGTTGATT
>VAOW01019862.1_pt1 | contig 51233 bp, 42 predicted proteins | sample 3393921 | NCBI WGS metagenome assembly VAOW01 (sample SAMN08290428, study PRJNA428436) | hydrothermal vent metagenome | isolation source: Deep-sea hydrothermal vent chimney | place: Indian Ocean: Southwest Indian Ridge | depth 2742 m m | reverse complement strand
GGCGTATCTCCAATAGTTGTTTGTTTGTTTCACAACTACAAATCAACCCGATACGCCGCTCTTTTTCAACTCCTCAAACACCGGATCCGGTTATAACTCTCTTAACGGCATCATTCCCATCCGAAGTTCGGAAAAATAGGAAGGATAGTCACAGTACTTTGATAAAGCCAACAGGATCAAAATAACTGCCTAAGCATCAATCTCTGAAATTCTCATCCAACAGGTTATCGAATGGCTGGGAATGTGGCATCCTATTAGATTAAGAGGAATGAGCGAGTGTCTTTCCATGTTCTGAATGAATTACATATCCACCTCTATGCACTAACCTCCTAACGAGAGAAAATATTATGGCTATTCCAATTAGACAACAAGTAAAAATCGCAGCATATCTCTTACGTAAAAAGCTTACAGGACAAAAAAAATTCCCTTTAGTGCTTATGCTAGAGCCCCTATTCCAATGCAACCTTGCCTGTGTGGGTTGTGGGAAAATTGCATATCCAGATGATATTCTTCAGAAACGGTTATCTCTAAATGAATGTCTGCAAGCGGTTGACGAATGTGGCGCGCCAATTGTATCGATTCCTGGTGGGGAGCCTCTCATCCATAAAGAAATAAAGCAGATCGTCGATGGTATCATCGCGCGCAAAAAATATGTCTATCTTTGCAGCAATGCTATCCTGCTGGAAAAGAAGCTGGATCTTTTCACACCTTCTCCTTATTTGATCTTTTCAATCCACCTAGATGGGTTCGAGGAAGTGCATGACCATAGCGTGGATCGCCCAGGAACTTTTCAAAAAACCATTAAAGCCATAAAAGCTGCTAAAATACGAGGTTTCAGAGTCAACATCAATACGACTCTTTTCAACGATGCCGATCCCAAGCAGGTAGCGGAATTCTTTGATTTTGCTACTGATGAACTCAAAGTAGATGGCATCACGGTTTCACCGGGCTATAGTTATGAATATGCACCTCGTCAGGATGTCTTTATCGGACGCAAGGAATCCAAACAGCTTTTCCGTAATATTTTCAAACAGCATAAAAATAGTAAATGGCCGCTGTCACATTCAAGCCTGTTCCTTGACTTCCTAGCAGGCAACCAAAGTTATCAATGCACGCCGTGGAGCAGTCCAACGCGCAACATTTTTGGTTGGCAAAAACCCTGTTATCTCCTTGCCGACGAAGGTTATGCCACCTCTTTTAGTGAACTGATGGAATCAACGCCATGGGATAAATATGGGGTTGGGCGCAATCCAAAGTGTAATAATTGTATGGCTCATTGTGGATTCGAGGGTACTGCGGCCAGCGATGCCTTCGATCATCCCCTGAAGGCTTTACTAGTTAGCTTGCGCGGACCCCGGATTGAAGGAGCTATGGCTAAAGATTTACCCTTAGTGGAAACCCGATCCGAATCCCCCACTGTAAAGATGCCAATCCAGATTGAACCGAGAGAAATTAAAACAGACTCATCCCGCTGATCAGGGCTAACCGGCTTAATTAAGCTTTTGGTCCTTGAACAAGGGATTTACTTAGTAACGACCCCTTGGGTATTGCTGGTTGCAACCGGACTTATACTGCATGAGTTTTTTACAGATACCAGATGCCCATCTTGATTCCCATCCTAATCTAACCTGGCTGGTGGAATTCACATTCGATGTCGCCCTAAGAACTTTTTTCCAAATGGAGGAAATCAGACCGGATAACTATAATCTTCCTCCCGGAACTCTAATCATTTCCAATCATCAGCGCGATTCCGACGTTCCCCTCCTTACTGCTACCACCTGTATTCGCGATGGCCGGAAGATTTACTGGCCGTTACCTTTTTATGCAGCCCGTGAAGATCTTTTCTATCCGAACTTTCTGGGCAACTTACTTAAGGATGCCGGGTGGCCATCCCTATTTACCCAGTTGCTCGGGAAAGTTCCCTTGAATTGGCTGTTTAAATTATCTCGAGCTAAACCCATTCGTAGAGTCAGGGAATTTACCCTGAAAGAAACGCTGGGATTACTGCGCCCTCTGCTACCGGAAACTACCCCTACCCAGGATATCCTCCATCCACGAGGACAGCGCGAAATTAATCTGACTTTAGGATATCTTCCCAAATATTTCGGTAGCCTGTTAGCCACTGATTTAAAGCAAAGTGGACAGCGCTTCTGGGGATTGCGGCGAGTTCGCCGAAATATCCTCAAGCAGCTGCATCCATTATATATGCAAGAGGTATCTACCCATCTTGAGGAATTCCGCAAATTGCTCGGTGATGGTCGAATCATTTATATGGCCCCTGAAGGCGCTACTTCAGAAAATGGACATTTTGGAACTGTTCGAGGGGGAATCCGTAGTTTATGCTTGAGCATCTCCAGTCCTCCTAACATCATGCCCATTGCTCTGGCTTATGACGTACTCGGATTTAGCAGACCCCGAGTAGTCATCCAGATCGGCAATCTACTGGATTGCCCTGAACCCACCAATACCCGCCTCTTTAACGCATTCTTGCGGAACTCTCTGCTCCGTCTACATTGCGTGACTGCAAGTCATCTGATCGCCCGATTTTTGCGGCATGGGCCAATAGAATTTACTGATCGGGAATTTTGTTGTTGGATGGTGCGAAGTATTGAATCCTTGCAAGCTGTAGATCTTTCTATCGATCCTCTGCTAACCAGGATTCCAATCCAGAAACTGGTTGCCAAACGTCTGCGCTGGCTACAAAAGCGAAAGCTGGTCAAAGAAGTGCCTCCTCGATGGCGCAATCAATGGCCTAAAGATCATCCTCCGGGTTGGCTCAAACCTGCTGCCATTGTCGCTTATCTGGATAATGCTCTCTCTGATATTTGCGCATTGGAACCAACCCTTACAAATCAGCTTTATCCATGAAAAAAAATATCCTGTGGGGTGAGCTTTCCTGGCTACTTGGTCCAAAAATTATATTGCCACTGCTTTTAACGGTAGCTCTACTGACGGTTGCACTAAAAATTGGCGATGTGGGCCAAGTTATTCCACGAATGCGAACCATGCCGCTTTGGATTATCTGTTTTGCGCTGGTAATGGCGGCTACCTATCTGTTTCTGAAAGGTTTGCAGTTACATTTATTGTTGGACAATCTGGGTGCGCATCCCAATACTAAACATTTCCTGCTCGCCTACTCGATTGGTGAGTTGGCCGTAACCTTACCCTTAGGCGTTTTCCTGCAAAACTGGGTATTGAGTGTGACTGGTTCTGCGCATTTTGGCCGCAGTTCAGCCGCTACCATCATGATGTTGTTACTTGAAACCGCAGCCGTCTTGCTTTATCTGGCGGTCACTGGTATTCCACGGTGGCCGGAAGTTCGGCCCGTTGCTGTTCTTGTTCTCATCGGAATGGCCCTGGTTGTTTTTATATTACTCAAATTTGAAAATCTAATTATCGACTGGACCCACAAGATAAACAGGCCCTGGTTGGTGCGCACTCTGACTGAGACCATTGGAATGATGAGTGGGCTGCGACGTCTGACCAACCCGAGAGTCCTTGTAGTTAATCTAGTTATTGCGGGACTATACTTGGCCGCCTTGTCAGCTGCATTTTACTGGGTAGGCAATAGTCTAGACGAAGTTCACATTAGTTACCTGGATGCCACCACGATCTATGCCTTTTCACTGGCTGTCATTCTGATTTTTGGCGGAATCGTGAGTCAGCTTGGTACAATGGAAATACTGGGAATGACTGCCGCCAAGGCCTGGGGTATCGATTTTACCGATGGGCTCGCGTTGATGCTTGGTTTTCGCCTGGTATGGACCGGATCCATCTGGTTGCTCAACCTACCTATTGTCCTTGCATTGTGGCATACCTTGCGCAAGCCAGAATACCCACAGGATAAGTAATTACCGTTACGAATCAATGACCTCGAGAAAACGAGCTGGTGATTCTGTGCTTGAATGGCGGGGAACTCCGTTGGCTGCCCGGGCACGATCCAGGTCCACCAATAAATCGAGACGGGCCTGTGTTGTGCTCCAGACATGTTTTTTTGTCCGGTGAAAATCCGCTAGATATTCCTGCTCACTTTGCCCTGGTGTTGGTATGAATAAAGCCTTCTTGCCCAACTCGGCAAGCTCCATTAGCGTCGTATAACCCGATCGACTAACAATCAGACGAGCACGATTGAGCATGCGAGCCTGCTGTTCACGATTCAGATAATTGTAGACTGTCACATTTCCTATTTGGCGCGGCGCGGTATCTAGTTGCGGCCTGCCAAGAGTCACCACGATGTGACCTGTCAGTTTTGGCAAAGCAGCCATGACCTTGCGCTCTAATAACGTTCGTTGAGGCTCAATTCCGGAAATTGAAAAAAAATAATCGACATCTTCTGGTAACCCGGGCCGTCTGACATCGGATAGTGGTCCTATGTAACAAAGACGATCCTCCCCCCAATTCAAGGCTGGATGATGCCCCAAATCACCGGATAACCCATCATTTTCTCCTACATCCGGAATTAGTACCTTGTCGAAGCCATTAAGGAGATTGCGCTGGCCCCATTCAACCAGAGTTTCCAGTGCCCGTGAACGCCCCGGAATAATCTGACGCAAGGAATGCAAAATACAATAACTGGGAACCCGTTTTGACCAAACTCCAAAACGGCTATCGGATATAACGATGTCAATATTCCGTTCTCGGACCAGTTTCTCGGTCAAGATATGCTCAAGTTTGTAGCGAGCCCAAACAGCGGGCATGGCCAGACTCATCCGTATATAAAACATGAATGGCCAGCGGCTAAACGGCTTGGGAATGTCAGAATAGGGGTAAAATTCACAAGTGTTGCCAAGCTCTGACTTAAGTAGAGTCATCCCACTGCTGGGGGCCATCAGAATCAATACCCTGTCACCCTTGGCCAACAGGGCCCGAATTAGCAGAAGGCTGCGAGACGCATGCCCCAACCCCCAGTCATGAAGTGCAAAAAGTACCTGCCTGGATCGCATGATGATTCCATCTCAAAATTGGATTATTCTAACATGATGACTGACGCATCAGACCGATGGACTCACCCTCTGGATACGGTGATCAGATATTTGAGCATGGAAACCAAGGTCAGGGCGGCGGCGATATCCAGCAACACGATGCCCAGCATCACCGGACTCCAGCCAAAAACGGGTTGGTGATAGAGCAACAATACCAAGGCCAGCATTTGAGTGGCAGTTTTTAATTTTCCGATAAATGCCACCGATACTTTGCTGCGCTGACCCATCTGGGCCATCCACTCACGCAATGCAGAAATAGTGATCTCCCGCCCAATAATAATGATGGCAGGAATAGTCATCCAGAGTGCGTTATAGGTTTGAGTCAAGATAACCAAGGCCGTAGCGACCAGAAGTTTGTCAGCTACCGGATCTAAAAATGCACCGAAACGGGAAGTCTGGTTGAATTTGCGAGCGAGATAGCCATCTGCCCAGTCGGTTATTCCAGCAAGCGTAAAGATTAGTGAGGCCAGGGGCTGGGACCAGTACCAGGAGATATAAAAGATGGCCACAAGTACGGGTATCAGCAGGATGCGGAGCCAGGTTAACGATATCGGAAAATTGAATTTCATGAACTAGCTATTCAAAATAGCGTCGAAGTGTAAAGAAGTGGTGCCTACTATCTTTATCAAAGCGTGTGCGTCGGGCGATTGGAATTGATCATACCGGCAAGTTCTGCCTCGATTCGATTGCGAAGCTTACCCTGATCCTGATCGGAAAATTGCACACCAACCCCCGGTAAACGACCATTCTGGGCGCCTTTGGGTGTAATCCAGACAACTCGGCCAGCCACGGGTAATTTCTCCGGTTCATCCAGCAGAGAAACCAGCATAAACACTTCGTCATCTAGATTGTATTCGGTTGGTGTAGGTACAAACAGGCCGCCATTTTTGATAAAACTCATATAAGCCTGATAGAGAGCATTCTTGTCACGAATCGTGACTGTCATAATTCCACGTCCCAACGACATGATCGTTAACCTCCTTCAAGTCCCGGTAGCCAATAAATGACACCGCAGAATGGCCTCAAGTTGTAATTGGCGGTTTATGCCAGCGCCTAAACTCGATTGCAGGTAATTCAGCCGATCCAGGCACAACATCATCTTTTGCAAATTAGCTCGCTTTGAAAATATACCTAATTTATCAGCATAATCCGGATTCTCTCGTACCCCACCGCCCATGCCAAGCCGTATGATATCTCTCATCCAGGCGGACAAGACGATCAACGCCCAATTCATATGTTCTATGGCCATAGATTGACTCAGGCTGGTGACATCAAAACCTCTAGTAAGGATCAGATTCAACCATTGTTCGCGCAGTTGCAAATATTCACCCTGCGCATAAATCAATGCATGCAGAGGAGCGCCACTGGCCAATGAAAGTACGACACCCGCATTCACCGTCCCCAGTTGTGTGCCGATCCACCGGCAGGCCATTTCACTCTCTGGTTCCGGAAAAGTCAAAATCTGGCAACGGCTACGCACTGTAGCAGGTAATCGCGACGCACTCGTGGTCACCAAGATCAATAAAGCATGTTCAACCGGCTCTTCCAAAGTCTTCAACAAACTATTCGCCGCATTGATCGTCATGTTCTCGGCAGAATAAATCAAGGCTATCCGATACGCACTCAGATTCCGGGAAAGGTTGAGATAGTCGATCAAATTCCTTACCTCATCGATAGGAATCATTTTTTCAGCCGCCGGTGGTTTAAGCTGAAGAAAGTCCGGGTGTGAATGCGATTTCAATAACCGGCAAGCAATACATTCGCCACAGGCTTCCTCATTGGCAAGCGGTTTTATGCAGAGAAGCGATGCGGCCCAAGCCTGAACCAGGGCACGCTTACCAATCCCCTTCGGGCCCGCAATCATAAGCGCTTGTGGCAAGCGCTTTGCCCGTTTCATCCTACGCAAAGCTTCCCATTGTTTATTTTGCCAAGGGTATGGAGCATTCATTTTTTGTCGATCCATTGATCATGAAATTCCAACAGGATTGTACGTAAATATTGACTCACCGTTGCCAATGATTGTGAGGCGTCGACCACAACAAAGCGCTGCGGGAAACATTCCGCTTGATATAGATACTCGCTTCGAATGTGGTTAAAAAAATCTAACGACTCCCGATCGAATCGATTGATGTTCTGATTTCGCTCGGTTACCCGTGCCATGCCCACTTCGACGGGGGCATCCAACAATAAAGTCAAATCCGGCTGTAGCACTGGCTTGATCCAATGCTCCAATTGAGCGATTCTTTTTCTATTTATTCCGCGACCCGCACCCTGATAAGCGTAGGTTGCGTCAGTGAACCGGTCACACAAAATCCATTTCCCCTGGCTCAGAGCCGGTCGAATCAATTGTGTCAAATGCTGATTCCGTGCAGCGAACATAAGTAATAGCTCAGTATCTTCATGCAGGGACTCAGCAGGATATGACGCCAGCAGCAACTCACGGATGTGTTCAGCAATTTGTGTACCGCCTGGTTCGCGCGTCACAACGATATCAATACCCAGAGAACACAGAATAGTTCGAGCAACTTCTATTTGCGTGGTTTTGCCCACGCCATCTATACCTTCCAGAGTGATGAAAGCACCACGGGCGTGCTGACATCTATTGGATCCAAGGTCGATCACGTTAAGGGATAGCTCGGCTCAGTAACAGATATTTTTGAACAGCACGTTTCTGTTCCGCATAGGTTATCGAGAAAACATGCCCTCTTTTCCCGGTTGCCACGAAATAAAGATACCGGGTATGAGTTGGATGCAAAACTGCATGGATATCAGCTAGATTAGGCATGGCAATAGGCGTAGGAGGCAATCCACGATGGGCGTAAGTATTGTAAACTGAAGGATCCCGCAAATCCTTGTAGGTCAAATTACCCTTGAATTGATTGTCTAATGCATAGATTACAGTTGGATCACTTTGTAAAGGCATCCCTTTATGTAAGCGATTGATAAATACGCCAGCCACAAGTCCACGCTCTACGGGCAAAGCTGTTTCCCGATCCACGATACTGGCCAGAATCAATGCCTGATAAGGAGTTTTCAGTGGCGAATTTGGTGCACGGGCTTTCCACTGGTTGTTCAGGTAATGACGCATGGCCGAATAGGCACGCCGCAAGATACTGACATCACTTACCCCCTGAGTAAAAAAATAGGTATTCGGGGCAAACCAGCCTTCGGGAGACATATGGGGTGGACCGCCCAACCGCTGAATGAGCTTTGCATCATCCGAGGGATGTAATGTATGGTGAATATGAGGATTCCGGTTCAATGCCTGCATGACTTGCTTGAATGTCCACCCGCTAACCAGCATAAACCGGTACTGAATAGTTTTCCCGGAAATGAATAACTCCAACAGCCCAATCGGGGTGATGCCCGGGGTAAGCCAATATTGGCCTTGCTTGATTTTTTGAGCCCCACCGGAATAGCGAGCGTACCCGATCCAACTAGCAGGATCTGGCAGGGCCCCAGCCCGGTGGAGTCGTTTGGCAACCTGTCGTGCTGATAACCCGGAAGGAATGGTAAACACCATGCCCTTCTGTGGTAAGGGTAGTGGTGAGTTCAATTGATTCCAGATCATCGCCAGAAAAAAGGCAACGCCCAGCATTAATAGACCCGCCACACTGATTATACGCCGCCACATCACTAGATACGACCTGCCGCTAAATCATTAACTAACTGCCCAACAAGCCAATAATCATTTATTTCCATGTTTTCAATTCTAGATACCGGCCAGATGCCGATGATACTATTACAAACGAAAATACCATCAGCCGCCAGCAATCGCTCAAGAGAACAATCTTCCACCTGAACTTCGGTATCCAGTCCCGAGGCTCTCTCCAGAACTCGTTCGCGCATGATTCCGGCCACTCCACTCCGGTTTAAATCCGGTGTATACAAAACACCACCTTCCACCCAAAAAACATTACTCATCGTACCTTCGATAATGTGGCCTTGAACATCTCTCAATAAACCCTCGTCATATCTCTGCTGCCATTCAGCGCGTGCCAGTACAGAATGTAGGCGATTGAGGTGCTTGAGGCCTGCCAGCCAGGGATCAATGGGGAGGCGGGTTTTACATAATTTCAGAACAGCACCACCCGAAGAAGGTAAACGCATGCTCCAAGGGCGCGTGTATAGGATACGTTGTGGTCGAATAGGCCAATCGAGATGATATCCTCTTCCATCATTCCCGGCCGTCAATATGATTTTCAGGATTATGCGCCTCTGGCCACCAATCAGCTGCTCGGCTTCTCTTCTAATAATTTTTTCATCAGGGAGGGTGAATCCGAGTTTTTGGCACCCACTAACCAATCGTCTCCAATGCCTATCCCAATGTGGAAGATCCCCATTTTCAGCTAACAGGGTTTCAAACAGCCCATGCCCATAAGCCAGTCCACGATCTAGAATCGAAATAGTTTTATCCGGCTTCCCGTTCACCAGACAAGTATTCACCGCAAAGCCCGCAAAATGCCTTCAGCTTTATGTCGGGTCTCGGCGAGTTCCCTGTCGATAACAGAATCAGCCACTATCCCTGCCCCGGTTCGAAAACGGAACTGTTCCCCATCTTTTTCCAGGGTCCGGATTAAAATATTCATATCTAAGCGACCATGCTGGCTGACATAACCCAATGAGCCGGTATAGGCGCCTCTGGCATCTGTTTCAAGCTCACTCAAGATTTGCATGCAACGAATTTTAGGGCAACCGGTTATGGTCCCCCCGGGGAAAAGTGCAGCCAATAAGTCTCCCATCCTGATATCTGCTCTTGGGCGCGCCCTGATATTGGATACAATATGATGAACGTGGGCATAGGTCTCTGTCACCATGAATTCATCAACCTCGACTGTCCCGGGTAGGGCAATTCGGCCAAGATCATTTCTTTCAAGGTCAATCATCATGACATGTTCGGCGCGCTCTTTGGGGTGACTCAGTAAGGCCCGGAGAAGTGCTTGATCCCGCGATAGATCGTCATGGCGAGGATAGGTTCCGGCAATTGGCCGAGTAGATATCCAGCCATCATCACAGAGAACCAGCCGCTCTGGAGAAGAGCTAATAATTGCCCGGTTTTTCCAGGTAGCTAATGCGGAGAAAGGCGCCGGATTATGCTTGCGTAGCGCGGCATACACATCAGCGGTCGAGGGGGTGGAAGAAAAGCCCCCTGTCCATAAACGGGATAAATTGGCCTGAAATATATCTCCTTCTCGTATATAGGACTTGATTCTCTCGACACCACCGATAAAATGTTCAGCAGATTCTTCCTGTAATTGGTCAACAGCTACTTTCAAACCCGGAGGAGTGGCTTTGTCGCAAGAGTGAATATCAGCCAGAACGCGGTCACGCAGCGCGGTTTCATTGGCTGGAGATATAAGGTAACGCTTATCAGTGACATGATCATGAATGACCGCGGCTGGAAAATATTGCATCCAGAGGGTTTCCCATCCCCAGGGATGGGAACGAGCCACTCCCAGAACTGGCTCGATTTGATGTGCCAGTTCATAGCCCAAATAGAAAAACCATCCGCCCTGGAAAGGAAGGTCCGATGAATCGGACCGCTTCTCGCAAGAAACCTCCACTTCATTGACTAAAGAAATAAATTGTTGCAAGGAACCCGTCAGAAATACGCCAGGGCATGCAAATAGAATGTCGTAACGGCCCTGACGAGTTCCGGAGACTGCACTTTCCAGGAGGTGAGGATATCGGAGTGGGCTGTGTCTATGCAGCGCAAGAATATCCCAATTATTGGTGAGTGGCGTTTGCTCTATGGCGGATACCATAGAATGGCACATCAATTTGATTGAATCCGTTTAAATAACAAAGTCCCATTGGTCCCCCCAAATCCGAAGGAATTCGACAGTACGCAACGAAGTTTAGCTTCCCTGGCCGTGTTCGGAACATAATCAAGGTCACAGTCAGGATCCGGATTTTCCAGGTTAATTGTCGGTGGAATAACCTGGTCTCGCAAGGCTAAAATAGAAAATACTGCCTCAACGCCACCTGCTGCGCCAAGCAAATGACCCGTCATGGATTTCGTCGAACTTACCGCCAATTTGTAGGCATGCCGACCAAAAGCCAGCTTTACGGCTTCGGTCTCCGCCCGATCACCAGTAGGTGTTGATGTACCATGCGCGTTGATGTAATCCACCTCATCCGGATTAACCTCGGCATCCTGTAAGGCCCGCTGCATACACTTGGCTGCGCCCTCACCACCTGGTATCGGTTGAGTCATATGATAGGCGTCGGAATTCAGGCCGAACCCCGCCAATTCGCAATAAATAGGTGCCCCCCGAGATTTAGCGTGCTCATATTCCTCAAGAACCAGCACACCTGCCCCATCGCCCAACACAAACCCATCCCGATCATGATCCCAAGGTCGGCTGGCACCGGCTGGATTATCGTTACGAGTAGATAGCGCACGGGCTGCTGCAAAACCAGCAACACACAATGGTGTGCTGGTCATTTCAGCACCACCGGCGATCATGATGTCTGCATCTCCATAGGCAATCAGCCTGGCTGCTGTACCGATATTGTGCGTACCGGTTGAACAGGCCGTCACAATAGCAATGTTGGGTCCACGAAAATCTTTCATGATGGAAAGGTTTCCAGAAACCATATTGATAATATTTGCCGGTATAAAGAATGGGGAAACCTTCCTGGCGCCACCTTTTATCATGGCCAAATGACCCTGCTCGATCCCTGGCAATCCGCCTATTCCCGCCCCAATGGAGACTCCAACCCGGTCCGGTTCAAAAGCAAAGTTATCTAGGCCGGCGTCATGAATGGCCTGATGAGAAGCACCCATCCCGTATTGAATAAAAATATCCATTTTTTTCTGATCTTTTTTTGGGACGTATTCGCTTACATTAAAATCATGCACGGCCCCGGAAATGCGAACCGGTGATGCCGATGCATCGAAATATTTGATAGCAGTTATTCCACTACGGCCGGCCAGAATGTTTCCCCAGGCCTTCTCAACGGCTGAGCCAACGGGCGAAACTATCCCGAGTCCGGTAACGACCACACGTCGTCTGGACAAGGTTCTATCCTCCTAAGCTAAATGATAATCCAGTTGCCGAGATGAGAATGGGCGACAAAGTCGATTCACCATCCCGGTAACTGGCAACTCATCAGTCTTTTTTCAGGTGACCATTGATATAATCAATAGCTTGCTGAACAGTTGTGATCTTTTCGGCGCTCTCATCTGGAATCTCACATTCGAATTCCTCTTCCAGAGCCATGACCAGCTCGACAGTATCCAGAGAATCGGCTCCAAGATCATCGACGAATGATGAGTCGTTCTTGACTTCATCTTCTTTAACTCCAAGCTGTTCTACAACTATTTTCTTGACGCGATCTTCAATGTTGCTCATTGTTCTTGTTCCCTTGTGTAAAAAAACCAGCCACCGGCTGCGATGGTTATTTTATTGTAACCTTGGCGGAATCGCCACTATTGGAAATAGTGCAGCTCAAGCCATATACATACCGCCATTGACATGAATGGTTTCACCTGTGATATAGGCCGCATCCGGTAAGGCCAAAAAGGTGACGGCATGGGCCACATCCTCGGGCGATCCCAGCCGACGCAGTGCAATTTGTGCAATCAGCCCATTTTTCTGCTCTTCCTTCAGCACCCGGGTCATATCAGTTTCGATAAACCCCGGAGCCACCACGTTTACCGTAATTCCACGAGAACCTACTTCTCGGGCCAGGGATTTGGTAAAGCCGACCATACCCGCTTTTGCAGCGGCATAGTTGGTTTGCCCTGCATTGCCAGAAAATCCAACCACGGACGCGATATTGATGATGCGCCCCTTGCGCTGGCGAATCATCCCGCGAATGCATGCGCGACTCATGCGGAAGGCGGATCCCAAGTTAACATCAATGACCTGTTGCCAATCCTCATCTTTCATCGCCATCAGGAGTGCATCGCGAGTGATGCCTGCATTATTGACCAAAATAGCCACCGTACCAAACTCTTCAGTCACAGACTGCATCAATCGATCAATAGATTTGGGCTCCTCAACGCGCAGCACTCTACCCGCTCCGGGTAGATTCATGTCATTAAAATAGCGATTGATAGCCTCGACACCTGTCGCCGTCGTAGCCGTCCCGATCACCGTAGCACCAAGATGGCCCAGTTTGATTGTGATGGCTCGGCCTATACCTCTGCTCGCACCGGTGACCAATGCGATTTCACCACTAATCGGCTGGTTCATATACCAAATTCCTCACATAAAGAAAGAGCATTATTAAGGCTTTGGGGGTCTTCAATACACGCTACCTTAAGCGTTCGGTCTATCCGCTTATTCAGACCGCTCAATACCCTGCCTGGCCCAAATTCAAAAACCACGAAGGTGCCTTCGTCAGCAAAGCTCTCAATAATATCCACCCAACGTACAGGATGATCCATCTGCGCGATGAGTGCTTCCCGAATTTCTCCTGGATCGGCATGAGTCATGGCGTCAACATTATGCACCACCGGAATAGCTGGAGTTTTAATTCCAACCTCTGCCAACAAGACTCGCATGGCATCCCCCGCCGGTTTCATCAAGGCACAATGGGAGGGGACGCTGACGGGTAAACGGACAACCTTCTTGGCTCCCGCATCAGTCGCCAATCCCATGGCCAGAACAACGGCAGCCTGATGCCCAGCGATGACGACCTGACCTGGCGTATTGAAGTTTACTGGTTCGACCAGTGCTTTTTTACTCGTTATCCGATGACAAATTTCACCGATCTGCGGACCGGTAAGGCCTAAAATGGCAGCCATCGCCCCCTCACCTTGAGGGACGGCCTCCTGCATCAGCCGCCCTCTCTCAGCCACAAGGCGAACCGTATCGGCAAAATGCAAAGCCCCTCCGCAAACCAATGCGGTGTACTCACCCAAGCTATGACCTGCGATCATTTCCGGCCGACATCCGCCTTCGTCATCCCATACGCGCCATACCGCTACACCGGCTGTCAGCATCACGGGTTGAGTAATTTGAGTCTGATTCAAATCTTCAATAGGGCCATTTTGTACAATAGCCCACAAATCCTGCCCTAAGATATCAGAGGCCTCCATGAAAGTTTCACGAACCTGCGGATAGCTATCCGCCAACGCGGAAAGCATTCCCAGAGACTGCGAACCCTGACCGGGGAAAACAGCGGCAAAGCTCATAAATAAAACTCCTCATGGATAAAAACGGCTAGTTTAGGCAAACTAGGAGCATTGAGTAAACTAAGCGGCTCTATCAATTCACAAAAATGGACTGGGCTTTTAATAGAATCACTCACAGTGGGTTGGTGTCCACCATGAATTCGAACCCAAAAGTTTCTACCCAGTCCTCTCTTCGGTATGGTAACTCACAACTTTAGAGTGCAGCCAAGCCACGGCGATCACGGATGCGCCTGGAATGACGCCCTCTGTTCGGGTTTATGTGTCATTGGAAGAGACTCTGTCTTGTTTTATACTATCAATTATTGATAATGGTCTGCTGTACACCACCAGTTTGGATGAACAGCCATCAAACAGATTAGCTACATCTTATATTCTCAGGAGATATAATGGCCAAAGAAGATGCAATAGAAATGGAAGGCACGGTCATTGAGACCCTACCAAACACCATGTTTAGAGTAGAATTGGAAAATGGGCATATTGTGACTTCCCACATTTCAGGGAAGATGCGCAAACACTATATACGTATTCTTACGGGAGACCAGGTCACGGTTGAGCTGACACCTTATGATCTCAGTAAAGGACGAATTATTTACCGCAAGAAATAAATATTTACCTAGATCAGGTTACTCTGATATCAACGACTTCCAGATCGAGTTCACCTTCTCTGATCCGCACATGGACTTCGCCACCCTGGCGTAATCTGCCAAAGAGCACTTCTTCGACCAAAGGCTTCTTGAGGTACTCCTGGATGACTCTAGACATGGGCCGAGCTCCCATGAAAGGATCGTATCCCTTTGCAGCCAGCCAAGCGCGGGCTTCATTGTCTACCCTGAGATGTACCTTTTTCTCATCCAGCTGGACTTCCAGTTCGATGATGAACTTGTCGACTACATGCGCAACGGTGGATTGATTGAGTGCTTTGAACTGAATAACTGCATCCAGACGATTTCTGAATTCCGGTGAGAAGATCCTTTCCAATTCCTGCATGCCATCGGTCATATGATCTTGTTCGGTAAAGCCCATACTCCTTCGACCGATAAACCGGGCGCCCGCATTGCTTGTCATGATCAAGATGACATTACGAAAATCGACCTGCCGTCCATTGGTATCCGTTAAAATACCATGATCCATGATCTGCAGTAGTAAATTATATACGTCTGGATGTGCCTTCTCGATTTCATCCAACAAAAGAACTGCATGAGGGTTTTTGAGGATGGCATCCGTTAGCAATCCTCCTTGATCAAACCCTACATATCCTGGTGGAGCACCGATTAATCTGGATACGGTATGTCGTTCCATATATTCAGACATATCGAAACGGATAAGTTCGATTCCCAGATGGAGCGCCAACTGGCGACTCACCTCGGTTTTACCTACCCCGGTTGGTCCTGTAAATAAATAGGAGCCGATCGGCTTGTCTACATTTCCAAGACCAGATCGTGACATTTTGATGGCGCTGGCCAGCACATCAATGGCTTCATTCTGCCCAAATACGACCATTTCCAAATCGCGGGACAGATTTTTCAGGGTCTCGAGATCCGGGGTGGAAACCTGTTTCGACGGAATGCGGGCAATGCAGGAAATTATTTCCTCAACATCCTTGGTGGAGATAGTTTTACGCCGTTGAGTGGTCGGCTGCAAGCGACGCCTTGCACCTGCCTCATCAATGACATCAATAGCTTTGTCGGGCAAGTGACGATCCGTAATATAACGATCAGCCAATTCAGCAGCGGCATGCAGGGCGGGATTCGTATAACGCACATCATGGTGCTGCTCGAAGCGAGTTTTGAGTCCTTTCAAAATCCGAAAAGTTTCCTCTACGGTGGGTTCGCGTATATCAATTTTTTGGAACCTACGGGCAAGGGCCCGGTCTTTCTCGAATATCCCGCGATATTCCTGATAAGTGGTTGAACCAATACATTTCAGCTGCCCATTAGCGAGCATGGGCTTAATCAAATTGGAAGCATCCATAACCCCCCCTGACGCGGCTCCAGCACCAATTAGCGTATGGATCTCATCAATAAACAGGATAGCAGAAGGCTGGCGTTTCAGCTGCGCAAGCACCCCTTTAAGGCGTTTTTCAAAATCACCGCGATATTTTGTTCCTGCTACCAACGCTCCCAAATCAAGTGAATAAACAATCGCAGCCCTCAATATTTCAGGCACCTCACTCTCAACTATTTTTTTGGCAAGGCCTTCCGCAAGGGCCGTTTTACCTACCCCAGCTTCACCCACATAAAGAGGATTATTCTTTCGGCGACGGCACAGGATCTGAACGGTACGTTCAATCTCTTGGTCACGGCCAATGAGTGGGTCAATATGACCCTGACGAGCCTGCTCATTCAAATTGGTGGCAAATTGCTCCAATGAATTGGGTCGGCTCACCTCCTGGGTGGGAACCTCACCCTCTCCTGCGTCACCATTTTGTGTACCTTCTTGCTCATCACTCACACTGGAAATCCCGTGCGCGATATAATTGACGACATCAAGTCGCGTTATATCCTGCTCGGCGAGCAGGTATACCGCTTGAGAATCGCGCTCCCCAAAAAGAGAGACCAATACGTTGGCCCCGGTGACTTCTTTGTGACCTGATGATTGAACATGAAAAACGGCACGTTGTAAAATGCGCTGAAATCCTAGCGTCGGCTGGGTATCCCGGTCATCCTCGACTCCCAGCAGCGGCGTATTCCTTTCAATATAATCCCCTAGCTCACGTTTGAGTGTTAGGATATCCACCCCGCAGGCGCGCAGCACTTCCACGGCAGAGGAATTATCTGTCAGGGCCAGCAGGAGATGCTCAACGGTCATGAATTCATGCCGCTTTTCACGCGCCTGCTTGAACGCCATATTTAAAGTAAACTCAAGTCCCTTATCCAGCATTAAACAAACCTCACACAATAGATACACCATAATTCACGGTCGAAAATGGAATAAGGATCAGGTGAAGCCTGGCTATCCAAAGCACACCCAATCAATCCTCTTCCATCACACATAACAATGGATACTCATGTTGTCTGGAATAGCCGTTGACCTGAACCACCTTGGTTTCTGCAATATCCCGACTATAAACACCACAAATTCCTTTCCCACGAGTATGGACATGAAGCATGACCCTGGTCGCATCTTCCTGATTCATCCTAAAAAAGCGCTCTAACACCTCGACTACAAACTCCATCGAGGTAAAATCATCATTAAGTATAATCACCTTGTACTGTGGGGGCGGTTGCAATCGAGGACGTGCGGTTTCAACCGACACCTCTTCATGCGAAGCATCCTGTTTCTTACCCATAAGCTAAATATTCCGCCTACACCATTTAATATCAAGTCGTTAAGAAAAATTTTTAATTCTACATATGAGCAATGATTTCTCGCCCAAAATCAGTAGTAGATAATGTTTTTGCATCCGGCATCAAACGCGCCAGGTCATAGGTGACCCGCTTACTTTGAATTGCGCCTTCCATGCCGCGAATAATCGCATCTGCGGCTTCTACCCAGCCCATACGGCGCAATAGCATTTCCGCTGAAAGGATCAATGAACTGGGGTTGACCTTATTTTGTCCCGCATAATGTGGTGCCGTACCATGGGTTGCCTCAAACAGGGCAACTGTATCAGACAGATTGGCGCCAGGCGCGATTCCAATACCACCGACCTGGGCCGCCAAAGCATCGGAAATATAATCTCCATTAAGGTTCAAGGTAGCGATGACATCGTATTCCTTAGGGCGAAGCAGAATCTGTTGAAGAAAAGCATCGGCTATAACGTCCTTGATGATGATTTCGTTGCCAGTTTTAAGGTTCTCGAAACGGCACCAAGGTCCACCATCAATTGCTGTGGCACCAAATTCATCCCTAGCCAGCTGATAGCCCCATTCTTTGAAGGCACCTTCGGTAAATTTCATAATATTACCCTTGTGTACCAGAGTCACCGAACGCCTATCGTGCTCAATTGCATACTCAATCGCTCTGCGGATCAGGCGCTGGGTTCCTTCCCGGGATACCGGCTTGATGCCAATACCGGATGTGTCTGGAAAACGGATTTTGCTAACACCCATTTCCTGCTGCAGAAAGTGAATGAGTCTTCGCGCTTCAGGTGTTTGTGCGGCCCACTCGATACCTCCATAAATATCCTCCGAATTCTCCCGAAAGATGACCATGTTAATATTCTGAGGTTGACATACAGGGCTGGGAGTACCGACAAAGTACCTGACTGGGCGAAGGCATACATATAAATCCAGCCGTTGCCTCAAAGCAACATTCAAAGAGCGAATACCCCCTCCTACCGGGGTCGTCAACGGCCCTTTAATCGACATAACGTAATCACGAATGGCTTCCAGCGTTTCTTCCGGCAACCAGGTATCCTCGCCATACACGCGCGTAGCTTTTTCTCCGGCATAAATTTCCATCCAGGCCAAACAGCGGGAGCCCCCATAACATTTATCAATAGCCGTATCAACTACCTGTCGCATAACCGGAGTGATATCCACTCCAATACCATCACCTTCGATAAACGGGATAATAGGGTGATCAGGCACGTTGAGTCGGCCATCTGCAGAAAAAGTAATCTTTTCTCCATCATCTGGGATACAAATCTGATGGAATTTCATATGAAGACCTCTGACTTGAATGAAGGTTGCATGAGATGATTTGGATCTAGCTTGTGGCCTATAAAAGTATACCTGAGACGAATTGATAGCATGGTGATGAACAGGCTTTGCCGGGTTAGTGTCTCTCATCATACCCTGATAATCACACTTTCCCTACTTGAAAACCTGTCCTCGAATTCGCTAACATGGGTTACAGATAAGACAGGATTATGCTTTTACACCGAACAATAGAGTGAACTGCCCTAAATTCACATGGCAGATTGTTTTTCTTCCCTATAGAGTAACTAAATGATATATCAGTACTTATTTTTGTACCCTAGCTTAGATTGCATGACTCGACCCATAGAAAGGCGCTTCTTCCCCTATAGCACTGTTGTCGCTGTTGTAGAGTGATGGTAGGTATCCCACATTTCCGGGAACGGGTTGGTAGAAAAATCTACTACAATCAACCTGCGGGTCACCTGGAACCAGATGAAATACTTATCAAAGCGGCAATTAGGGAAACTCTTGAGGAAAGCGCTTATGAGTTTCGTCCTCTCATATTGATCGGTATCTACCCGTGGACAGCCCTGAAGATGGGTACTTTATTCACTTCACTTTTACGGAAAAAATTTCTGAGAATCCTTTGCTCCGATCTCTAGATAAGGAAATCGAATCAGTAGAGTGGTTGTATTTGGAGCAGATTATGCCAAAATCCTCTCAATTTCACAGTCCACTGATGTACAATCTTTGCAGGGCTATCGCCCTGGCAAGCAGTATCCCCTGGAAATCCTGAAAATATGGCGAACACTCGCATGAAGGTTATTGTTGGGCTTTCTGGCGGCGTAGATTCTGCTGTTGCAGCCTTGCGGCTGTTGGAAGCCGGCCATCAGGTAGAAGGCTTGTTCATGAAAAATTGGGCAGAAGATGATGAGATCGGTTACTGCGCTGCCGCGGAAGACCTAAAGGAAGCGATGGGCGTTGCGGAAACCCTTGAGATACCGTTACATAAGGTAAATTTCGCTCGTCAATACTGGGATCGGGTTTTCCGCCATTTCTTATACGAGTATCAAGCCGGGAGAACCCCGAATCCCGATATACTCTGCAATCGGGAAATCAAATTCCGGGTTTTTCTAGACTATGCCATCAAACTGGGGGCAGACGCTATCGCAACCGGGCATTATGCGCGCATCGGAACAGGATATATTTTACTTAGAGGTATCGATCGAGGCAAGGATCAAAGCTATTTTCTTTATGCCTTGAATCGAGATCAGCTCAGATTTAGCCTGTTCCCATTAGGTAATTTACATAAATCCGAAGTGCGTGCGATAGCCTATACGGCCGGCCTACCCAATTACCAACGCAAGGACAGTACCGGTATCTGCTTTATTGGCGAACGGCGATTCCGGGAATTCCTGGGCCGTTACTTACCCGCACAACCTGGAGACATCATCACTCCTGATGGCACAATCATCGGCCGACATCAAGGATTAATGTTTTATACTCTGGGCCAACGCCAGGGGCTTGGTATTGGTGGTCTGGCTAATCAGCTGGGGGCGCCTTGGTATGTGGCTGAAAAATCCCTCGGAACCAATCGGCTTATCGTTGTTCAAGGGCATGATCATCCATTGCTTTTTAATAATGGATTACAAGCCGATGAAGTATCCTGGATAGCCTCTCCCCCTCTAAAATCTGAATTTCGCGCCACCGCACAAATTCGCTATCGTCAAAAACCTCAAGATTGCCTTGTTCGAGTTCAAGGGAAAGACATTGACGTCAGGTTTTCTTCACCGCAGCGAGCGGTCACTCCTGGGCAATCTATAGTTCTTTATCAGGGCGAGATCTGCCTTGGAGGAGGGGTTATTTCCAGAGGTTACAATTTGCCAAATTCAGAACTCCCCAGATCTCCCTCGGCAGAATCGGCAGCTTTCTCACCATAGAACCGAAAGGATACCTTGCTGCCGACAACAATCTAACTACATCAGTCATTCGCTTAATTTATCTCAAGGATCGAATCAATTCCTCAATCTATGCCAGGGTACGGGCGACCCCGGCTTATCTGTAACCTGATGTTCGCCACAGGTTGGCTCAACCACAGTTCTTGATCAGTTTGACTCGGACACAGTCGAGCAGGCGCACCTGCCCGAGCCAGACAGCGGCAACGATAACCAGTTCAATATCATCTGGAGCGGGAACAGCCATATCTTCGGCGTGGCGCACCGTCAGGTAATCCAACCGGAAGCCATCTTGCTGCAATCGCTCTGTAGCGGCCTTTTCAACCGCATCCACACTCGCCCCCGTCAGCAGTAAATCCCGAGCTTTGGACAATGCATTGTAGAGATGGGATGCCAGCGACTTTTGTGTCGAGGTAAGTCTTGAATTGCGCGAACTCAAGGCCAATCCATCCTTGGCTCTCACCACCGGAACACCATGGATACACACGGGGATATGTAGATCCTGCACCATCCGCTGGATCAATAGCAATTGCTGAAAATCCTTCTCACCAAACAAGGCATCATCCGGCTGAACCAGCTGGAATAACTTGCAGATTACCGTGGCCACGCCAATGAAATGCCCGGGCCGGTATTCGCCCTCGAGAATCTCCGAGAGTCGCGGAATATGAACACGAGTCGTTTGTTCGAGGCCATATGGATAAATTAAATCCAGGGGAGGTAAAAATAGCAGATCGACAGGTGTGGCTTCCAGTTTCTTGCGATCCTCATTGAGGCTACGCGGATAGGTATCCAGATCGTCCTGCCGGTCAAACTGCAAGGGATTGACGAATAGACTGACGACGACCCGATCGTTACGACGCCCGGCTTCTTCGATCAGACGCAGATGACCTTTATGCAAGTGCCCCATAGTGGGTACCAGTGCGACGCGCTCTCCGGCTTGATGCCATCCGCGAACCATGCTACGCAATTCAATCGCACGTTGTGTTTCGCGCATCAAAAGGACTCCTCATCCCGAGGAAAGCTTTCTTCCCGAACAGCCGCTACATAAGTTTTCAACGCACCTTGAATGCTATTCTGGCCCAACATGAAATTGCGTGCGAAACGTGGGACATGCCCCGGCGTAATGCCCAATACATCATGAAGAACTAATATCTGACCATCACAGGAGAGGCCGGCACCAATACCAATGACTGGAATGGCCGATCGGGTAATGATATCCGCAGCCAGTACGGCGGGAACGGATTCGATCAAAAGCAGATCAGCGCCAGCCTGCTCCAGGGCTCTGGCATCCTCCCGCAAAGCGGCTGCCGACTCAAGAGCTCTGCCTTGGACGTAATATCCACCCAGTTTATGTACCTGCTGAGGGCGCAATCCCAGATGAGCGCAAACCGGCACACCCTGATCACTCAATCGAGCCACAATTTCCACCTGTTTGATTCCACCTTCGAGCTTGATTATATCGGCGCCACCTTCCTGCATCAATCTGCCCGCATTATGGATTGCCTGAAGAGGATCGGTATAGCTCAGGAAGGGCAGATCAGCCATCAGCAAGGCATGTCGCCGGCCCCGACTCACCAACCGGGTGTGGTAGATCATCTCTTCCATGCTGACTGGAATGGTGGTTTCCTGGCCTTGTACGACCATACCCAAAGAATCCCCCACCAGAACCACCTCGGCTCCAGCCTCATCCACCAAGCGGGCAAAAGTGGCATCATAGGCGGTCAGACAAGCAAATTTCTGCCCCTTCTTACGCAGATGCCGCAAACTGGAAAGTGTGATGCGCTCAAATACGTCATCGCTCATGGGATTCCTCATTTTCAATGCTCATCAATCCGCTCCAGACCATCAAAAGGACAGCGAGCAATCAGCCCCTGCAATCGGCCGCGCCCGGGGATAAACAGCGAAGGAGCAATTTCACTTAAGGGATAAAGGACAAAGGCGCGTTCATGCAGACCTGGATGTGGCACTCTGAGCAGAGGATCATCAATGACCATCTCACCAAACAGAAGCAAATCCAGATCCAGAGTCCGCGGACCCCAGCGTATTTCACGCTTCCGGTGATGATTGAGTTCAATCCGTTGTAATTCACTCAATAACTCCAACGGAGATAATTGGGTTTCGATGGCGGCCACCGCATTGACGTAGTTCGGTTGAGCAAGCGGCCCCATGGGGGGATTACGATAAAGCGCTGATCGTTTAATCAAACGAATGTCAGGACATTGATTCAGTTCCTGCAAGGCACGAAAAATCTGAATAACTGGATCATCCAGATTACTCCCCAGTCCAACGTAGGCGATATTTTCATTAGGACCCACATCAGATACCGAGGTCATTCTACTGATCCAGGGGAGGGTTTCATACTTCTTCTCCGCCTATGCTTGCGCAAGTGGGAGGATTGTCGCGCGGCCAGCATAGTCTGCTGGCCTGATTCATCGGTTTCCTGCAATTGTGTCCACCAGCTACACAAGTCGGCGTCTGCATCGCCCACCTCGGCCCGTAAACAATAAAAATCATAGGCAGCCCGAAAGCGCGGATGAGCCAAGAGACGCCGCACCCTACTCTGCTGACGCTGCTCGAACCGGGGTTGCAATATCCAGATTTCCCGCATGGGTAAGCTGAATCGCTTGGGAATACCCACATATGCTAGAGATTCATGCACTATTTCGGCGGAAGCCGTCTGTAAAGCAGATAGCTCGTTTGGAACACCTGCGGAAAGCAAAGCCCGAGCCCGGCATCGTACCGGCTCCCAAAGCAGCACCGCAAACAAAAATGCAGGCGTAACCGGCTTGTTCTCGACCACCCGGCGATCCGTATTTTCCAGAGCTCGAATAATGAAAGTATGCGGAAAATTGCCTTCCTCCTCCCTCAAGATAGCATGGGTCGCGGGGAAAAGTGGTCGAAAAAGATCATAATGGCGCATCAGTTCAAATGTTTCTGCGGCATTTCCACCATGCATGAGCTTAAGCATCTCATCAAACAGTCGCGCCGGTGCGACATCTCTCAGTAGTGGTGCCAGAGTCTCGATGGGATCCCCAGTTCCCTGGTTGATGCGAAACCCCAGTTTCGCGGCAAACCGGATGGCCCGGAGCATACGCACCGGATCTTCGCGATAACGAACCTCCGGCTCGCCGATCAGAGAAACTCGCCCTGCCTCCAGATCGATCATTCCACCGACATAATCGATCACACTGAAATCCCGGATATCATAATACAGCGCATTAATGGTGAAATCCCTCCGCCACGCATCCTGTTCAAAGGTTCCGTAGACATTATCCCGCAGGATTCGACCTTCTTCGCTGAGAGCTGCTGCACGATCATCGTCAGAGGTTTCATGTGGAGCCCGGAAAGTGGCCACTTCGATGATTTCACGTCCATAACGCACGTGAGCCAGGCGGAAACGCCGGCCGATCAACCGACAGTTGCGGAACAGACTGCGCACCTGTTCGGGGCGGGCGTTGGTTGCCACATCGAAATCCTTGGGTTCCCGTCCCAACAGCAGATCCCGTACTCCGCCACCGACCAGATAGGCTGCAAATCCGGATTCTTTCAATCGGTATAGAACCTTCAGCGCATTCGGACTGATCTGTTGGCGAGAAATTAGGTGCCGCGATCGTGGCACGATGAGAGGTGGAAGATGTTGCATTGGCGGAATCAATGTGGGCACGTGGTTTCTGATTGGTTGTTTGAGATCAATATGAAAATCGGTTGAGATCATCGTAAAGCGGGATATAATACCAATCTTCAAGCATTGGTGCGCAAGTGCTCCCATCGTCTAGCGGTCCAGGACGTCGCCCTCTCACGGCGAAAACCGGGGTTCAAGTCCCCGTGGGAGCACCACTCTCCTATTTTGGTAACTCTTAATCGGACTACTTATTTGGTAAGCGAGTAGTGATTGGACCAGTACCGCCACAACCCCGGTAATAATAATCCTACCGGATAAATCAGCCGCCAGGCGACTGGATAACAGGGGCAGACGAGAGGCTGGCTGGTACCCAGAAAAATACACTGGAACGAGTTGGAATACTCTGGAACGATTTTCTGTAATACCAGTCAATTGTATCCCACTCGTAGCAATAGAAAGATCGGGAAATAGCGCGCAGAATTCCGGGCTATGTCTAATGTGGCTATTCACTCACGGGTTACCAATTCAATACCCTTGCGGGTCACCTGGCCCAGATGCTCTATGTTTTCCCGACTGACCACATAAGGCGGCATCCAGTAAATAACATGGCCCAAGGGCCGCAACCAGCATTCATGCTGCAAGGCATATTCAAAAATTCGTAATCCCCGCCGTTCCTGCCAGGAATAGGATTCGTGCGGACGCGTACGTACCAGTTCAATAGCGAGAATCATACCGGTTTGCCGTACCTCGCCAACATGGGGGTGTTCACGTAGCGGGGCTGCTGCCTCAGCCATCCAGCGAGCCCGCTCATGATTGGTTTCCAAAACATTTTCCTGGTCGAATAGTTCCAGGCTGGCCAGCGCGGCCGCACAAGCCAGCGGGTTGCCCGTATAGCTGTGGGAGTGTAGGAATGCCCGCTCGATCTGCACATAATCCGTATAGAAAGCTGCATAGATTTCCTCGCGCAACAACACAGCTGCAAGCGGCAAGAATCCACCTGTGAGACCCTTGGAGAGACAAAGGAAATCCGGGGTAATGGGGCCCTGTTCACAAGCGAACAGGGTGCCCGTGCGGCCAAAACCCACCGCTATCTCATCTGCGATCAGATGTACCGTATAACGATCGCACAATTCACGCAGGCGAGCTAGGTAAACCGGATGATACATGCGCATACCGCCGGCACATTGCACCAGAGGTTCAATGATGACAGCCGCAATTTCCTTATGGTGACGCTCCAGGATAGCCTCCATATCGATAGCTCGGCGCTGAGCGAAATCTGCCGGGGATTCGCCCGGTTCCGCCTGCCAGGCATCAGGTGAGGGTGCGACAATAGCCTCACGCATCAATGGTGCATAAGATTGCCGATAAAGATCAATATCAGTCACGCCGAGTGCACCGAGCGTTTCTCCATGATACCCATTGGCCAGGGTCACGAAGCGGCATTTATCAGGTTGCCCTTGATTGCGCCAGTAGTGATGACTCATTTTTAACGCCACCTCAACCGCCGCTGAACCAATATCGGCATAGAACACCCGGGTCAGTCCCGGCGGCGTCAAAGCAACTAGACGCTCCGCAAGGGCCACCGCCGGTGGATGGGTAGCCCCGGCCAGCAGTACATGTTCCAGAGTTCTGGCCTGCTCAGCGATGCGCTGCGCGATATGAGGATGGGCGTGACCGAACAGATTGACCCACCAGGAACTGATAGCGTCGAGATAGCGGTGGCCCTCTGCATCATAAAGCCAGGGACCTTGGCCACGAACGATAGGGATCAACGGCAAATGTTCGTGATCTTTCATCTGCGTGCAGGGATGCCAAAGCACGGCCAGATCACGTGCACTCAAGGCCGCGTTGCTGTGAGGAAAGGTATTGATGACGGGGGATGCCGTTACAGATATTGATTTTAGTTTATTTTCCGGAAAGGACATCACTGACTCCTTGTATATCCAGGTATCGTCCCGCTTCCCGTAGATCGAGTAGATGCGGCAGAATCCCTAAGCAGGGTACAGGCAGGATTTGCCGCAAAGTTTCTATATTTTCATACCATCGAGCCATTCCCGTATCCACCGTATTACCCACCCATCCACCTAGCTGACAGCCCGTATTCTGAATGGACTCGGCAGCAAGCACAGCATGATTAAGGCAACCCAGCCTCAGTCCCACCACCAGAATCACAGGTAAGCCTAAGGCATGCGCCAAGCCGGCAACATCAAGATGACGCCCCAGAGGCACCTTCCAGCCGCCCACACCTTCGATGACAATCACCTCGGCAACCTCGGCAAGACGTTGGACGCTTGCGATCACCTGTGCACTGGAAATGGCTACACCCATCTCAATGGCAGCCAGGTGGGGTGCGATGGGCTGAGCGAAACAAAAAGGGTTTACCCACTCATAAGCTAATTTGAGCCCGCTGGCATCGAGCAGGATTTCGGCATCTTCATTACGCAATCCATTGATAGTTAAGTGGGCACCCACCGCAACGGGTTTCATTCCCGCAGTACGCAGGCCCAGGTCGCGAAAGCCTCGAATCAACCCGGCGCTGACCACCGTTTTGCCAATCCCCGTATCCGTACCGGTCACGAAACAACCAATCATCGTCTGATCCTCATGAATCAACTGCTTTTGCGACGATATAAACTACCTTGAAACTGGCTGGTAATCCATCAGGCTCACGCTGGCGCTCATAAGCCTGAATCATAGTCTGCCAGCGCCTGCGTCCGATCAATCCGCGGGGTCGCCCCGGATTGAGATTGTGCGCTCCCAAGGATTTCAATTCCTGAACCAGATCTGTGACCTCGGCGAAAAAACGTCGTCTCGTTTCTTGCTCGACATAAACTGGCGCAAAGCCCGAATTTTCAAGCGCCTCCACGAGAACACCCTGTTCTGTAAATGGATTGACATGTATATCATGATCGACTGCACGCCAAGCTTGGCGCAGCTCCTCCAAGGTTGGCGGTCCCAGACTGGAAAAGGCTAACCAGCCATCGGACTTAAGCACCCGTCGGGCTTCGCGAAAAGCCATTTCTGGCCACGCCACCCATTGCATCACCAGACTCCCATGTAGAAGAGAAAATGTCTCATTAGCGAAAGGTAGCGCGTTAATGTCTCCAGCAACCGAAAAAAAATTATGGAACATAACCTGGTACCTTCGACCCCACCTCAACATCGCCAGTGACAAATCGAGTGTGGTGAGTTCCGCTCCCTTATAGAAGCCCGCCAACCCGGGCAACTGCAAACCGGTCCCCGAGCCGAAATCCAGGATCCGCTCGGCTTGTGGAACCCTGGTGGTCAGTCGTTCCAGTAGTATATCCCCCACTTCACGCTGTAACCGTGCCGCTTGGTCATAGCTACCGGCAGCACGGGAAAAACTAGCAGCGATCAACCGGCGATCAATTAAGATTTTGCTCATCCATCCACCCGCTTAAGGAAATCCTTGAGTATCGTAATGAACTGATCTTCATGACTCAGAAATGGGGCGTGAGCCGCATCCTTGATGAGATAGAATTCGCCTTTCGGCAAACAAGCCGCCCATTGCCGAGCAGAATCCTCGACCAGCAAATGATCAACCTGGCCCGCGAGTACCGCAATCGGCATCTGCATAATTGGTGCGGCAGCACTCAAATCGATAGCACGCAAAAGTTCAAGCCCACGTTTAAGTGCCTCCCGAGAGGGTTGCCCACCTGCGTGTAAAGCTGACTCCAATCTCTGCCGGGTCAATCGGCTACGTCTTCCACCCAGGGATTGGAGCACAATGAAACGGCGCAACGCAGCCTGTGGATTTTTACGGAGAATCAGTTCAAGTGCGTCGAGCCGGTGGAGGTCGATACCTTTTGGCCAGGACGGGCGACGAATGAAGCTCGCCGCCGCTGACACGATTACCAGAGCCTTGATTCGCGCAGGTGCCATCAAAGCGGCCTGCGCAGCCAAGAGACCGCCAAGAGACCACCCAAGCCAGATGGCTTCACGCGGCGCCCGTTTAAGCAGATGGGCCGCCACCTCCAGGGGGTTAGCGGCCAGTTCCTCGAACGGGCGCTGCCCATGGCCCGGTAATTCCAGCGTCAAGAAAGGTCTGTCCAGGCGTTCTGAGAGGGTAGCGAATACTGCAGCATTCATACCCCATCCATGCAGAGCAACGATAGGTAAGCGTTTGCGGCTCATGGCGCGCTGGAATCAAGGCGTTCGTTTTCCTCGGCCAAGGCTTGCACCAGTGCATCGATCATTCCCGTCTCATGTGCTGCTGAGAGACTCACTCGCAGGCGCGCCGTACCTTGTGGCACCGTCGGTGGTCGAATAGCCGGAACATAAAAACCGCGCTGCTCCAGACGGGCTGATAAAGTCATCGTTTGAGTGACTGATCCGATCATTACCGGCTGTATTGGCGTTTTGGAATCGGCCAGGTGCATACCGACTGCGAGTGCCCGACTGCGAAAGCGTTCGACATGTTCAGCTACCCGGATTTGCCGCCAGGTTTCCTCGCGCAGCACCTCCAGCGCGACCAGCAGCGCCTCGGCCAACGCGGGAGGCAACGCCGTAGTGTAAATATAGCTACGCCCATGATTGATCAGAGTGTCGATGAGAATCTCGTCACCGGCTACCGCAGCGCCGACAACCCCCATGCCCTTACCGAGAGTCACTATCTGGGCGGCTAGCACCCTGGCGGGCACCCCAGGCAAGCGGGCCACACCGCGTCCGGATTCTCCCACCACGCCGAAACCATGGGCATCATCGACGATCAACAAGGCATCCGTTTCCTCGGCCAACCGCCCCAGTGCCACCACAGGCGCCAGATCACCATCCATACTAAACACGCCATCGGTAACGAGTAGGCGACGCCCGCTTGCCTGGAGCAGCCGTTTGCGTGCAGCCTCGACATCGGCATGAGCGTAGCGTAGCAAGCGAGCTCCAGACAGACGGGCCGCATCAATCAGGGAAGCATGATTCAGATAATCCTCGATCACGCTATCCCTCCTGTCGGCCAATGCACCGATCACTGCCAGATTGGCCTGATAACCACTAGAGAAGAGCAAAGATCGCTCGGTGCCAAGAAAATCAGCCAAGGCCTGTTCAAAATCAGCATGCACCTGAGTGTGTCCGGAGAGCAAATGAGAGGCCCCAGCCCCGGCGCCCCAGCGCCACGCACCGGCAGCCAGTGCGCTGACTACCTTGGGGTGAGTGGATAATCCAAGGTAGTCGTTAGCGGCAAAATTAATCAACTGCTTGCCGTGCAAGTCAAAGTAAGGAAATGGTATAGCACTGCGGGGATACAAGCGGCGACGCAAACCATTCCGCCCTCGTCGAGCAAGATCAATCGCAAGTTCCATACGCCAATCGTTCATTCGTTGTTTTCCACAACCCCTGTTTTTATTTCCGCCGACAGTAAGGCAATAAATTCCCCCCGGATTCGGCGATAGTCTGGATGACGGAAATCCTTGCATTCATGCAAAGTCTGGCGAAGCTGGGCCAGCAGGGAACCCAGATCAGGTAGATTATTAGCGCGCGCCCGCGCAAATCCTTGTAGATATACGGGAGCGAGCAATTGTTCATCGATGATATCAAGATATTCTTCCAGGCCGCTCCAACGGGTCTCCCAACGCCGAAAGGCTGCCAATGCGCCAAGGGGAGTGTGGATTTCCCGGGTGGGCATGATTATCGGAAGGTGGGTTTGAATCCACTTCGGTAAAGCCTCGGCAGGCATGGGGCGGGCAATGCCATAACCCTGACCAAAGTCCGCACCCAGGACGGCGGCTGCCTCGATGAGGCCATCATTTTCAAGCCCCTCCACCACCACCTGATGACCCAACTCATGGGCCAACCGAGTTAACTCGCGCACAAAACCCAGCACCCGTACCGGATCACGGGCAGCATCCCGCACCAGACCCTGATCGATTTTGACCACATCGAAAGGAATATGGCGCAGGCGGGTCAAACTGGAATTGCCACTACCCAGATCATCCTCGGCGAATTGCACGCCCAGCTCACGCCAAGGTTTAAACAAACCGGCCAATGATTGTGGTGCGAGTTCCAGTACTTCGGTTTCCAGTACCTCAAGGGACAAGCGTTGGGTACCCAAGGGGAATTCTGCCAATGCTTGCCGAGTGGCTTCCAGGTAGCGACTATCCGCTAACCCCGGAGCTGGTAGATTGAACGACAGTCCACTATCGACACTCTGGGCAGACAACCCGGTTAACGTAGCCAACGCCTGATGCAGACCGCGCGCATACAAATCGTATAAATCATTGGCATCAAAGACAGGCAGGAACTGGGCAGGGGTAACCCACACTCTATCCGTCCGCAAACGAGCCAATGCCTCGATTTTGGCCAGTTTGCCCGTATCCAAATGAATGATCGGCTGATAGACCATGCACAGGCCGCCGTTACGTAATAAATGCCGGAAATGTCGTCGCTCAGCCAGGGCCTTGAGTGGCGGTTCACCCCCTTCGCTAAATCGGGCAATACCCAAGGACAGCAAGCGCTGTATATGTCCCAGGAACCGGAGCTGGCCGGGGCTTGCCAGTCCGCCGGGATAGCGCAGATAAAGGCTTAATATGTTCCTAACCCGGCCACTCACCAACAGCGGTACCGCAGCCATTGAGCGAACCCCGAGGTGCTGCGTGATATCCCGCCAGGGCGCAAGCGTAGGGTCAGCCAGATAATTACTTCCCGTCTGGATTTGTGCAGTGCGCCAGGCACGGGAAGTCGGTCCTTGGCCATAGAGGCTGGCGGAGTTGACGCTAATCATCGGCGTCCGCTTCGCTTTGACCTCTTCCAGGTAGCGCAGAAACGCTTCGCCAGCCATAGATTCATATTGCAAAGCACCGGTTTCATCCGGACGTGCCAAGGTTGCCGCATCCAGTCCATCGATCTGACATAGGCTCTCAACCGCAGTCTCGATCAGCTCGGTATAGCCAAACGCCCGCCAGGCCAGATCTTCCAGCGTCTGCAACACAGTATCTCTTTCCACCTCAATGCTTTCCGCGGCTTCCACTTGCCAGCGGGCTTCCTGCATCCAACGTTCGCCGAGGACGGGTAACGCGAGATGGGAATGCAAGGACTCGCGTTCATCCAGACGACGAATAGCCTCCATGAATACCTCATAAAGGCGCATCAGCACATCCTGTTCGACACCGGTGACAGCAAGAATCCGACCATGGGCCAACGCCATTTGTCGATGTTCTGCCTGCTTCAGTTCGGGTTTGAGCAACGTTAGGGCATGATCACCCAGCTTTTTTCTGAGAACCACCCGATCAGTAGCGGTCAATCCCGGGATTAGTGCCGAGCCAATCCAGGAATCTTCTTCGATAGCGCGATACAGCTCAGCCTCCAGCAAGGATTTTTTCACTTCGATACAAGCGTATAATGGCTGCAGCCGCCGCGCAGCGGCCTCACCATAAATGATGCCGGACAATGGGGTTTCTGCATCTGAATCCGCCGGGTATGGAAAAACAGGTTGCTCGGTTTCGGCCAGTGCCCACCAGTGATTTCGCCTGAGTTTATCCTTCTTGGCGGTATAAAGCGCCTGATCGGCCAGATGTAGTAATTCTCCCTGTGTTTGGGCGCTGCTAAGCGGGAACAGGGCCAGCCCCAGGCTCGCATCGATCTGTGCTTGCCGGCCTTCGTTAAGATCAATCGGCTGAGTAATAGCTTCATGCAAGCGATTGAGTGCAAGTTCCAGCCCTTCGATACGATTCCGATCGGTTTCCATAAGAATAACGAATTCATCACCACCCAGACGAGCCAGAAAATCATGTCGCCGAAGTGCTTCGCGCATTCGCCTGGCCAGCACCTTCAGTAACTCGTCGCCGGCTTCATGCCCATACCTATCGTTCACGGGTTTGAAATCATCGAGATCAATGATGCCTACGGCTAACACCCTCTCATTGCGCCGGGCCCGAGCTATGCCCGCTTCCAAGGCATCATCCAAAGCGCGACGATTAGGTAGATCGGTCAAGAAATCGGTGGTAGCCAGATTCAGGAGATGCGTACGTTCCTCTTGTAGTTGCCGTATGGCGCCTTCCAGTTGCTGGCTTTGGCGCAGGCCATGCAGTAAGGCGCGCTGACCCAAATTGGCCAATAAGATCAACCCCAGACCATACCAGAGCACCAACCCGCCTAGAATAATATAGGTGTCGATCCCGGTATAAAAAAGCCGTGCGGCAAGTGGCAGCATGAGCAATGACACAAAACCCATTGCGCTGGGCAAATGAGAAGTATTGCTGATACTCCCCCCGGCAGCGACGCCAGCTAGCACCAGGATCACAAAGACCTGAAATGCAGGATGCCAACTAACCGAAAAAAAGAGAATCAGGATATCCCATAGCACAACACTCAAGATCAAGCCAAAGGCATACCAGCGCAGCCAGAAACGCCACGCTAAAGCTTTAGTGGCTGCGCTAGCGTACATTTTTGCCAAGCCGATCCGACCCCCGGCGACAATCATCTGCCCAGCGAACCAGAGCTCATATTCCCAGTGCCAACCGTGCTCCATGAGCAGCTCCATAAAAACGGCCAGAGCGATACCCGCACCAAACCCCAGGGCGATACCGTTGCGCCGGTAGAGCTCGTTCGTCAATTGTGGCATGAATTCCGCAGGTGCGGAGATTTTGGGAAACCATTTCATGGTGGCTTTTTATCACAATGCTATCAACGTAGCCATTACCCGCAGGCTTGAATCAAACGTTGCAGACGAATGCGCTTTAGTGTCTATGCTATGCTTTCGCGGGTTTACCCTTTTCGATTCCCAGTTCCCGATTCCGATCCGGAGTTCTTCGTATGCCTGCGTTCTCTACAAAAAAACGCATTCTTCCCATTTTGGTGATCCTCGCTATCAGTGGACTGATTATCGCCACCTTCGAGCTGCACTGGTTTAGTAGGAAACCCCGAACCGGGGCCGATATAACCCTGTATGGCAACATCAACTTGCGCGAGGTGCAGCTCGCCTTCCAGGAACCTGGACGGATTCAGAAAATGCTGCTGCAAACCGGCAACCAGGTGAAAAAGGGAGCCCTCGTCGGTAGCCTGGATGCACACCAGTACACGGCACGCGTCGCCCAGGCCAAGGCCCGCCTTGCCGCTGCCAAGGCTGTATTGGCACGGTTGCTTGCCGGTACCCGCCCGCAGGATATCGATCGTCTGCGAGCCGTGATTCAGACCGATGAAGCTGAGCTCAAACTGCACACACTGACTTATCGACGCATCGGCAAGCTGGCTGCACAAAGCCTCGCCTCCAAGGAAAGCCTCGATCAGGCCCGCGCGGCTATGCAAACTGCCACCGGCAAACTCAAGGCCGATCAGGCCACCCTGGCCCTGGCGATTGCCGGCCCGCGTATTCAGGAGATCGAGCAGGCCCGCGCCCAGGTACAGGCGGATCAAGCCGCCTTGAATTTAGCTAAAATCACCCTGGGCTATACTCGCCTTTATATACCCGCAGACGGAGTGATCCGCAATCGCATTCTGGAACCAGGCGACATGGCATCACCACAAGTACCTGTTTATACTCTGGCTTTAACCAATCCTCTCTGGGTGCGCGCTTATATCGACGAAGCCGATCTGGGACGTATCAATCTGGGGAATCGCGCTTGGATCACCTCCGACAGTTTCCCCAATAAACGGTTTCCCGGTTGGATAGGCTTCATCTCGCCGACCGCGGAATTTACACCCAAATCGGTAGAAACCACCCAGGTGAGAACCGAGCTGGTCTACGAAGTCCGCGTCTATACTTGTAATACTGGCAATAGTCTGCGGCTGGGAATGCCCGTCACCGTAACCGTCGATGCCCACGCCCTGCGCGTCAACTTAAAGCAATCCCCCTGCACGCAACTGGAACAATGAACGATTTCCCGCCTCCCGTGCTGCAGGTACGTGATTTGTACAAGCATTTCAACCAGGGCAAGCAGGCGATCCAGGCGCTGCGTGGCGTTTCCATGCAGGCTGAAAGTGGTCAGATTACCGGGCTGATCGGTCCGGACGGCGCCGGTAAAACTACGTTGATGCGGATCATTGCCGGGCTGCTGCTGGCCGATCAGGGTGAAACCGATGTGCTCGGCATCGACGTCCACCGCGAGCCCTTACGCGTCCAGGCAAGCATCGCCTATATGCCTCAGCGGTTTGGGCTGTATGAAGATCTCAGCATCCAGGAAAACCTGGATCTGTACGCCGATCTGCAAGGCGTGGCGCATAGCGAGCGCCCGGCGCGTTACGCCAGGCTCCTGGAGATGACCGGGCTTACTTCCTTTACCCGTCGCCTAACTGGCCATCTCTCCGGTGGCATGAAACAGAAACTGGGGCTCGCCTGTACTTTGGTTCGTCCACCCCGGCTGTTATTACTCGATGAGCCAACAGTTGGAGTCGACCCCGAGTCTCGCCGTGAACTCTGGCGCATCGTGCAAGATCGGGTCGCCGAGGGGAAGATGAGCGTCCTGCTTTCCACCGCCTATCTGGATGAAGCCGAACGTTGCGCTAAGGTGGTACTCATGCATGAAGGCAGGGTGCTGGGCGAAGGTGATCCGCGGGCGATGGCCAAAACCCTGGCAGGTCGGGTCTGGTACGTGCGCCAGGATGGCGTCAGCCGGCGCCGACTGCTAAAGCAGCTCCTCCAGTTGCCTGAAGTCGGGGATGCCATTATTTATCTTGATGGCGTGCGTGTCATGTTACTTCCACAAGTCAGGCCACCCACCCTGCCAGAGACCCGGTGGGAACCCCTGGCGCCTAGTTTCGAAAACGCCTTCGTCGACCGCCTGCAACAAACCCTGGCACGGAAAGGGCGGGGAAAAACACCAGTGGATACTGCTTTAGATACCCGTCAATACCCAATTTCAACCCAGGAGGTTGTAATTACGACCCACGGACTCAAGCGCCGTTTTGGGAGTTTCTATGCCGTGCAGGGCATCGATTTCGAGGTTCGGCGTGGCGAGATATTCGGATTACTGGGTGCTAATGGTGCTGGAAAATCGACGACCTTCCGCATGCTTTGCGGTTTGCTTCCGCCCAGTGAGGGATATCTCTCGGTGGCTGGCGTCGATCTGCGTACTGCACCGGCTACCGCTCGCGCACGCATCGGCTATATGTCTCAGAAATTCGCATTATACGGACAACTTAGCGTGATTCAGAACATCCGTTTCTTTGCTCGCACCTATGGCTTGCGCGGCACCCAACAACGCGAACGCATCGACTGGGCAATTCATGATTTTCAGCTTGAATCTTACGTAAACACCAATGCCGACGAACTACCGCTAGGTTTCAAACAACGTCTGGCCACAGCCTGCGCGCTCATGCATGAGCCGGATATCCTGTTTCTGGATGAGCCCACATCAGGAGTCGATCCTCTGGAGCGGCGGGAATTCTGGGTGCGTATCAATGCGCTGGCAGAAAGCGGCGTCACTATTATGATCACCACTCACTTCATGGATGAAGCCGAATACTGTGACCGCATAATGATCATGGCGCGTGGGCGGATCTTAGTCAGCGGCACACCCCGGGAGATCCGTACCCATGCCGCCACGCCCGACAATCCGCATCCCGACATGGAAGATGCCTTCCTTCGAGTGATCGAAAAAGCCCGGCAACAGGAGCAGGCAGATGCCACATGATCACGGAAGCAGCGCCATGCGGCTGCACGGCCTGTTGCGCAAGGAAACCCTGCAAATCCTACGCGACCCGTCGAGTCTAGCCATTGCTTTTGTCATGCCTGTCGTGTTGCTCTTGATTTTCGGCTATGGCGTATCGCTGGATGCCCGCCATGTACCCATCGGCTTCGTGGTCAATCCCGCCGATCCACAAAGCCTCAGTCTGATCGGCGCATTTGAGCATTCCCCTTATTTCGTGCCCCAACGCTATCCCACCATGAAAACGGCCGAGCTTGCTCTGCTGCGCCGGAATATTCGGGGTATCGTCCATTTGCAGGATAACTTTGGCCGCCGTCTGCTGGCCCGGCGAAGCGCACCAGTCCAGTTATTACTCAATGGCGTGAATGCCAACCAGTCGCGCATCGTCCAGGGATATGTCGGTGCTACCGTTCAAGGCTGGATCTTGCAGCATTTTCGACAACGTGGTCTACCCGTGAGTGTTCCGGTGCAGATGGAAAGCCGAATCTGGTTTAATGCCAATGTCCGCAGCCGAGATTTTCTGGTTCCAGGCCTTATCGTTGTCATCATGACGCTGATCGGAGCACTGCTAACAGCGCTGGTCATGGCACGGGAATGGGAGCGTGGCACGCTGGAAGCGCTGATGGTCACACCCATCCGCTTGTATGAAATCCTGCTCGGCAAGCTGATCCCCTATTTCGTGCTCGGCATGGGCGGTATGGGACTGTCGGTCGCCATGGCGCTGTGGCTATTTCAGGTGCCGTTACGCGGCAGTATCTGGGTTCTGTTACTAGCCTCGGCCTTGTTCCTGCTGACTACACTGGGCATGGGACTATTGATTTCCATCATTGCCCGGCAACAGTTTTTCGCTGCACTAGTCGCTATCATTACCACTTTCCTGCCCGCATTTATGCTTTCCGGTTTTATTTTCTACATTGGCAGCATGCCAACCTGGTTGCAATGGCTGACTCATATTGTTGCGGCACGGTATTTTGTCGCTATTTTACAGACAATATTTCTGGCAGGCGACGTATGGGCGGTCATTTTACCAAATGCATTCGCATTATTCCTAATGGCCTTGTTTTTCCTTGGCATGAGCCGATACAAGCTGCATAAGCGGCTGGAGTAAGACTATGTGGCAACGCATCCTGGCTCTGGTCGTCAAAGAATTGCTGGCTTTATTACGCGATCGGCGCCAGCGTATCATCGTCATTGTCCCGCCGATCATTCAGGTAATCATTTTTAGTTACGCAGCCACCTTCAGCCTCCACAACATTCCCTTTGCGGTTTATACTCAGGATCCGGGTAATGCTGCGCAAACATTGATCAGTGATTTTGCAGGTTCGCCCAACTTCCATCGGGTCGGTAATATTGAAAACCAGGCCCAGATCGCGCCGATGATCAATAATCGCAGGGCTTTGCTAGTATTAAATATAGGATCCGACTTCTCCAGAAATCTGTATCGAGGCATTCCGGCAAAAGTGCAGGTGATCCTGGACGGGCGCGATTCCGACACGGCACTCATTACCCTGGACTATGCGAATACCATCATTAACGGGTTCAATACCGCATGGCGCAAGTCCCATGCCCTACCCCATGAGCCCATAAGGCTGGTCAATCGCGCCTGGTTTAACTCCAACCTCGAAAGCGGGTTGTTCATCGTGCCGGGGGTTATCGGAATCATTCTGCTCGTCGTGGTGGTTATGTCCACGGCCTTATCGGTCGCCCGCGAACGCGAACAGGGCACTTTCGATCAGTTGTTGGTCACCCCACTGCGCCTGATGGAAATCCTGATCGGCAAGGCTTTGCCCGGAATGCTCATCGGTCTGATCGAAGCCAGCCTGGTCTTACTTATCGCACTCTACTGGTTCCATATTCCGCTTCGCGGACACCTGGGTACGCTCTACCTGGGATTTATCATCTTCATCCTTTCCGGAATCGGTGTGGGACTCATGGTCTCATCGCTGGCCGCAACACTACAGCAGGCGCTGCTGGGTGCATTCATGTTTCTGGTACCGGCGGTGATCCTCTCCGGTTTTGCCACGCCAGTCAGCGACATGCCCGCAGCCGTTCAGGCCATCACCACTGTCGACCCACTGCGTTATTTCCTGGTCATCGTGCGCAGCACCTTTTTAGAAGGTATGCCGTTACCTTTGTTGCTGAATCAGTTCTGGCCCATGGCGCTAATCGGCGTAGTTACCCTTGCAGGGTCTGGCTGGCTGTTCCGTCATCGCATGTACTGAGTGCCATTCAATATCCGCGCTCCCGGGATATTTTCTCCAAGAGGCCCCGCGCAGCTTCTTCAACCAGATCCAGTACGCGTTCAAAACCGAGTTCACCACCGTAATAGGGATCAGGTACCTCTTCCATGCCCGGCTGCTTGGCGAAACTCATCAATAAACGAGGGCGGTTAGCGCTTTCGTGGAAAGTCGCTTCGAGATCCGCGAGATTGGTGCGATCCATGACCAGGATATAGTCGAAACGGTCAAAGTCATCCGCTTCGATAGGACGCGCCCGCGGTGCGGAAAGATCAATTCCCCGACGGCCGGCAGCCGCCTGCATGCGCCGGTCAGGTGGCTCACCCACATGGTAGGCATGCGTTCCCGCCGAATCCGCTTCGATCAAATCGGCTAATCCCTGCGCTTCGCATAGGCGCTCGAACATAACCTGCGCTGCCGGTGAGCGGCAGATATTCCCCATGCATACAAACAAGACCTTTACTTTCACGTTGCAGCAGTTCCTTAATAATACTCCAGATTCAATGCCATCCTAGCGAGAAGATAGGCAGAATGAAAGCGGGTCTCGAAAACCCGGTCGCCTAGAGTCCAGGCCAATAAAAAGGAAAATAACTTCAATTCTCCGGGGCGCTCAACAGTTTCCCTGAATACTGCTGCAGAAACTGGCTGGGAGGCTGTGGAGTTGTGGTATTCACGGTGGGCAGCGGCGTCTGTGCGGGTGGCAGGAAACCAGCCAGAAAGTCGAAAACCTGGCCACCATTATCGACCAGTTGCCCGGTTTTCGGATTGACCGCAGCCTGGATGATATCCGGTGGTCGGAAGAAAGGCAGACTCGGAACACCTTTAATCGTAGCTTGCATATAATGGATCCACATCGGGAGCGCCTCACGTGCGCCTGCCGCCCAACGCACCATCGGCTGATTATCATCATAACCGACCCAGCTTGCGGTAATATAATGTCGGCCATAACCGACGAACCAGGCATTTTTCTGGTCATTCGTGGTGCCGGTTTTTCCAGCCAGATAATGACCCAGCGGCCTAGCTGCAACACCAGTCCCGTCTCGAATGACTCGTTGTAGCATCCGGGTCATCAGATAAGCCACCCCACTGGTAATCACTTGCTTGGGTGGGTCGGGTTCCGCGCACAGGACACAATGGTTTAACGACAGATTCTGCCCTGTATTAGTGATCACCCGGGTGATTAGATAAGGATGGACCAGGAATCCCCCATTAGAGAACACCGCATAGGCACGGGCTATTTGCAGGGGAGTGACATCGGCCGAACCCAACACCAGGGAAGGAACGGGTGGCAGTTGCGATTTGGGGAAGCCGAACTGCTTGATATAGTGGATGGCATACGGAATACCGATATGCATCAAAATACGTACACTGGGTACATTGATAGATTCGGCCAGATCCTTCCATACCGGAATAGGCTGTTGGTTGAAAGTCATGGAATAATTAGTTGGTTGGTAAATCTTGCCATTGGGCAGCTTGATTGTTAGTGGGGTATTCGGAATCGGGGTCACCTGGGTGAGATAATCAGCCTTACCCGCAGCCAGAAGTTCAGGACCATCCAAGGCAGCGGCATAAACAAAGGGCTTGAAAGCTGAACCGGGCTGCCGATAAGCATACAGCGCCCGGTCAAAGTGGCTTAATTCATAGGAAAACCCGCCGACCAGCGCAACGATTGCTCCAGTAGAATTATCCAAACTCACCAAAGCGCCCTGAACCCGGGGTATTTTACTCAGTTGCCAACCACGGTGACCCTTAGGAATGCGCCAGACTGCCGTCATCCAATTCCGATCACCGGGCGGGGTGCCGGGTGCGATATAGCGACGCACCCCCACCAGATCACCTCGCTTGAGGTCGGGTCGGCCATCAGGACCCAGCGCCCAAGCTACCGCCTTACCCTCAAGAAGAGTGGTTTCGGTACCCTCCACTGAAACTTTGGCCCAGTTCTTACCGACAGCCAGTACCACGGCCCAACGCAAATTGGCCGGATCATGCAAAGGCAACGGGTAGGGACGTCCACCCCGCAAGGCGGTTTGCATTTCCTGTGGTCTCAAATGGGTGATGGGCCCGGCATAACGCTGTGGATCCAGGCTATCCAATCCCATCACATAATTTTCCAAACTGATGCTCACCGCCAGATTGGCCGTTTTCTGTAATCGGGGATTGATCGCAGTATCCACCCGCAATCCTTCGCGGTAGGTCATATTCGGCCCGAACCGGCTTTCCAGCCATTTAGTAATCCACGCGACCGCATAGGGCGCAATATCGTTACCGGGCGAATGGTAGCGGGCGGTCAATGGGGCAGCCACGGCCCGGATGGCCTGTATGCGGGTGATATAATCCTGCGCCAGCATACGCCCGATGACGTAATTTCGCCGTTTCCTGGCAGCTAAAGGATGTGCCAGCGGATTGAAATAATTAGGTGCGGCGGGAAGCGCCGCCAGCATCGCCATCTGCGGTAAAGTCAGTTGATCGATTGCCTTTCCATAATATATCCGGGCCGAGGCACCCACTCCGTAAGCACCCTTGCCAAAATAGATCTTGTTCAAATAAAGTGCCAGGATCTGGCGATGACTGAAGTGTTCGGCCAGCTTGTAGGCCAGCAGGATCTGTCGGATCTTGCGTACGATTGTCTTTCGGGGTGAGAGATAAAAATTCCGGGCAACCTGTTCGGTGATTGTACTGGCCCCCTGCACCGGTGCCAGATGAGTCACATCCACCCAGGCGGCGCGCAGGATCGCCGGGTAATTGACTGGGAAATATAATAAGTTATGGCTCCAGAAATGGCCGCTTTCTGCAGCGACGAAAGCATTACCGAGTTGTCTTGGCATTTCCCGCAAACTAACGGTATCCAGCAGTCTGGGTCCGATCGTGGCCAAGAGTTGGCCATTGTCTGCATAGATACGCAAGGGTAAAGCGGTATGCCAATGCTTTAATTTGGTAACTGAGGGTAAAGAACGCCATTGTAGATAGAGCCAGCCACCAAGCAAGCCTGAACTCGTGACAACAGCGATTAAAATAAATAGGAAAAAAATTCGCCAAAATGATGTTTTTCGGGCTCTGATTTTACTTTTCACCGACTTCTTTCAAGTATGATACAAATCATAGTTTATCCTAAACCAGGCTTGTTAGGGGAGATTTGGTTCGCGTAAAACTGAAACCGGTAGGATAAAAAAGGTTTCTCTACCCTGTTAAGAACGATCAATTTCTAGAAAAGAATGGAAAAACATATCCCTTATCTATCCCAGGATGGCAGCATTTCAGGTATTCTCGAAAAATCATATGGCACAAATCCTGCTGAACTTTCATCAGGCCGATCCATCTAGCGCGAAAGTAGCTTGGATAAATGCTATCACTGCCGATTAATAATAAAATGGAACCTCATGATATGAAATATGTTTCTTCAAAAATAATCCACCATATGATGTCCGTTGGGGTAATCGCCCTGCTCGCCCTGACTACACAAGCCTGCGCCAAGGAAACTCCGTCTTCACCTCGACACGAAAACCAAAACACCACGACCACTGCCGCAGCTCAGCCTATTTCTTCGCAATCGCCACACCTGAGCGGTTTGCCCAACTTTGTCCCCTTGATCAAAAAGGCAGCTCCCGCCGTGGTCAGCATTACCGGAGTGCGTGCCGTATCGAATGGATCACCACTTGCGAATATCCTGCCCAATCTTCCTCCCGGCAGTCCCTTCCGCCAATTCTTCAAGCACTTTTTCGAACAGAATCCCAACACCCGGGGGCCGCGAAGCAAAGAAAGGATTCTCGGTTCGGGTTTCATTATTTCAGCTGACGGCTACATCGTTACCAACCGCCATGTGGTTGTGGGTGATACCGACATTAAGGTCAGACTGCTTGATCGGCATGAATATAAGGCCAAAGTCATCGGTATGGACAAGCGGACCGATTTAGCTCTGTTAAAAATCAGTGCCAAAAATCTCCCTACCCTGCCACTGGGTGATTCAGCCAATCTTAAAGTCGGCCAGTGGGTACTGGCCATCGGTAATCCTTTCGGCTTTGACTACAGCGCCACTCAGGGCATCATCAGTGCACTATCGCGCAATTTGCCCAACGAAAACTATATACCCTTCATTCAGACCGATGCACCTGTCAATCCAGGTAATTCAGGCGGCCCCTTGCTTAACATGCGAGATCAGGTCATTGGTGTCAATTCACAGATTTATACTAATTCAGGCGGCTTTATTGGGCTTTCCTTCGCGATCCCCGCGAATATTGTCAAAGATGTAGTCGCCCAGCTGAAAACCCATGGAAAAGTCAGTTATGGATGGCTTGGCGTAATGGTTCAGAACATGAACCAGAGTCTTGCCCAATCCTTTGGTCTGCATCAACCTGAAGGTGCGCTGATCGCCCAGGTCATCCCGAACAGTCCTGCCGCCAAGGCTGGACTGAAACCTGGGGACATCATCCTGGAGTACAACCACCATCAAATCAGCGATTCAGGCAACCTTCCCCCCTTAGTCGGCGCCACTCCCGTCGGTACCCGTATTCCGCTGGTCATACTGCGTGATCACCAGCACGTGACCCTGATGATTACCATTGCTCCTTTAAAAGAAACATCGAGAAATCAATCGGTTAGATCGAATCTGACTCAACAGGGTGGCCCGCTCGGGATCCTGCTGCAAAATCTTACTCACGAACAACGTTCTCGACTGGGTATTCAACAAGGCGGTGTACTCATCAAGGGTGTTAAACCAGGCGGTGTTGCAGCCAAAAATGGCGTTGAGCCGGGTGATGTGATCATCCAGTTTAGCGGCCAACTGGCACAGGATTCGGCCCAATTATCCAGGCTGATCCGCCGGGCGCCAGTGAATCAGCCTATTCCGGTCTTGATCTTGCGCAACAAAATGCCCTTGTTCATCACGATTACGATTCCGAAGGGTTGAACCAAACCAACCTGCCTTGGGTCACTAATCTGTAGTATGGAAACCTTTAATCAGTTTGTATGGGAGCGCATCTAATGACAAAAAACCATTTCAATATCGGCATAGTTGGCCTCGGCGTCATGGGTGCCAACCTGGGGCTCAATATTGCCAGTCGCGGCTGTGCCGTAGCTGGGTATAACCGCCACTCCGACAAGGCCGAGCTTTTCACTCAACGCGGTCAGGAAGAACTAGCTGAAATCACCCAAGCCGAAACCCGGGGCACAGATAATCTGGCCGATTTCATAGACGCCTTGAAAATCCCCCGTAAAATTATTCTGATGGTTCCTGCGGCAGCAGTCGATCAGGCCATCAATACGCTCATCCCCCATCTCGAAGCGGGAGATATCATCATCGATGGCGGAAATTCACATTTTCTGGACACTGAACGTCGCCTGGGCAAATTGAGCGCCTTGAATTTACATTTCATCGGCATGGGTATATCGGGTGGTGAGGAGGGTGCCCGCCATGGGCCAAGCATGATGCCTGGCGGGGAAAGCAAGGCATGGGAGCTAGTTCGTTCGTTACTTGAGCCTGCAGCCGCCCGCGCTGCGGACGGCGAGCCCTGTATCGCCTGGATGGGATCTGGCGGAGCTGGGCATTTCGTCAAAATGACACATAACGGCATTGAATATGGCCTTATGCAATTAATCGGGGAAGCTTATGATTTGCTGCGTCGAGGGATCGGCTTGACCCAGGAAGCCTGCCGTACACATTTCCAGGCATGGAACCATGGCCTACTCAATGCCTACCTGATTGAGATCACAGCTGATATTCTGGCTCAGCGGGATACCGATGGCAGCTACCTACTCGATCACATTTTAGATACCGCCCGCCAGAAAGGAACGGGGCGATGGACTACGGAAGCGGCACTGGGTCTCGGTATTCCCACCCCAACCATTGATGCAGCGGTCACTGCCCGGGGCCTATCTGATCTACGCCATCTTCGTCAAAGGGCCGCCGAACGCTTAGCTGGACCACAACCGGAGCGGCAACCTCTACTGAGCGAGGAAGAAATCCCGTTTCTCGAGCAAGCGCTGGAAGCCGCTTTTCTCATTACTTATGCACAAGGTTTTCAGCTAATCGGGGAAGCCAGCCGAGAATATGGCTATAGCTCCAACCTGGTAACCGTGGCCAGGATCTGGCGGGGTGGCTGCATCATTCGTTCAGCTCTGCTAGAGCCGCTGGCAGCGGGCTACGAAGCTGACCCTGAACTCACCAATCCCCTTTTGGATACTGCGATCGCTAAACGGTTGGCGGAAACTGAAGCCGGGCTAAGGCGAATCGTTGCCCACGGGGCCCAGATTGGTATACCCACACCTGCAATGAATGCTGCGCTTGCCTATTATGATGCGCTTCGGAGCGCCCGCTTACCGGCCAATCTTATCCAGGCACAAAGGGATTATTTTGGTGCTCATACCTATGAACGCCTGGATCAAGAAGGTGCCTTCCATACCCACTGGCAACATTTTGATAGCCAGTAAGTGAAAACTAGGACCATAGAAAACCCGTTTACCCTGGTGTTGTTTGGCGCCAGTGGCGATCTCGCCTGGCGACTGGTTATCCCGGCTCTGTTTGTCTTGTTCCAGAAAGGCCATCTTCCGGATTCTTTTCATCTTATCGGGGTAGCACGCAGTGAATATGATGCTTCCGGTTATTGCGATCATCTTGTTGGATTTTATGGCGACTCCCGACCAGAGGAATGGCCAACCTTCTGCGAACATATTGATTACTTGCAAGCGGATCCTTTGCAACATGATACCTATCGGCAACTTGCCGAACGCTTGGCGGGCGATCATAAAAACCTGGATACTACAGATGAATGGATATTCTATCTGGCTACCCCACCGGCTCTGTTCGCGCCTATTGCCGAGCGTTTGGGCTGCTTTGATCTAGCCAAGAACGGTGAGCGAGTTCGCATCGTGGTGGAAAAACCGCTAGGGCACAATTTAGCCTCATTCAGCCAGATCAATGCGAACCTTCTAGCTCACTTTCAGGAATCACAGATTTATCGCATTGATCACTACCTGGGGAAGGAAACTGTCCAGAATATTCTTGCCATGCGCTTCGCCAATCCGATCTTCGAACCGATCTGGAACCGTAATTACATCGATCATGTGGCCATCACCGTGGCCGAGACCCTGGGCGTGGAAAAACGTGCCGCCTATTACGAACATTCCGGAGCCTTGCGGGATATGCTCCAGAACCACATCCTGCAATTACTCTGCCTAGTTGCCATGGAGCCACCAATCGCTTATGACGCACAAGACATCCGTAATCGCAAAATTGATGTTTTGCAGGCTATTCGGCCCATCCGACCCGAAGAGGTTTACGAACGTGCGGCGCGGGGCCAGTACGGTCCGGGATGGATTAACGGTCGCGCCGTGCCCGGCTACCGGCAAGAGCCCGGGATTGATCCTGAATCGGCAACGGAGACCTACGCCGCATTGAAACTCAATATCGACAACTGGCGTTGGCAGGATGTTCCTTTTTACTTACGCACAGGGAAACGACTTCCCGCTAAAGTATCAGAAATCTCCATCCGCTTCAAACCGGTTCCTCATCGTGCATTTCCTGTGGATGCGGACCAGAGTGGCCAGCCAGTACGCCTGACCTTACAGATCCAACCCGAGGAATCGATCCGCTTGCACTTTCTGGTCAAGGAACCGGGCATGCCGCTGAGACTGCGTCTGGTGGATATGCGCTTCGATTACGCACGCACCTTTCATCATGAGCTTCCAAGCGCCTATGAAACTCTACTGTATGAGGTCCTGGCGGGAGATGCCAGTTTGTTCATGCGCGCCGATCAAGTCGGGGCAGCCTGGAAGTTGGTGCAACCCGTATTGGATATATGGGCCAACACCTCGCCATCGGATTTCCCCAATTACCCGGCCGGGACCTGGGGGCCGGAAAGCGCGGAACTATTGACTGCCCGGGATGGCCGTAGCTGGCTTGTTCCAATGCTGATTCAATCCGAAGAGATGAGGCAATAAAACCTTATTTGTTGTCAGCTTGATTCCAAAAGCGATGCTTGCGCGGATCCCCGGAGATCCTGTCCAATGCTAAAATGCATTCTCTATGGATATTCTTAATCATGCCTTGATCGTTGCCGGTCCCTATCTGCATCGATACGGTTATGCCGCAATTTTTGTTGGTACACTCATCGAAGGCGTGGGCATCCCGGCTCCTGGCTTAACTCTCCTTGTAGCCGCCTCTTTGCTGGCCGGTCGCGGTGAAATGAATATTATCTGGGTTGGTATCAGTGCATTTTGTGGCGCTGTGACGGGCTACAACCTGGGGTACCTGGTGGGACGAACGGGAGGCCATCGCCTACTGTTACGGACCCGTCTGGTCAATCGTCACCATCTTCGGCGTTTACGCAATCTGTACCGTCGATGGGGTATAGTAATCGTGATCGTCGCCCCATTCTTCGATGGAATGCGCCAACTCAATGGTCCAGTTGCTGGTATTATCGAAATGCGCTGGCTTCGCTTCGCATTAGCCATACTGATAGGTTGCGCACTATGGATCGGTTTCTGGTCGATGGCCGCATACACTTTGAGCACGCATGCTTCGGCTGCCTATCAACTGGTACGTGAATACCGCCCCTGGCTATATATTGCCGCGGGATGCCTTTTTGTTGGCCTGATAATCTACCTGGTATTCCGCGATCGTGGCCAGAAACAGGTCTGAGCATATGGATTTATTGACATCCTGCTTCGCCACTCACCCCTTTCTGAAATCGACTCTCCGAATATTGGAGCCGGTCATAAGGCGCACAATAATCTACGGGCATGAATCCGGACCGTCAAATATTAGCCATCACGGTAAAAGTCTGAGGGAAGGAGTATCAGCGGTTACCCCATCCGCCGCTATATTTCTGGATTATTTCAGTACCCATATCCACTGACACAGGATTAATAATCTATCATCATGCCTTCTATACACCCGCTGGAAACCAAACCTGATAGGGTAACTTACGAACTATTCCCCTTGTCCCTACCTACCGGGGAAGAAACCAGGACACTGGCCCACCTGGCAGGATCTGCGCAGGGACTCGCGGCTGCCCAGGCCGTCTGGTTGCATGCCGGAATTAGTTTGCTCGTGACCGCGGACAATCAAACCGCTTGGCAACTGGAACAGGAGCTCCGTTTTTTCCTCAGTGACGCCATCCCAGTCGTCCATCTTGAGGATTGGGAAACCCTGCCCTATGATGTCTTTTCTCCTCATGACGATATTATTTCACAACGTCTGGATATCTTGAATCGCCTACAACAATTGTCTCATGGCGTCCTGGTCGTTCCCATCAGTACCTTACTGCATCGGCTGGCTCCTCCGGAATTTATCCACCTGCATAGTCTGCAACTCGAACAAGGACAACATCTTAATCTTGGAACCTTGCGCTGCGATCTGGAAGCCAATGGTTACCGGGCGGTCAGCCAAGTCATGAGTCATGGTGAATTCGTGGTTCGAGGTGAAATCATCGACCTCTATCCCATGGGCAGGAATCTACCCATACGTATTGACCTATTCGATAACGAAATCGAAACTTTGCGGGAGTTCGATCCAGAAACCCAGCGCTCACTCACCACCACCATCACTCATGCCATTTTTCTCATGCCAGGGCATGAATTTCCACTGGATGAATCTGCCATCAAGAATTTTCGCAGACGCTACCGGGAAAGATTTAAGGGGGATCCACAAATCAGTCCGATCTATCGCGGAATAACTCAGGGCAACCCTCCTGGTGGAATCGAATATTACCTACCGCTGTTCTTCGAGCAGACTGCAACCCTGTTTGATTATCTTGCTTCCAAGCCCCTGTTTATACAAACTCAAAATGTCTTAGAAGCTGCCCAAGATTTTCTGGAGCAGGCGGCGGAACGCTATGAACAACTACGTCATAACCGGGAACGTCCCTTGTTATCCCCGGCAGAGATCTTTCTGACCCAAAACGAGCTGGAAGAGAAATTAAAGCATCTACCCAACTTACGCCTACTGATCCGAGGAAGCAATGAAGAGGCTGGTGAAATCGAAGCATCCGTCCAAGTGCTTCCACCGATGCGTTTGCAACCCCGGGCTGCGCAGCCCCTTGCCGCCTTGTGTCAATTTGTCGATCAAACCGATGCGCGTATCCTATTTTGCGCTGAATCCGCAGGACACAGAGAAACTCTCGTCGAGACCCTGCGTAGCTTTGGTCTATATCCTAAAACCGAAAGTAGCTGGCAGACATTTTTGGAAGATGGGCCATCTCTAGCGGTTACGGTCGCCCCCCTACATGCCGGGATGATCCTGGAGAAAGCGGGTGTTGTCATCATCACCGAAAACGAACTACTAGGTGAACGTCCCCGCCAGCACCCCCGCAACCGCCGTACTGCGGCGAATACCGATGCCATCATTCGCAACCTGACCGATCTGGTTGAAGGTGCGCCGGTCGTACATGAAGAACATGGTGTCGGGCGCTATCGCGGATTAGTCAAACTTGATCTTGGCGGAACCGGCCATGCCACTGAGTTCCTCGCCATCGAATATGCCGGAGGGGATAAACTCTACGTTCCGGTCGCATCACTGCATCTCATGAGTCGTTATACCGGGGCTGCTTCCGAAGGCGCCCCTTTGCACAGGCTGGGCAGTGATCAATGGCAACGGTTACGCAAACGAGCCGCTGAAAAGGTCGCTGATGTCGCTGCCGAATTATTGGAGATCAACGCTCGGCGTGCAGCACGGAAGGGTCTTGCCTTTACCTTACCCCGGGAAGAATATGCCGCTTTCGCAACCGCCTTCCCTTTCGAAGAAACCCCGGATCAACAATCTGCCATCGATGTCGTTCTATCTGATCTCGCCATACCCAGACCCATGGACCGTGTTATCTGTGGAGATGTCGGCTTCGGCAAAACCGAAGTTGCCCTGCGCGCTGCCTTCGTGGTCGTACAAAACGGTTACCAGGTTGCTGTGCTGGTACCCACCACCTTGCTAGCAGAACAGCATCTGAACAACTTTCGTGACCGTTTCGCGGATTGGCCAGTACGCATAGAATCCTTATCCCGCTTTCGGCGTAAATCCGAACAGCAGGCCGTACTGGAAGCCTTGCGGCAGGGTACTCTTGATATCGTTATTGGTACCCACAAATTGCTGACCCCAGGCATTCACTTCAAGCGTCTGGGGCTTGCCATCATCGACGAGGAGCACCGGTTCGGTGTGCGCCACAAAGAGCACATCAAACAGCTTCGGGCTGAGGTCGATTTACTGACCCTTACCGCCACTCCTATTCCAAGAACCTTGAATATGTCGCTCTCGGGATTACGGGATCTGTCGATCATCGCCACACCCCCACCGCGCCGCCATCCCATCAAAACATTCGTGCATGAATGGGATGATCGCATGGTTATCGAGGCCTGTGCACGTGAGCTTGGGCGGGGTGGACAGGTGTATTTCTTGCATAACAAAGTTAAAACTATCGAGCGTACACGCCAATATTTACAAAAACTGCTGCCTGAAGCCCGTATCGGCCTGGCCCACGGACAAATGCGCGAGCGCGAACTGGAACAGGTTATGCTGGACTTTTATCATCGACGCCATGATATTCTGGTGGTAACCACCATTATCGAAAGCGGCATTGATATCCCTAATGCCAATACAATTATTATTGACCGGGCTGACAAGCTGGGTCTGGCACAACTACATCAGTTACGCGGTCGCGTCGGCCGCTCGCATCATCGCGCCTATGCCTACCTCATTACGCCACCGCGCAAAGCTATGACCGCGGATGTCGTCAAGCGATTAAATGCCATTGAGGCGCTTGGCGACCTCGGCGTTGGCTTCAGTCTCGCCACTCATGATCTTGAAATCCGGGGAAGTGGGGAATTGTTGGGTAAGGATCAAAGTGGGCAAATCCAGGAAATTGGCTTCACGCTTTATCAGGAACTGCTCGAACGAGCTATCGCTGCACTCAAGGTGGGCAAATTGCCGGAATTGGACCGCCCCTTGGATCGCGGCGCCGAAATTGATCTCGGTGTCAGCGCCCTACTCCCTGATGACTACGTTACAGATGTACATATCCGTCTGATTCTTTACAAGCGTATCGCCAGCGCCGCCCATGAAGCGGAACTGCGTGAATTACAGATTGAATTAATCGATCGCTTCGGTCTTTTACCTCGAGCGGCCAAGAACCTTTTTGAAATCACCCGGCTGAAATTAAAACTGACGCCGATCGGGGTGCGCAAGCTAGATGCAGGAGCACATGATGCACGAGTGATCTTTTCAAATCAGACACCAGTAAATCCGACCAGACTGATTCGATTATTACAATGTGATCCAGATCGTTTCCATCTAGACGGTCAATATAAACTGCGTGTCCACCAGGATATGCCCACCTTTGAAACACGGATTCAGATGGTGGAAGCACTGATTGGCAGTCTGCGTGAAAAGGAGGGATAAACTCAACCCATAATTATTTTGGCTCTTCTTCGATTTGTGTGGTTGACTTTTGTAGACCTTGCATCGGATTCGGCTTGACGGCAAGCTTTGCAGATGGAAACACTATTCACTCAAGCCCTTGGGCTCAGTTCACTGTGGCGCGTGGTAAGCGTCGACTTCCGCCCTGCTGAAGGACTGATCAACTTCCAGATTGATCCAGCCAAGTGCCTGGATTGTCCTGCCTGTGGGGCGGCAGAGCAGCCGATCCATGACCGTTTATCGCGCACTTGACGGTACCTGAACAGGTGCGTTTGGACGCAACATGTTAGGGTGGCTACTTTACGTTAGCATTTCAAAACAGGTGAAACAATTGTACGAACAACGTCTGGTGGCCTTTATTGATATTTTGGGTTTTAAGGATATTGTCAAGAAATCCGAAGTAGATGATCGATTGCTAGATTACATTCTTGAGGCTATGTCGTTTTTAAAAAGCTTTGAACTTCCTGGGAATTGGCGAACAACTACTATTGAAATAGAAGAAAGCGCATAAAAAAAGGAACTTGATAAATTTGAGATTAAAAGCGACATTAGAAGTACGTGCTTTTCTGATTCACTGGTGATATCAATATCGTTTGACGATGATAACCTCAATGAAGGAGTTATAACCGGATCCGGTGTTTGAGGAGTTGAAAAAGAGCGGCGTATCGGGTTGATTTGTAGTTGTGAAACAAACAAACAACTATTGGAGATACGC
>VAOW01001513.1_pt1 | contig 52906 bp, 45 predicted proteins | sample 3393921 | NCBI WGS metagenome assembly VAOW01 (sample SAMN08290428, study PRJNA428436) | hydrothermal vent metagenome | isolation source: Deep-sea hydrothermal vent chimney | place: Indian Ocean: Southwest Indian Ridge | depth 2742 m m | reverse complement strand
TGGATAAGGCATTGCAGGCGGGGAATATTGATGCCCGCGTGGTGATGCAGGTGCATGATGAGCTGGTGGTTGAAGTGGCAGAAAAACAGGTGGACGCGCTGGCTGATTTACTGCGGATAGAAATGGAGTCGGCCGCAGAACTCCGCGTACCATTACAGGTGGATATTGGGTTTGGTGATAACTGGGATGAAGCGCATTAGAAAGAAAAAATGATGGTTGAAGCGATGCTCGATAATAGCAATTAAAGGGTGTGCCGCATTTTTCACTGTGTCCTGTTCTCGGTGGTCATGCCAGGCTGTCAATGAAACCGACAGGTTTATCGCATGGATAAAATCAGTTAGTTACAGAGAAAATATAATATAACCCTTACTATAAAGCTATATCTTACTGATTTATATGATATTTAATGTTTTATTGTCCGTAGTGCAAAATTTTTTTTGTATTTTGGAGCTAAAAATCAACCGTTCGTCATGAAGTGTTTTGACTTCTGTCGTGGATAGTCTTTAATCATATCTAAAGAACATTTATTTTATTATGAATAATGCGTCTTTTATGATTACGCTGTAGCCCGGCGTAGACTCGCGCCCTTCCCTTTTTGCGAGTCAACCCGGAACCGGCTTCCCCAATCCGGTTCCTTTTTTATTCACCCGGTCTTTTGGCCGGGTTTTTTTTGGGTAAAGCCGTGTGCCGCAAATAAGATCTTCCTGCATTTGTTCGTGTACATATAGGGTAAAAATATTATTTATTGAGTAATAACCACTGGTCTAGAATGGTCACTAGTGTATCAAGACCCGATTTTTTAAGTGCAGAAAAAGTTTGTACTGAGGCATCAATCTTTTCCTGATGGAGCTGTTTTCTTACCTGCAGCAGACTTTGTTGTTGGGCATTACGTTTAATTTTATCGGCCTTGGTTAGCAGGATATGGGCGGGTAATTGATAGTGCGAGCACCAGCGTAGCATCTGCCAGTCGTAGTCATTGAGCGGATGGCGTATATCCATAATCACGACCAGCCCTTTGAGCGCGACCTGATCGCTCAAATATTGCGTCATTAATTGCTCCCATTCTTTTTTTATCGCCAGCGGTACTTTAGCAAAACCATAACCAGGTAAATCAACCAGGCGACGACTTTCGTCAAGGCGAAAAAAATTCACCAGACGAGTACGTCCGGGGGTTTTACTGGTACGTGCCAGCCCCTTGTTGTCGCATAAAGTGTTAATGGCACTGGATTTTCCTGCGTTCGAACGGCCAGCAAAGGCAACTTCCAGCCCGCCTGACGGAAACTGTTTTGTTTTCCCGGCGCTGATAAGAAAATGCGCCTGTCGATAATACCTGTTTTGCATAAATAGAAATGGCCTGATACGAAGCTGAGCGAGGTAGTGTAGCGTAGCAGATAATGAGTACCAGTGAGTGGTGGTGAACGAATATGCGACCTTTCCCTCACTACGGCCAGGTGAATCTGATCACCTTTTGTGTAGAACAGGGTTTAATTTCTACCTTATTTCTCACTCAAAGCACGGAAGATCCCTACAGTATTTTGAATTTATTGTCAAAATAGAGTATATTAGCGAATTCGAAAGTGCAGTGCTTTCAGTGCTGTAGTCGCAACTCAAAAAACCGTTTGAATTGGATGTGTCGTGTGTACGCTTTGTGGGCAGCAGAGCGCGCATTACGCTGGCAAGGGTTTGCTTTGCGCTTATTTGTCAAACTTAATCTCCAGGAGAATTTAGAACAATGTCTTACTTGCGTAAGATCAGGCAAACGCTTAAGCAAGCTCGATCCGTCACTGTGTGGTGGTCACGCCTGGTTTTCTGGGGTGGCGCTGCCTTTGTCGGTTTGCTTGCTACCTTGCTGGCACTGGTGAGCAATAAGGTGGATGCCTATTTTCATTTCATGGTATCGCATTGGGCGTGGCTGCCCGTTATCATTACGCCAGCCGGCCTGCTAGTGATTACCTGGGCAACTCGAAATTTATTTCCTGGCGGTGAAGGCAGCGGTATTCCACAGGCCATTGCGGCACTCCAGTTGGAAGAGCATGCAGACCGGAGTGCGGTACTGTCAATACGGATTGCTATCGGTAAGGTGTTGGCGGTGGTACTGGGTCTGTTGTGTGGCGCCTCGATAGGTCGTGAAGGGCCGACGGTGCATGTTGCGGCATCCATTATGTACTCGCTGCATCGTGTGGCAAAGTTTCCTATTCATCATGTACGCAAAGGTCTTGTGCTCGCTGGTGGTGCGGCCGGTCTGGCGGCGGCTTTTAATACGCCACTGGCAGGGGTGATGTTTGCTATTGAGGAAATGAGTGGCAATTTTGAAGAGCGCATCAATGGTAGCCTCATGGTGGCCGTGATTCTGGCCGGCATGACCTCGGTTATGATTATGGGAAATTATACCTATTTTGGTGTCTACTCGGTGCAGATGGATCCCTTTCATACGGTGACCGCGATTCTGGTGTGTGGCATTATTGGTGGCGCGGCTGGCGGGTTATTTTCGGTGGTGCTGGTTACCGGCGGTCGCCGCATCAATGCCTTTCGCCTCAGGCACCCCTATCTCCTTGCACTGGGTTGTGGCCTGGCAGTGGCCGCTATTGGTATAATCTCTCACAATACTACCTGGGGTACAGGTTATGGTGCGGCGAAGAGTGTGCTTGAAGGGACAAATGATGCCAGTCCATGGTTTGGTCCGCTGAAATTTTTGGCTACGCTGTTTTCCTATTTGAGTGGTATTCCGGGTGGCATCTTTGCGCCCAGCCTGGCGGTAGGTGCGGGACTGGGTTATAACCTGAGCGCGTTTTTCCCGCATGCGCCGATGGTGGCTATTGGCCTGTTGAGTATGGTGGCTTATTTTAGCGGTGTGGTGCAAACTCCCATTACTGCAGTAATCATTGTGGCGGAGATGACAGGTGATTATAGTATGTTATTGCCTCTGATGGCGACGTCCCTGCTGGCTGATGCTGTTTCCAAACTGATCTGTCCTGAGCCTATCTATCAGGCGATGGCGAAAGACTTCCTCGCAGGCATTAAGGAAAAGCCGGCAAGATTGGGTTCTGGTTAAGCAGCGGTGGTCAAAACCTGAGAGGTGTCCGTCACAGGGGAAGGTACGCCTAAAAACAGCGGGTTAAAATATGAGCTGGATTGTTTCTCTGGTCTTTAAAGAGGCCGCATTATTCGGAGCGAATTATCCGCCAACTTCAAGTATGGGTTCCAAATCATATGGGTCTATAAATATGGTGGCATGAAACAATTCGACAGGGGGGCTTTCAAAGCCCTTGACAATGGCGTAAAAAACAAGAATAATACGTGCTCTTTTTTATACAGTATAGGCCTAGAAAATTGGCAAATTCAGCTTCAGCAAAAAAACGTGCACGACAGGCAGAAATACACCGTAGCCGCAATGTAGGCGAACGCGCTATGATGCGAACGTATATTAAGCGCGTTTACTACGCAGTTGAAGCGGGTGACAAGGCGGCGGCCGAAGTTGCGTATAAGGAAGCGATCCCTATTATTGACCATACCGCAGGTAAAGGCCTGATTCATGCGAATAAAGCAGCGCGCCATAAGAGTCGCATGAACAGTAATATTCGTGCAATGTCATAGTTGTTTTTGATGTTGAAATAAAAAGCCGGACTGGTTATCAGTCCGGCTTTTTTGTTGCCAGAAATTAAGTTCGGAAACATCAGTTTATATGCCCGCATTCAAATATCGACAGCGCTGGTACCGCAGAGCACAATTATTTAACCAGATTATTCCGGTAGTGGTGGATGACTGGTTATTCGATACCTCATCGCTGACTGCACGTCTGCTAAAGCGTTGTGCTCAGTCGTTCAATGTTCAGCTTTTATCGCAGTCATATGCATCAATCAGCGCGGCAGAAAGATCAGCAATGCGGCTGCCGCAAAGTTGTGCTGCGCTGGTGCGAGAAGTGCTGCTGTGTGACGATCAAACGCCGCTGGTTTATGCGCGCAGCGTTATTCCGGTAAGTACGTTAAAAGGGCCTTTACGGTGTTATGCAAAGATGGGTGAGCGTCCCCTTGGTGCGATGCTGTTTGCGGATAGAACGATGCGCCGTGGCGAGGTTGAAGTGACATCGACATTGCCGCAACATTGTTGCAGCGCAAAGAAGATTAAGGCCGGGGTTCATTCAGATAGTGTTATCTGGGGTCGGCGCTCTGTTTTCTGGGTAAGCGGGAAACCTCTGCTGGTAGGTGAATATTTTCTGCCAGCTTTGTTTAAAATGTGTGACCAGATGACTCTTTAGCTCCCTGGTTTTCATGACAGAGGCGTTCTGCAACCTTTTGGTAGCAGAACGCGGATGCATTATGCGCTTGCTCTGATGAAAAAATTATCTTGAACGGTGGTGCAATATACTTTTGGTTTCCTTTACGCCACCCGTGGTGACGTAAAGAATTCTATTTTTTAACCACTGTCATTTTGCGAATAATAATATTATCCACAGGGACATCCGATGCGAAAGGGCCGCGTGCACCAGTTCTGACTTGACTGATATTATCGATGACATTCTGTCCCTTTATGACTTTACCAAAAACGGCATAACCCCAGCCGCTGGGTGTTTTACTGGTGAAATCGAGAAAGTTATTGTCCTTATTGTTAATAAAAAACTGATTGGTGGCAGAGTGTGGCGCACTTGTGCGTGCCATGGCAATGGTGTACTTGAGGTTTTTCAGGCCATTATCCGCTTCATTTTCAATTGGGGCATTGGTTGCTGTCTTTTTAAGGTCAGGGGTAAAACCACCGCCCTGGTCCATGAAGTTTTTAATTACACGGTGAAAAATAGTGCCGTTATAAGCACCCGTATTCACATAATTTAAAAAATTTTTGACTGTTTTTGGTGCTTTATCAGGATAAAGTTCAATGATAACAGTGCCTTTAGTGGTTACCATTTTAACCTCTGGATTGGCGGCTAGTGCAGACTGAGCGAATAAAGTGAACAGTAATGCCAGTAAACCAAGTGATGTAGTAAGTATTTTCATTATCATCCTGTTGTGCGTTAAAAATAGAGGTGAAATGTAGCGGAAAAAGAAGGTTTTGTCAGTAAAAATAAGATGTTTTTTACAGGAAATAATTTTGACCGGCCTGGGGTGTTTAGCCTGAGGTATTTAGATAAAGACAATGCAGAGTGAGTCTGGTGGATTTTTTAAGCTCCGCTGCATGGTTTAAGTTTGGTCGCCGCCTAACTGGGTGCGATGGTTGCTTTGCGCGAAAGCTGGGTATGTTTAATGCCGATAGAGCGCAAAAACAGGGCGACTAATTCGCTGCTAATTTCATGCAGGCTGATATCTTCAAGCCGATCCTGTGGCTGTAGGCATTTTTGGATGATTGCTTCGCGTACCATGCCCTGAAACATGAGGCCGGCAGTAAGAATGATTATTTCCCGATTCGGAATATCATAAGAGAGAAATTCATTCAGTCCGTATTCGATGTAGTCAGTAAAGCTTTTCCAGCGATTGCGGAAGAAAGACAGTGTTGCCGGATTGCCTTCAAGCAGGCTTTGTAGCTCGATTCGTAGGATATCGGGGTTGTTAGCCATGCTCGTAATAAAAACTTCCGTCATTCCTGCAAGGGCATCTTCAAAGCGGGTGCCGTGTTTGACGATAGTCTCGACATAACTTTGGCGCTGAGAGGCGAATTCTTCAAGAACTGTATTATAAAGCGCCTGTTTGGATTTGAAATGGCGGTAAAGGATCGCTGGGCTGACGTTCACAGCACGTGCGATTTCATCAATAGAAACACCGTGGTAGCCTTTACTGGCAAAAAGCCCTCGAGCGGCAGAAATGATAGATTCTCTGCGCTCAGGGCCTGATAGTCGAGAGTTCAACAGTCTATAGGGCGTTGATTGACTATTTTTAAACGAATGTCCTTAAGCGGCTTTTTTAATTAAAAAAGCAAACTTCCCATCTTCTTCGCCACTTGATATCAGTTCGTTGCCGGTTTGCTTGCAGAAGGCTTCAAAGTCTTTTACAGAGCCTGGATCGGTTGCAATAATCCTTAATACCTGACCGTTTTCCAGAGCCGAAATTGCTTTTTTAGCGCGTAAAATAGGCAGTGGACAGTTTAAACCGCTGGCATCTAATTCTGAATCAAAATCGCTCATAAATCACCTCGTTGTGAATGCGAACGGAATGCCCGCATTTGTTAAGTAAACGCTTACTAACTTATGAAATAAATTTGCAGTTGTCAATGGAAAAGTAGATTTTTTTATACGTTTAATATTTAGCCTTTGATATAAAAGGGTTTTTATTTTCGGACGCTTGCTGCTGGGATTAGTGATTTGGCACAATTTTTGTGCCAAGGTGTTTTTTTGCGAGGTATGCTCAAAGCGTATGTTAGGGTATGCTGGGTCTGGGCTGGTGATTATAAGTGCGATGTGAGTACGCCAGATGTTCTGGTTAAATAATGCTTGAGTTTAAAGATAAAGAGATGACCGATACGAATTTTATTTTGTGGGGAGTGCTGTTCACCTTGCTGGCAGCTGTTGTGGTTTTACTGGTTCGAGCGGGTAACCAGCTGACGCGGATGGCGTATCGCCGTGATGAACAGGCGACTTCACAGGCCGCTCTGGGTGTGCAGCTGCAACAGACGCAATTGCAGGCACGAGAAGCGCAAATGCAAGCCATTGCTGAATTGCAGACGCAGCTGGAGCGGCGCTTTGGTGATATGCAGCAATCACTGGAAAAACGCCTGAGCGAAACCTCAGCGGTGAGCATTGAGCGGATGGCAAAATCGAGTGATAGTTTGCAGCAGGCGTTACAGGCGCAGTTAAAAAAATTACAAAGCTTAAAGGCGGATTTTGAGCAGCGCTTTGGAGCGATGCAGCAGGGCATTGAGGCACGTCTGGGTGAAATGTCAAAGACCAGCATGGAAAGCGCTTCACGCTCAAATGCGCTGTTGCAGGAAGTGCTGCATAAACGGCTCACAGAAATGAGTGGTATTGTTGAGCAGCGACTGGATAAAGGCTTTGAAAGAACGACTGAAACGTTTACTGATGTGGTAAAGCGTCTGGCATTAATTGATGAGGCACAAAAACGCATTACCGAGTTGTCCAGTAATGTGGTCAGTTTGCAGGAAATACTTACCGACAAGCGTTCGCGTGGTGCGTTTGGCGAAGTGCAGATGGCGGCTTTAATTCGTAATGTAATGCCGGAAGAGAGTTATTCGTTACAACACACTTTGAGTAATGGTACCCGTGTAGACTGTATGATGTTTCTACCGGAGCCAACTGGAAATGTTGCCATTGATTCAAAGTTTCCGCTTAACTCCTATCAGAAAATGATGGATGATGAAGCCAGTGACAGCGACCGTTCTGGCGCAGAAAAGCAGTTCCGTCTGGACATTAAAAAACACATTAAAGATATTGCCAGTAAGTATATTATTCCTGGTGAAACGGCTGATGGGGCAATTATGTTTATTCCTGCCGAGGCGGTGTTTGCAGAAATACATGCCCATCAATCGCAACTGGTGGATGAGGCGCAACGCGCCAGAGTCTGGATAGTTTCACCAACAACCATGATGGCGGTGTTAACCACGGCACGAGCAGTGCTAAAAGACTCTGCAACGCGTAAACAAATTCATGTCATACAGGCGCATCTGGTAAGCCTGGGGAAAGATTTTGAGCGTTTTCGTAAACGTATGGATAGTCTTTCCAGGCATATGCAGCAGGCCAGCAAAGATGTGGAAGAGGTTCATACTTCAGCAAATAAAATTAGTGGACGGTTTGAAAAAATCGAAAGAGTTGAAATTTCTCAGGAAGAAGGTGCTATGTTAAGTGACAAAGATGCGCATTGAAAGGGATAAATAATGGCAGACTCAAATCAGGGGTTTTCTCCGGCATCAAGGACGCTTCTTGTCGCTGCCGCAGTGGTAATTATTATTGCGGGCCTGAAGCAGGCAGCACCTTTACTGGTTCCCTTTTTGTTGTCAGTATTTATTTCTGTTATCAGCTTTCCAGCAATGTATAAGTTACAGCAAAAAGGGCTGAGTCAGAGTTTATCGCTGTTTATTGTTATATTTATCGTCTTTCTTTGTGGTGCCGCGCTGGTATTACTGGTTGGGTCATCGCTGGATGATTTCAGTCGTGCAGTGCCAGCTTATCAGACAAAACTTTCCGGTCAGTGGAGCATGCTTGTTGCATGGTTAGATAATCATGGCTTGTCGTTGTCGGCAACGATGGATGCGGGACTGAATCCTGGTGCGGCGATGGGTTTTGTTGCCTCATTACTCAAAGGGTTTGGTAATGTGTTGGGTAACTCGTTTCTTATTTTTCTGATGGTTATTTTTATTCTGGTTGAAGCCGGCGGCCTGGCGCAAAAGATGGCGGTGAAAAATGCGCAGCATGGACAGCCACATATATCTGCGATGTTTGTTGATAAGTTACGGGTTTATATGAGCATTAAAACGCTGGTGAGTTTGTTAACTGGCGTTTTGGTGGCGGTTTTTCTATGGTTAATGGGCGTGTCCTACCCACTGCTGTGGGGAGTGCTGGCATTTATGCTTAATTTCGTCCCTAATATTGGCTCTATTATTGCAGCGGTGCCCGCAGTGATATTGGCACTGTTGCAAATTGGGCCAATATCGGCAGTTACGGTTGCGGTCGTTTACATTATTATTAATCTTGTTATGGGTAATGTTGTGGAGCCTCGATTAATGGGTAAGAGTTTGGGCTTATCAATGCTTGTGGTTTTTGTTTCCCTGGTTTTCTGGGGCTGGGTGCTCGGTCCGGTAGGCATGTTATTATCTGTACCGTTAACAATTACAGCCAAGCTGGCTTTAGACAGTAAGCCGGAAACACAATGGTTGGGGCGGTTGCTTGGCCCAGTAGAGGACTGAGTTAAAATAATTGTGACACAGTTTTCAGAATGACTCCATGTCAATAAAAGCGATTGCGATCCCCGTTGCATCAGTGCGGACAATCACCGCATCTTGCTCTGTTTCCTGATGGTTATTCAGTGGGTTTTTGTATTTTATATTCACCAGTTCACCCAACGGGTAATGTCTTGGATTATCCAGTAACATAAACAGTCCGCCTTCGCTGAGATCGCGTGTAACAACCATTGAAGGTGAATCCTCAAGAAAGTAGAGAGCCACATTAACCTGTACGTTTTTTCTGGGGTGCGCGCGCAGATCTTTAACCATGATTTTTACTCTGCTGGTGTCAAAATGGAGTTTAATAATATTAAGGATGTACTGTTAATAATATAGACGTTGAATGCTAAATAGCCAGCAAAAATCAGGGAAGTCTCGAGCTTAAGGTATTCATTTATGAGCGAGTAGGAAATCCCCTGACTGTTTTTTGCTTAGCTGCAGCATGGTTTCGGATTAATAAGTAAGGCGCTAATGTTCTATAAATAATTATTTATCCGTCCTCGTGGGAACTTATGAGCATGAAAAAAATAAAAAGTCAGTTTTCACTATTAACTGAAAGACGTTTCCTGCCTTTTTTTATAACCCAGTTTCTGGGTGCTTTTAATGATAATGTTTTTAAAAATGCCCTGATTATTCTAATTGCATTTCAGGGTTCGACAATGACAACATTAAATACGAATTTATTGATTAACCTGAGTGCGGGTCTTTTTATTCTGCCATTTTTTTTATTTTCAGCAACAGCGGGACAATGGATCGAAAAACGGCATAAGGATAAAGCGATTCGGTTCGTTAAATTGGTAGAGGTTATTATTATGTTGTTGGCAGCATTCGCTTTTATCAGTGGGTTACTCTACGTGCTTATCGCTCTACTGTTTCTAATGGGTGTGCAGTCAACTTTTTTTGGTCCGGTTAAATATAGCTATATACCGCAGCACCTGGATACAACTGAGCTGGTAGAAGGGAATGCACTGGTTCAAATGGGGACTTTTGTCGCTATTTTAGTTGGAACAATACTGGGTGGTCTTTTGATTGATGGTGCTGCGGGTAGAGCAAATGTTGGCATTGCCGTTGTCATTATCGCCGTACTCGGTTATATCAGTAGTCGTGCGATACCAAAAACGCCTGCATCAGATGCTACGCTGAAAATAAACCTGAATATATTTACAGAAACTATTCGTAATATTCGATTTCTGAAGCAGAATCGTACCGTATTTCTCTCTGTATTAGGTATTTCATGGTTCTGGTTTGTTGGTGCAACGTACCTGGTACAGTTACCCAGTTTTACTAAAACGACACTAGGTGGTAATGAGCAGGTTGTCACTTTTCTGTTAACGTTATTTACTATTGGAATTGGTTCGGGTTCTTTAATTTGCAACTGGTTATCTTCGGGTAAAGTTGAGTTAGGATTAGTACCACTCGGCTCAATGGGGCTGAGCGTGTTTGGCATGGATCTGTATTTCGCGCAGCCAGATATGGTCGTGAACACAGTAGTTGGTATTAGTGGGTTTCTCTCCTGGTCACATTTACGATTAATTATTGATATTGTCTTAATTGGTGTTTTTGGAGGGATCTATATCGTACCGTTATTTTCATTGGTGCAGCAACGAAGTGAGCCCCACCATTTGTCACGAATTATTGCGGGCAATAATATATTAAATGCCCTGTTGATGGTGTTATCTGCAATATTTTCCATTGTGTTACTTGGTTCAGGTGTAAGTATTGCCGCATTGTTTTTTATTGTTGCAGTCTTAAATGCGGCAGTTGCAATTTATATTTATACGCTTGTGCCTGAGTTTTTTATGCGCTTTATGGTGTGGGTGCTAATTCACAGTATCTATCATGTTAAAACCAGAGGGTTGGAAAAAATACCAGATAAGGGGGCATACATTCTGGTTTGTAATCATGTGAGCTACGTCGACGCGATGATTATCGCGGGTTGCATAAAGCGTCCGGTACGATTCGTAATGCAATATAAACTTTACAAACTACCGATATTAAATTTTATCTTTAGAACAGCAAAAGCGATACCGATAGCGGGGAAATATAAAGACAAAGCTTTATTAAATAAAGCTTTCGATGAAATTGATGCGGCTTTATCGCAGGGCGATTTGGTGTGTATATTTCCTGAGGGGAGACTCACTCGGAATGGTGAGATGATTAAATTTAGAGATGGTGTAGAACGTGTTCTTCAGCGCCGTCGTATAGGAGTTATTCCGCTGGCGTTACAGGGTTTATGGGGCAGTATTTTCAGTCAATATTCAGGCAACTTCTTTTACCGTTTATCGAAAGGGTTTAAATCTACCGTTGGCCTGGTTGTTAGCGATGTGATTGCAGCAGAAAATACATCCGCAGAAAAATTACAATCGGAAGTGCAGCGTCTTTATGATAGAAAAATTTAAGCAAGAATAGAATATCTGGATTAGTATGTGCTGCAGAGGTGTGCTTTTTATTTCAGGGCAGGGATAATGTAGCGATGTTTATATTTTCCCCATGGTACCAAAGCTTTTAATAAATGGCCCCGCCATACGAGGGTCTGAGGTCATGACTTTGAAATCACCGACCTTAAATTTTAGTTTTCCTGTAGTGAAAGCCATGCCTAAACCTGTCATGCTCAGACCTTTAGCTAACCATTTTTCCCAGTTTTTTTGTTCTGCACGCATATCCCAGTTAAGTGCGCGCCCGTCATAAGCAGCGGCTTCTGTTATCTGCCCATTGATAACATCAATAAACCCCATGCAGGTATCATCCTTTGGATAACCATAACCGATCGTAGAGCTAAAGTTAATTTTTTGCAGGGCGGCATGTAGTGCTGGTTCTGCATTCCACTTTTCCTGAAAGCTTTTCATCCAGACATCGTCAAATAAAGCCATTTAATTTCTCCGAATTCTATTGTGCAAAGCGTATTTATATTTTTCCTGTTCACTGGCAGGTAATAGCATGAGTCGTATGGATTTTTGTTACCGCGCCAATTTCAAACTGCGTTATTTATGTAACAAGTTGTTATGCAACAACTAAATATGTGAAAAAGTAAAATGATGTTATAAAATATTCAAGCGTTATTGATGCTATCAGAAAATGATATTAACATACCATCATCTATATCGAAAGGGATATAAGTCTTTAGTGTGTATTGGTCATATTCAGTATAAAGAGCGGGACAGGTATAATTTGGCAGCCTTTATTTTAGTTCCATCGATATCGCATTGATATCGTTTTTCTGTAATATTTTCTGGTTACGGTAAAGTTGTTGTATGTTTTTGTAAGGGCCGATACGTACACGATGCCAGGTCTGCTTGTTAACTAATACGTGTTGAATGTTTGCCTGAAGGCCGAGGAAAGCCAGCTGGACTTTAAGTTTTTCTGCTTCTTTCAACTTTTGAAAGGAACCAATCTGTAATATATATTTTTTGATTTTTGAATGTGCATGAGGTCCTTTATGCGTAAGTTTTGGTGGTTGTGTTTCAGACTCCGGGATGATTACTTCCATACCGCGCAATAATGTATAAAAATTATATTTTGGTGGTTGATTTTTTTTGCGGGCGGATTTTTTTTGCGGGTGTTTGTTCTGCGGTTTTTGCGTCTGTTTAAGCTTTCTTAGTTCCTGTCCAACGGCTTGCTTAAATGATGTCTGTGTTGCAGGCTGTTTGTTGAGATAAACGATAAAAGCGACAAACAAACCGATACAGAGGCCGGCCAGTAACCAGAGGTAAGCGGGCAGCGATTTTTTCTGGTTACGTTTTTTTCGTGGTTTGTAGGCAGCAGGCATGAGTTTAAGTATTTTGTTTGTGCATTACATTTTTTCAGGTGCGCTGACACCCAGTAAGGTGAGCCCATTAAATAATACCTGGCGTGTTGCTAAAATTAAATTCAAGCGCGCATTACGTAGTTTGTCTTCATCAATAATAAAATGGTGGGCGTTGTAATAGGTGTGCAGGTAATTTGCAAGTTCACGTAAATAATGTGCCAGTAAATGGGGTTCTGCATTGAATGCGGATTTGTGAATTACGTCTGGATAGGCGGCCAGCTTTGTGATCAGCTCGGTTTCATGTTTCTCTGTGAGTTGCGCCAGATTTTTATTACCCATCTCCAGATTATGCTGTAATTGTTTTTCCTGTAGTTGTGACATGACGCTACATATCCGTGCATAGGCATACTGAATATAATATACGGGGTTATCGTTGTTCTGTGATTTTGCCAGGTCTAGATCAAAGTCCATGTGTTGTTCACACTTACGCATAACGTAGAAAAAACGCGCGGCATCGACGCCTACTTCATCACGTAATTCACGCAGGGTGACGAAGGATCCTGACCGCGTGGACATTTGAACAGGTTTGCCCTTGCGATAAAGATTGGCAAATTGCACCAGCAGTATATTCAGTCTGTCGGGATTTTCACCCAGTGCAGAAATTGCGGCTTTAACCCGTGCGACATAACCGTGATGGTCAGCACCCCAGATATTAATAACGCGGTCATAGCCACGTTGAAACTTATCCAGATGGTAGGCAATGTCTGAGGCGAAATAGGTTGGTTGACCATTTTCCCGAATAACTACGCGGTCTTTTTCATCACCAAATTGCGTTGACAGAAACCATAAAGCACCATTACGTTCTTCAATGTAGCCACTTTTTTGTAACCGCTCCACTGCCTGTTTAATTAAGCCTCGATCAGCCAGCGTCTGTTCACTGAACCAGTTTTCGAATACCACGCCGAATTCTTCCAGGTCATTGCGAATGTCACTCAGTATACTGGTCAGAGCGGCGTTAAAAACAGTCCGGTAATTTTGTTCGCCAAGTAATTCCTGTGCACGTTCAATCAGTGCGTCGATGTGGGCTTCTTTGTCACCACCATCTGCTTCATCTGCTGGTATCGCCTGCATCACATCGGTTGCGTTGTGGACGAATTGGTGCTGATGTGTCTGCTTAAGTTGCGCGGCGATGTCATAAATATAGGCTTCACTTTTGTAGCCGTTACTTGGAAATGGAATGGCAACATCAAAGGATTGCAAATAACGGAACCAGATACTGGTGGCAAGAATGTTCATTTGCCGACCCGCATCATTGACATAGTATTCACAGTCAACATCAAAGCCGACTGCCCGCATCAGTGATGCCAGTGTGGCACCATACGCAGCACCGCGACCGTGGCCAACATGCAGTGGGCCGGTTGGATTAGCGGAAACGAATTCAATTTGAATTTTTTCGCCGTGGCCACTTTCGCTGCGACCGTAGTGCTCGCCCTGGGTTAGAATTTCACGAATAATGTTCAGCGTGGTGGCTTTTTCCAGGTAGAAATTGATAAACCCCGGACCGGCAATTTCGGTTTTCTCCAGGCCACCGTCTGTTGCCAGATTATCAATAATGCAGCGTGCAATTTCACGCGGTGGTATACCGGCCTGTTTCGCCAGTATCATGGCGACATTCGAACTAAAGTCGCCGAATGAAGTGTCTTTGGTGCGGCTGAGCTGAACGGCAGGCGCAGTTTCAATGATACCGTCATTAACCAGCGTCTGTAGTGACTGCTGGAGCAAGGCTTCAATTTTTTCTTTCAATGGATTGGTTCGTGTATTTTTTACGGAGTGCGATTATACGTCAAACGAAGATAAGTTGGCAGTTGATCGTTATTCGTTGGTGGCAAAAGCGACGGACAATAAAATTGCTTTTTACCGCTTTTTTGTCAGGGCTAAAACGTATCATAAGGATCAACATCGATTGACCAGCGTACTTTTCTGGCAGATTTTAATTTTACCAGCGTTGGCAACCAGTTTGAAAGTAATTGATGTAGTGGTTTGCGTTGCTTTGATTGCAGCATAAGCTGGTAGCGGTAGCGACCTGCGCGGCGTTCCATCGGTGCGGGTATCGGGCCAAACAGATCAATCTGGGTTGTTGTCATCGTGCTTAACTGTGCCACCGCATCGCTAAGGAATTCACGGGCATCATTGATGCCCATGGACTCACTTCTGATTAAAATAAGATGCAAGCTGGGTGGCAGGTCAGCGGCTTTGCGTTCGACTAATGCTGTTTGGGCGAAATGCGCATAGCCCTGATGCAGCAATGTTTGCAAAAAAGGATGTTCAGGGTGGTGAGTTTGAATCAGCACCTCGCCCGGTTTTTCAGCACGGCCAGCACGCCCGGAGACCTGAGTAATAAGCTGCGCCAGATGCTCAGCAGCACGAAAATCAGCACTGTAGAGCGCCTGGTCCGTATCGAGTATTGCAACCAGTGTAACACCGGGAAAGTCGTGACCTTTGGCGAGCATTTGTGTGCCGACCAGAATGCCGCTTTCACCGCTGTGCGCCTGCTGGAGCTTTTTCTGTAAGGCACCTTTGTTGCGAGTGGTATCTCGGTCGATTCGGTTAACGCGGGTTTGTGGGAACTGGGTTTGCAGAAAGGTTTCAATACGCTCGGTGCCGCTACCCATAGCGATAATTTCACGGCTACCACAGTCACCGCAGTGTTCGGGAACGGGACGTTGTGAACCGCAGTGATGGCAACGCAGCTGGTGGTGTTTTTTGTGATAGGTCATATTGGCATCACAGCGATGACAGCGGGTGGTCCAGCCGCAGTGGTGACACATCAGTAAGGGGGCAAAACCGCGTCGATTAATAAACAGTAAAATCTGTCCCTGTTGCTGAAGGTGCTGTTTTATCTTACTGATTAACTGCTCAGACAGGCCTTCGTGCAGGCGCTGACTGCACAGGTTAACCAGTTGCACTGTGGGCAGGGCGCGGCGATTGGCGCGCTGGTGTATATAATGTACGTGATAGCGTTGTTCATTAATATTGTTCAGGGTTTCCAGTGAGGGCGTTGCCGACCCCAGCACCACTGGGCAGCGCTTGTGCCGAGCGCGAACCATTGCCAGATCGCGTGCGTTATAACGAAAACCGTCCTGTTGTTTGTAGGAGCCATCATGTTCTTCATCAATAATAATCAGCCCAAGATCAGGCATTGGGGTAAAAATGGATGAGCGGGTGCCAATCACCACGCGGGCTTCACCACAACCTGCTGCATACCAGGCGGCATAGCGCTGAGTGCTATTTAAGCCGGAATGCAACACCGCAACAGGAGTGTCTAGATGTGCTGTAAAGCGTTGTGTGAGCTGTGGTGTCAGGCTGATTTCGGGCACCAGTAGCAGAATCTGCTGATGGTTTGCCAAAACCCGGCTGGCAAGTGCCAGATAGACCTCTGTTTTGCCACTACCGGTAACGCCAAACAGACAATGGATGCCGGCATAATTACCCTGCTGATTCTTGCTGGCCAGAGTCTCTGTATGTTGGTTGATGGCATCTACTGCCTGTTTTTGTTCAGTATTTAGTCGTATAACTGGTTTTGACTGGTGGTTTTTTGCTGCCTGCGCCCGCCATGAAAAGGCTTGCTGACTTGTTGTGACCAGTGATTTATCTAGCAGCGCTTTTATGGCATTGCGCCAGTTAGCTGTATGCTGATTCAACTCGTTGCTCGTTAGACCATTGGGATGGTCGCGAAGCAGTTGATATAACTGATGTTGTTTTGGCGCACGCCGGAGTAAATGCTGACAGGTTTCTTCATCACCAGGGTTTATCCGCCAGCAGGTATCCCCTTCAATTTGTGCAAAAACATTATTGATGGATCTTAAATAAACCGGCAGGGCCGTTTGCAGAGCACCCCCTGATGGGTGCATGTAATAACGTGCAGCCCATAAGAGCAATTTAATCATTTCAGCAGAAAAAACAGCGCGAGTGTCAGGTAAGGCAAGTATCGGCTTGAGCTTGCTACGGGGCAGCTCGCTGTGATCGGTTTGCTCAATGATAATGCCGGTTAATTTCTGGCGTCCAAAAGGCACCTGTACACGCATACCCGGTTGAATCTCGTGGTTGACCAGTCGATCCGGCAGCAGATAATCGAACAGACCATAAAGCGGGCAGGGGACAGCAATTTTCAGGACGCAATGTTCAGGCATGATGGCTTAACGTAGCGGGTAGTGCTGGGGTGATGAGAAAGAAAGCGTTATTCTACCGTATATTCCTGTCTCCAGAAGGTGTAAATTTTAGCTGAATTATACATAATTTAAGTACATTTTTTGTGCAACAGGTGATGCCCCTGTGGATAAAGCCAGATTTGGCAGCGACTTTCCTGTGGATAACTCTGTGGACATTTATGACTGGTCATTTGCAGATAGAAAGGTGTATTTTTTTTTGTCATATTTCCGCAATATTTAATATATGAAATTTATGATGTAAATCATGTTGTTGCATATACAGGTTCTATAATAGTAGGGCTAAAATTGAGCTTGACCTGTTGTCGGAAATATGAACACTGGCCTTGTGAATAACTAAAGGGGCATGGATTTCACCGCTGTTTGAATTAGCCGAATATCTTAATGAGTTTTCTAGATAAGTTAGTGTAACTTGCTAATTTACTATAAAAAATACGAGTTACTCACAAAACCTGTGGATAACTTTGTGGATAAAAGACTTAAAGTCGAGTTTTCCTACGCTAAATAGCCTCTTCCTTTTAGTTTGGTTGCTTTTTAACCATAATTTTTAAATATATATATTTCAATAACTTATATTGTTCATATCGCGGTTATAGCGTGGATAATTAAAACTCCAAAGTGCCAGGATCGGTATATTAGAGTGGCATAAAGTGCTTGTGTAAAAGCTGATTTCCTGTGCTATAAAGAACAAAGGTTTAGCTAAGAAAACAGGGGTTTATTCAACACGACTACGAACTCCTGCATTATGGGCAATGGCAGGTATCTGCGGTCTGGATGATCCGACTGTGAATCATGTAGTGATGTTGTTAATTAGTTGGTTGAATGGATGGAAAGTTCCATACAGGGTCTGGTTCGAAGCCAGGTGGTTGAATATTAACTTAACTGTAGAGTGAATAATGACGCATTGGCAGACGATTGAGCAACAAATATCACTTTCTACCGGCGAGGATTTCCATCTGACGCAAGTCCGTTCCGTTCCGGGTGGCTGCATTAACGCTACCAGTGTTATTTCTGGTACTCTGGGTAATGAAACGGCACGTTTTTTTTTAAAAGTCAGTCAGCATGGACGTCTGCCAATGTTTATTGCTGAGGCAGAAAGTTTAACCACCATCATGCAGAGCCGGACTATTCGGGTGCCAGATCCTGTTTGTTATGGTGAAGATGCGTTACAGAGTTTTATCGTGATGGAATACCTGCCGTTGCAGCGTGAGGCGAATCAGCGACTACTGGCGCAGCAACTTGCTGCGATGCATACAATAACGAACCAGTATTTCGGCTGGCACCGGAACAATACTATTGGCTCGACGCATCAGTCCAATCTTCAAACTGAGGACTGGTTGAGCTTCTGGCGCGAACAACGGCTTGGTTTTCAGCTAAAGCTTGCCGCGCAAAAAGGTTATGGTGGCCGACTGCAACAACTGGGTGAGCGGTTGCTGGTGGAGATGCATCAGTTATTTGACAACAGAAGCGTACAGGCATCCATGCTACACGGTGATCTGTGGGGCGGAAATGTTGCAGGTCTGGCGGATGGAACCCCCGTTATTTTTGACCCGGCTTTTTATTATGGTGACTATGAAGCTGAGCTGGCGATGACCAGCCTGTTTGGTGGTTTCAGCGCTGATTTTTATGCAGCCTACGATGCAATCCGGCCACAGGAAGATGGCTATAATATACGTAAAATATTTTATAACAGCTACCATATTATCAACCATTTGAATATATTTGGCAGTGGTTATCATGCTCAGGCAATCCATATGCTGGAGCAGGTGCTCGCTGAGATAAAGGCATAAAACTGAATCATGACAACGTTAACAATGATTGTTTACAGCGTTGATAACAGACAGAATAAAGGGCTTATCTTCTGCCTGCATATTAGCGGTAATAAGGCACTGTTTTTTGATTATATGATGGATCATAAGAGGTTAATAAAAAATGCCATGCACTTGATTAAAAGTGCATGGCGAAAGCCTGAGCGCGATAACTTAACTTCTTGGTCTAACTGCTAGCTTAACCATCAAGTGAGGTGTTATCATCTTTTCCGGTGGTATTGTTTTTACCATCGTGATTACTGTCTGTATCAGGGAAGCCATCATGATTTTTATCGCTATCGAGGTAGCCATTTTTACTGTGAGGTAAAGCAATATTTTTGTTTGGTAAATTATCTGGATTGACGTCAATACTATCTGGAATACCATCGTGGTCGGTATCTTTTATGCCGGTGGATAATAATGTTTTATTTGTTGATACTTCATATTCATTTGGAATGCCATTACCATCAGGATCTTGAGAATCAATAGCGCCTGGGGGTAATGTCTGACCGTCGGTTTTCGGGTCATCGTTAAAGTCGGGGATGCCGTTCTTATTCGCATCTGCTGTTTCTAATGGGTTTTTAGCGCCTTTTGTTTTATGGTCATCCAGTACAAAGGGTTGCTTAAGCACGTCGACCGACAGACTCTTACTATCCACCACAGCACTTATAGATTTACCAGCGTTAGTGACAGCCAGTGATGTTGGGTATAAATCCACATTACCCAGGTCGACCTTGTTTCCAGCACCTAAAACCAGGCGTGTCTGCACGTTCCCTACCTTATTTTTGAAACCAATGGGTTGTACTACATCCGTAAATTTGGGGTTGTCGTCATTCATTGTCATGACAATATGACAACCGACTCCAGCTGGCATAGTTAGAGAGAATGGATGCTGTGGTGGCGTCGTTGTCTTGCCTTTAGTTTTATCAGAATGGGTTACATAATAAGAGCCGTTATCACAAAAGGCTTCAATTTTAGTGCCTGGAACAGTGCCAAAAAGGGTGGCCGTTGATGCAGTGGTTCCGGGTGTGCCGGCACCGCCACAGGCGGCCAGGAAAGTAGCGGCGATTGCCAGGGATAAACATTTTACTGTGGTGTTCATAAGTGTCTCCAAAAAATTTATGGTTAACAACAGTTACGCTAAGTCTTTATGTCAGGGTTCAAAATAAGTAACTGCCGGTATTTGAAATAACGAAAACAACAACAAGAAGGTTCCATAAAAAATACAGAATTCTTTTTAGTGTCAGACTTCCTGGTTTAAAGCGGCTGAAGTGCGGCGATCTTGTGCTTAAAAATTCTGCTGCTAAATCCAGGAATATCAATCATGGCGCTCAGCCCCGTGTAGAGACTCTTAGTACGGCCTGTATAAAGCTGTTAAGCAAATACCTCCTGGCCAGCGCGCATTCTTCAATCACAGCCAGATCTGGGTAGCTGTTGCAAAGAGCCCTGGCGAAGATGCCACGACCGGTTTCAGTGACACATTTATTATCGATAACAATCGGTGTACTGTTTAAACCGCAGCTTGGCGAACGGCTTTTGAAAACAAAGCCATGCAAATGCCTGAGTTCGGGGATTTTTATGCTGCAATAGCTTTGTAGAGCAGCGGTGATATTAATGGCTGGATTATCCCGTCCGGTGAGTTGAGGATTATCTATGCTAGCACTAAGCTGAACCGGTGGACGTGGAATCGATAGCCCGGCTTCAACTTCTGGGCAGACAGGGATAAGTTCAAAGATTTTGCTCAGTCGCTCAAGCACAATAATATCGGGTTTTGAGTTGCCATCGTAGCGCACGGCATCACCAAGCAGACATTGGCTGACACCGACTTTAGGTTTAGAGGCTGGCATTGGCTAATCAACAGGTATACTAAATATCACAGTGAATGGATATATTACTGCTTTGCATCTGTGACTAAAGTCGGTTGTTTATGACATGTGGCGGGATTGATTTGCTGTCACCGCCAGCTTGTCTGCTTCCTGGTCGAGAGTGGTTTCGAGCCAGCCGCATAGATGCGTGTCAAGGATTTTTTCCAACGCATCAATGTGTGCCTGACTTTCGTTAAGGCAGGGAATATAGTTGAACTGTTCGCCACCGGCCTGGAGAAATAGGTCACGGTTTTGCATGCTGATTTCTTCCAGCGTTTCCAGGCAGTCAGCGGAGAAACCGGGACAGATAATATCAACGGATTTAGTGCCATTACTGGCGAGTTGCTGCAAGGTTAAACTGCAATAGGGTTGTAGCCAGGGTTCGCGGCCAAAACGGGATTGAAAGACAAGTTGCCAGTCGTTTGTTTCCAGTTCAAGCGCTTGGGCAACCAGTCGGGCCGTTTTCTGGCAGTGGCAGAAATAGGGGTCGCCATTATCAATGTAACGCTGGGGAATACCGTGGAAAGAAAAGAGTAATTTTTCGCTACGAGATGTTTTGGCCCATTGTTGCCTGATACTATCGGCTAACGCCTGAATATAGTGCGGGTGGTCATGGTACTGGTTAATCGTGCGTAATTCGGGTAACCAGCGCCAGCCCTGTAATACCTGGCTTACCTGATCAAAAACCGCTGCGGTAGTCGTGGCAGAGTACTGGGGGTATAAGGGTAAAACCAGCAGGCGGCGGGCACCCGCCTGGCGCAGTGCTTCGAGGCCGTTTTTAATCGAGGGGCTACCATAAGTCATGGCGAGGTCGGTTATCACCTGGCCATGAAAGCGCTGTTCAAGTTTTTTCCGTAACGCCTGGGTTTGCAGGAGAGATATATGTACCAGCGGTGAGCCCTCATCGATCCAGATTTTTTGATACGATTTTGCTGCTCTGGAGGGGCGAATGCGTAATATAATGCCGTGCAGCGCAAACCACCAGATAAAACGGTTGGTCTCAATAACCCGTGGGTCAGATAAAAACTGGGCCAGATACTTTCTAACGGCGGCAGCGGTGGCTGCATCAGGTGAGCCAAGATTGACCAGCAGGACCCCCAGTTTTTCCTGAGCGCCAGGTTCGTAAGGTATTTTTTCCGGCATTAGTAGGTAAATAAATTTATGCTTGCATAATGAATTGCGAAGGGTGACAGATTCAGCATTAATGCTCAAGTTATTCATGGCAATAAGCTACTTCTTTGCCGGTATTCGTCATTTTTAATAAGAATACTGTAAAATGCGAACCTTTCAATTTTTCAATACATATTTTTCGGGAGCGCCCATGCCCATTAGGCTGGTTATACCAAATGAAGTAAGCCCAGGTGAACGCCGTATTGCGTTAGAACCGGGGGTGGCTAAAAAATTAACCGCAACCGGTGTTTGTATCGCGATGCAACATGGTGCGGCAGAGTCATCGTATTTTAAAGATGAAGATTTTATTGATGTCGAAATCGTGGCTGATACGGATGCATTATACAAAGATGCCGACCTGGTGTTTAAAGTGCAGCCGCCAACACTGGATGAACTCGATCAGATGAAAGACGGTATCACTATCGTTGGTTTTATGGCACCGCATTTAAATGCCGACATGATGCAGCGCATGTGTGATAAAAAAATCACCTCGCTGGCAATGGAACTGGTACCACGGATTACCCGAGCGCAATCCATGGACGCGCTGTCTTCTCAGGCAACCATCGCCGGTTATATGGGTGTATTGATGGGGGCGCGACTGGCGCCGGTATTTTTCCCCATGCTGACCACGGCGGCGGGCACGATTCGTCCTGCCAGAGTGGTGATTATTGGTGTTGGCGTTGCTGGGTTGCAGGCAATTGCTACAGCAAAGCGTCTGGGTGCCATTGTTGAGGCCTATGATGTACGCACGGCAACACGCGAACAGGTGGAATCGCTGGGTGGAAAATTTATTGATACTGGAGTTAGTGCCGAAGGTAAAGGTGGTTATGCGCGAGAATTAACCGATGCTGAAAAACAGCAGCAGCAGGATGTGCTGGCAAAACATATTGCGATGGCGGATGTGGTCATTAGTACGGCAGCCATTCCTGGTCGGCCTTCACCTAAAATTATTACTGAAGCGATGGTTGAAAATATGAAAACCGGCGCAGTAATTGTTGATCTGGCCTCCGAAGGCGGTGGTAATTGTGCGCTGACAAAACCGGGTGAAACCTTCGAACATAAAGCCTCTGTTACCATTCATGGACCCCTTAATGTCCCCAGTGAATTACCGATTCATGCTAGCGAAATGTATTCAAAAAATCTGTTCAATCTGGTTTCACCGTTTATTTCAGCAACGGGGGAACTGGCGCTGGATATAGACGATGACGTGATTACCGGCTGTTTATTAACACACGATGGTGCGATTGTGCACGAACGTTACAAAAATACCAATGTTAAAGGGAGTGCAGAACAATGATTGAAGGATTACCTGCGTTATATATTTTTATGCTCTCAGCCTTTACCGGTTATGAAGTGATTAGTCGTGTGCCGGTTATTTTGCATACGCCACTTATGTCCGGCTCCAACTTTGTACATGGTATTGTGCTGGTGGGTGCAATGATTGCGCTGGGACAGGCTGAAGGTACGGTTGAGCTAACGATTGGTTTTTTTGCAGTGGCGTTGGCTGCCGGTAATGTGGTGGGCGGGTATTTTGCGACGGTTCGTATGCTGGATATGTTTAATGCCGCGAATAAGGGAGTGAACAAATCATGAGTATGAATTTGGTGATTGATGGCGTTTACTTTATTACCGCAGCAGTTTTTATTATTGGTTTGAAACAGATGTCTTCGCCTGTGACGGCTCATAGAGGAATTGTCTGGGCGGGAATGGCGATGATTATAGCCACCCTGATTACGTTTGCTGCGCCGGTCATTTCGCTTGACCTTACGAGTATTAATTTGCAGTTAATGATTGTTGCGATTGCAGTGGGTTCGATAACGGCTTATATTTCGGCAAAACGTGTTGCGATGACGGATATGCCGCAGATGATTGCGCTGTATAACGGCATGGGTGGTGGTGCAGCCGCCGCGATAGCAGCGATTGAGCTGGTGAAATTATCCAGTAATGCGTCAGGCCATATGGTAGCGCAAAATTTAACCATTCAGGTGCTGGCAGTGCTGGGTGCTGTCATTGGTGCAGTCTCTTTCTCCGGCTCCGCCATTGCTTTTGCCAAGCTACAGGGGTTGATGAAAAAAACCCTGCGTCTGCCAATGCACCAGATAATCAATATTGGTTTATTTATTGCTGTCTGTGTTGTCGGTTATCTGGTGTCAACCGGGCATCCGGTGAGCTTTGATTATGTGATGATATTCTTTGCGCTGGCGCTAATACTGGGGGTGATGTTGACATTACCGATTGGTGGTGCAGATATGCCAGTGGTGATTTCACTGTTTAACGCACTGACGGGTCTCGCGGTAGCGTTTGAAGGTTTTGTGCTAAATAATGCGGCGATGATTATTGCCGGCACGGTGGTTGGGTCAGCCGGCACCCTGTTGACACAGTTAATGGCCAAAGCAATGAATCGCCCAATATCCAATGTGTTATTCAGTAGCTTTGGTAGTGATTCAGGGGTTGCTGCAGAAGAAGATATTGAAGGCAGTATGAAAGAAATTCAGGCAATGGATGCCGCTATTATGATGGCGTATGCACAAAAAGTCATTATCGTGCCGGGTTATGGTATGGCAGTGGCACAGGCGCAGCATAAGTTAAAAGAGCTGGAAAATTTACTGGAAGCGCGTGGTGTGGTGGTGAAGTATGCGATCCACCCGGTTGCTGGCCGGATGCCGGGACACATGAATGTTCTACTGGCCGAAGCGGGTGTGGATTACGACCGGATTTTTGATCTGGAAGAAATTAACCCTGAGTTTCCAACTGCCGATGTCGCACTGGTGATTGGCGCGAATGATGTGGTAAACCCAGTCGCGCGGTCCAATCCAGACAGTCCGATTTATGGTATGCCAATACTGAGTGCGGATAAAGCGCAGAATGTCATTGTGATCAAGCGAGGGAAAGGCTCTGGTTTTTCCGGCATTGAAAACCATTTGTTTTATGCCGACAATACACAGATGTTATATGGTGACGGTCAAAAAGCGGTGTCTGAACTTATTTCAGGGGTTAAGGAGCTGTAAAGTCCGGGGGTATCCTGTGCAATAAAAAGCCTCGTGACAGAGGCTTTTTATTTGGCATCCTCTGACCCGGCCTGCTCCGAGATTCTTTAGTAAGCATGGTTGATGATTAAAGTGGCAGTTCACCAGTTATTATGTGTTCTATCTGTTGATAGAAATCATCAGCCAACCCTGATGTTACGGCGATAACATTAAACAATAGCAGTGTTGTCGCAATAATTAGCGCAGTCAGTATGCGTTTTTTTGCAGTAATCATGGTTTTCTCCCTGAGCTTTATTACTGCATAATAGATAATATGGATTAATCTTGTATGAAGATTATATGAAGTTTGTATTAATGATTACTGGAGCAAATGCATGCGAACAATACTGGTGTTAAATGCTAAAGGTGGTTGTGGTAAAAGTACCATTTCGACAAATCTGGCAAGTTATTATGCGGCTGAAATGGGCAATAAAGTTGTGCTGGCGGATTATGACCCGCAGGGTTCGAGTATGGCCTGGTTACAGCAACGGGATGAGAGCTATGCGCTAATTACCGGCATTGCGGCATGGAAAGACTCGCTTAAACCACCCAAAGATACAGAAGTGTTAATCATGGATGCGCCTGCGCGAGTCCATGGCAAAGAATTAACCCAGATGATGCACAAAGCTGAAACGGTTTTATTCCCCGTATTGCCTTCACCGATTGATATTCGTGCCGCAGCCACTTATATGCAGGAATTACAGGCGAACGGTAGAGTAAAACGTAAGGCAGTGAAAATCGGGATTATTGCTAACCGAGTACGTGAAAATACCATTATTTTTTCAGAACTGTATGCTTTTATTAAAAGCCTGAAGCTGCCCTATGTCGCTACACTACGTGATACCCAGAATTATATTAAAGCAGAAGAGCATGGTCTGGGTATTTTTGAAATGGCACCTTCGCAGGTCTGGCAGGATTTGTCCGACTGGGAACCGCTGGTGAAGTGGTTAAAGAGCAAGCGTAGTCGGCCCTGAATAATAAGTCGCCGTTGCATCCATCCTGTTAGTATTTTATGTTTATAGCTGAAAAACCCGCTCAATTTAAAAACCTGTTTGTAGAAAAATTGAAAGCCATGCTGTCTATGGATGAGCTGGGCGCATTTATTCTGGTGTTAGCCAATAGTCGGCAAGATGTTTCATTAAGCCGTCGTCTGGAGGTAAATTTAAAACAGAATTTTGTTGATTTAAAACGGCGCTATGAGCAGGGTCTGTTAACTGCCGCAGAGGATGATCTGGATGTGTTCAGGCAGTTACTTGAACAGGACATTCACGACTTGCCAGTGTGGCAAACCCGTCAGGTTGGTGACTGGGAAATAAATTATAACGCCATGCGGGCCTTGCGCCCGGCGCGCTCTTCTGCAGAGGTGTTTACTTCTATAAAAGGTGAGTTTAACGACAACCAATTTCATTTTAACAAGCCCTTTTTAAAGCCGGAAATTTTGTGGGAAGATCAGCATGAAGGCTTCAAACTGCGTGTTTTGTATAATAAATTTCCGTTTAGCCCTTATCATTTACTGATTGTGGTGTCGGCAGAAGAAAAACAGTCACAATATTTAAACGCCGAGATTCACCAGTATGTTTGTTCATTGGTTGATCATGCTCAAAATAGTCTGCCTGGATTCGGTGTTGCGTATAACAGTTTTGCCGCCGGCGCTTCGGTTAATCACCTGCATTTTCAGGGCTTTATTCGTGAGGCCACGTTTCCGCTCGAACAGGCGCAATGGCAGCATAATGGTGGCGATAAAGGCTATCCTGTCAATTGTTTTGTCAGTGAATCAGCGCACCAAAGCTGGCAGTTTATTGAGCAACTTCATCAGCGTAATCAGGCGTATAACTGTTTGTATCAAAAGGGCCGGTATTATATTTTACCTAGAGCGTTTCAGAGTACGGTCGCCCTGCCTGAGTGGTTAAAAGGTTGCGGTTGGCTGGATTTGTGCGGAGTGATGACGGTTTCTGATAAAGCCACCTTTACTGCTATTGATGAGGCTTCAATTACGCAAGCTCTGGCATTATTAAAAGTGTGAATTTTTAGTCCGCAGTTGTTGAATTTCTGATAAGTGTGTAATCACCATTGCCGATGCCATCAATGCTCCAGTTTGCAATACGGTAACGGATGAGCCGGAGTGTCGGGAATCCGGTGGCTGCTGTCATGCGCCTTACCTGGCGGTTGCGGCCTTCTTTAATGTCAAGCTGCAACCAGGAGGTGGGTATGTGTTTGCGTTGTCGAATTGGCGGTGTGCGTTGCCACAGGTTTTCTGGTTCAGCGATTATTTTTGCTGCTGCCGGTCGGGTTAAGCCGTCTTTAAGTGTTACACCCTGTTTTAACCGGGTGATGGCCGTATCGGTTATATCGCCTTCAACCTGTACCCAGTAAGATTTTTCTGTTTTATTTTTCGGGTCGGTAATTTTGTGTTGCAACCGACCATTGTCGGTTAATAGTAGCAGGCCTTCACTGTCGCGATCGAGTCGGCCGGCGGCATAAACACCCGGCTGTTGTATATAATCCGCCAGTGTGGGGCGGCCTTGCGGGTCGGTAAACTGACACAGCACATTATACGGTTTGTTAAAAAGAATAATCATGCAGGTTGGAGCTCAAGCCAGCGTTGACGCCTTGCCGGTGCGGCATTTAAACGCTCAAATATAGCCTGCATGGCGGCTTCGTTAATGCCGTTCCAGCGCAGGCTATCCTTAGGGCCTTTGAAGCTGGCATCGGTAACAATGGTGGTGAGTTGCTTGGTCATGGGCAGCATACCCTGGTGCTGCTCAAGTAGGGATTGTATTCTTGTCGCACCCCGAAATTTCATTGCTGAAACGTGCTGAATGTTCTCCACAACACTCTCAACACCGGGGTATTTTTTCAGTAATTTTGATGCCATGGTATAACCAATGCCGGGGATACCGGGGATGTTGTCAACTTTGTCACCGGCTAATGCCAGCATATCTGCAATCAGTTCGGGTTTTACGCCGAAGTTTTTTTCTACATCTTTATAGTGCAAAATTTTATTGCGTGCATAATCCCACCAGACATCACCTGGCCTGAGCAATTGAGCAAGGTCTTTATCTGCACTGAGAATGGTTATATTGAAACCCTTGTTTCTCATACGGGTGGCAAGCGTCCCAATAATATCATCGCCTTCGTAGCGGTTACTGGAGAAATCGGCAATGCCGGCAGCACGGCAGAAATCACGGCAGTGCTTGAACTGGTTTTTTAATGCTAGTGGTGCGGGTGGCCGATTTGCCTTGTATGCCGGGTAGATTTCACGTCGATAGGAGTTGGTCTGTTTGGCATCGAAAGCACAGGCGATGTATTCGGGTTGTTCCAGTTCCAGTAATTCGCGTAGAAATTCAGTAAATCCATAGATGGCATTACTCGGATTACCTTCATGGTCGACGATTTCATCGGTATACGCATGCCAGCCACGGAATATGTAGATACTGGAATCGACTAAATAGGCGTGTTTCTTATTTGTCTGTAAGTGGGCTTTAATCATTGAGTAGTCTTATGAAATGTCTGGGCTAGTTTCGTCTATGTTCAAAAAGAATGTTCCAGCGTTAATGTTTTCAGGTACGTGGGCTTCCTGTAGACAGGGACTTTACCTGCTTAATCAGCACGGCTAGTGCTTCCAGCCTTGTATTTAAACGCTGTGCCTCATCATCTGCTTCTGCACCGCTGGTGGCGGCAAGCTCAAGCCCCTTTTTTACGGCTGCTTCGATATGCGTCAGTGCCATTGTGAGTCGTTCGCTCATATCCTTCCCGGAGGTTCGCATGCTTTTGTCCAGCCGTTGCGCAAAGTCATAACGTATCCGCCCGGCCTGAGTATCGACCAGTTCCCGAGCGTATTTTCTGGCAGCTTTGAGAATGATCCGGTCACCAATAAATTTTGGCAGGGCGTGGAGCAGTGAAGTGGTCATGAGTTGGATACTGCCGGGTGCTTCCCAGAATTTATAATAGAAGCCTGACTGGACACCCCAGTCTGAATCTGCGGCTACCGCATCAAAAGGAATGGCAAAGAGGTCTGCAGAGAAACGGTAGAGTTGATCAACCGTCGTGTCAATTTTTTCGTTGAAGCGGGCGCAAATCTGGTGAAAAGCGGTAGCCAGTTTCTCGTCCTCGCTACCACGGAAGCGATCCCAGCCGGTACGTACTGCTGTCACTGCGTACTGACGCAGCGACTCATCCAGTTTGTGGGAGGGGAGGGAGTGTGTCTGACTGAAGTGGTTTATTATTTGAGCGTCAATCTCTGAGGTTAATTTAGCGGTAAAGTTTTCTACATCCGTGGTTACATCGTGATCGGCCAAATGGCTAACTTTTGCCTTCAATAAAAGCCTGAAATCATCTCCCTCCTGTGCCATTTCGTCACGTTTATTTTCAAAAGCGCTGACTTTATGGCGCAATTCATCCACGGGCACAGTTAGTGAAGAGAGTGTTAGCTCTGCGCTGAAGCGTGTTTGAGTAAGGCGCCGCAGGAGTCTTTTGGATAATGAGATGATCAGTGCATCCCCCCTGTCCTGTGCGAGAAAAAGCTTTAACGCCTCGGTGAAGGTGAGGAACCCGCTTTGTGCTAGCTGAGCGGGAGCATTATTTTTTTGCCCTTCCAGTGCCAGTCGCGCAGAGAAAGGGAATAATGTTACGGCTTCAACCATTACCTTCTCGATGACTTGTAAAGTGAAAGCCTGTGATTCGGCAAGATCGGTTGCGGTTAGCAGGTCGGTTTTGTTGAGCAGGATAAAGATACGACCGGCGTAATCCTGTAGCTGTTTGAGGAAATTGTACTCAACCTGCCCAATGGGTTGATCCACAGAAAGCACCAGTAATACTGCATCGGCGCGTGGCAACAAACCGTAAGTGACATCACTGTTGTGCTGATGCACTGAGCCGATGCCTGGTGTGTCGATCAGTCGCATCCCACTCTTCAACCAGGGTGAAGGCCAGTGTATATGTACCTCGCTGACACCTTTTTTATTATCAGGATTGCCTTTCTCGGTGGCGAAGTCCCACAGTGCGGGTATTTCGGTCTGTGTTTTGGTGCCATCCTGGAACAGAATCTGTACACTGGGAGTTTTCCCATATTCGAGGATCGTGGCAATGGCTGTCAGCGGTATCACTCCTACGGGAAGTACCTCCTCGCCAATCAGTGCATTGATGACACTGCTTTTACCGCGCTTGAATTCTCCCATAACAATCAGGTTGAAAACATTGGATTCAAGGCGCTGGCGCAGCCCCTGTATTTCAGCTGGTGGGAGACATGCCAGAGTTTCGGTATTAGTCAGGCATTGCTGGAAGCGGTTTGACTGAGAGGGGGTAGACGGAGGCGACAACACGATACGGTATTTCCTCATAGGGGCAATTTTTCTGGTTAGCATGTATTTTAATCGCTCAATACATGTTTGTGCTCAATTTTATCGCAAGCTTCGATAAAGTTAAATACCCGTGGCAGGGGTGAGCTGTTAAGTGCTATAGATTTGTGTTAAGTGGACGATACTGCTATAAAGTATAACATTTTATTTTGATACTCAATCTAGTCGCAGGGTGCTATAAATCAACCTCGTCCTTATCGACAATATTTTGCAGAATGAATGACTACTATGCCGAGGTGGCCCTGGTGTATAATCGGAACAATCAGTCACGGAATATAACAAATACAAGTATGTCTGGAATATCAACAAAAGCGGTTATTGAATTATCGAAAAAAGGTAGTCGACTGTTTCGTGGTGGCCAGTTTGAAGAGGCCGAGGTAGCCTATCTGGAGGCGAAATCGTTGGACCCGGAGAATCCTTATGTCCTCTCTGGACTGGGTGATGTCTACCGCAAGCTAAACCGGTTTGAAGAATCTGGCCAGCAGTATAATGAGGTTCTGAAACTGGATGCGGGAAATATTTTTGCTTTGCGTGGTGCCGGTGATGCACTGCGGGGCATGAAACAACCACAACAAGCGATTCCTTACTGGTTGCGTTATCTGGAGATTAATCCGCAGGATAGCCATGTAATGGTGCGCATTGCTGATGGCTACCACAAGTTAAACGATATTACTCAGGCCATTGATTTTTATGAGCAGTCATTAAAAATTCGGCCCTATGATCCCTTTGCACTACTGGGTCTGGGTAATGTGTATTATGCCCAGCAGGATGATGAGAAAGCGCTGGACTGTTTTGAAAAGTTGATGTCGAAAAACAGTTCACATAATGTTGTGCTGATGACAATGATGGGCAATATTTATCGCCGCCGCAAGGAGTTTGACCGTGCTATGACACTATATGAAAGTGCGCTGGAGCATGAGGCGGAAAACAGCTTTGCTTTATTTGGTATGGGTGATTGTTACCGTGGCCAGATGAATATGAAAAAAGCGGTTTTCTGGTGGGACAAAATTCTTGAACAGGAACCGGGTAATCAGTCTCTATGGACACGCGTAGGTGATGCGTTAGTTTCACTAAACCAGCTCAGTGATGCGGTATCACACTACAGTTCTAGCCTTAAAGTGGGGCATGATCTTTACGCAATGCTGGGGCTTGCGCGTGTTGAACAGCGCAAAGGGAATACAGCGAAAGCCATTGATTTATGTGAGCAGACGCTATCTGTCGACACGGATAATGCGCGTGCTTTAGATACGCTTGCAACCATTTATGAGACTGCAGGCGATAGCGGAAAAGCCGAGCTTACTCGTTCCAGGATCAGGAATTGAGCGTAAAGATCAAAGCTGAATTTATAGACGTATGCCAGGCATTCTGGCAACGCTTTCCTGAAGAATAGACCGACCGCCTGCTTTCTACCAGTGAAATATGGTTACCGGTAAAGGCCATTGCGCGCGAGGCGGTGAGTCACTGAATTTGGCCTGTAGTAGGGCAAAAACCGATTTTATACGGATAAATTCAGTATAAAGCCAAATTAATGCGGTTTATTTTCGGCTAACCACCTATAATTAGCGCCCCTTTTTTTGATTAGAGAATTATCGTGAGCGTTAAAATCCGCAATATTGCCATCATTGCCCATGTCGACCATGGCAAGACGACACTGGTTGATCAGTTATTACAGCAATCGGGAACGCTGGATCAGCGTAAAGCGCCAACCGAACGGGTGATGGACTCCAATGATCAGGAAAAAGAGCGGGGCATTACGATCACCTCGAAAAATACCGCCATTAACTGGAATGGCTACCACATTAATATTGTTGATACGCCGGGACACGCAGATTTTGGTGGTGAAGTTGAGCGTGTTTTATCGATGGTTGATTCTGTTTTATTGTTGGTAGACGCAGTGGATGGTCCTATGCCTCAAACCCGGTTTGTTACCCAGAAAGCGTTTGCGATGGGGTTTAAACCGATTGTAGTCATTAATAAAATCGACCGTGAAGGCGCTGACCCCGATCGTGCGCTGGACCTGACCTTTGATTTATTTGACAAGCTGGGAGCTACCGACGAGCAACTTGATTTTCCGGTGGTTTACTGCTCGGCAATTAATGGGTATGCCGGTGCCGATTCGGAGGTAAATAGTGGCGATATGACACCTTTATTTGAATCGATTATCGACAATGTCCACGCGCCGGATGTCGATAAAGAAGGACCTTTGCAGCTGCAGATTTCAACGCTCGATTACAACAGTTATGTTGGAATTATCGGTATTGGCCGAATCCGCCGTGGTACGGCGAGAACCAATATGGCGGTTAAAATTGCTGATGCAGAAGGGAAAGTGCGTGGTGGCCGTATTTTGCAGATATTAAGTTTTAATGGTCTGGAACGGGTTGAAGTGGAAACGGCTGATGCGGGTGATATTGTTGCCATAACCGGGATTGATCCGCTGTCAATTTCCGATACCCTGTGTGATCCAAACAACATTGAAGCACTGCCAGCAATGAGCGTTGATGAACCAACGATTAGCATGGTGTTTCAGGCTAACTCTTCGCCTTTTTCCGGTAATGAAGGTAAATATGTGACCAGTCGAAATATCTGGGATCGCCTGCAACAGGAATTAAAGTATAATGTCGCGTTGCGGGTTGAGCAGGTAGAAGGTGACAAATATAAAGTCTCTGGTCGTGGTGAACTGCACCTTTCGGTTTTAATCGAAACCATGCGCCGTGAAAATTTTGAATTATCGGTGGGTCGGCCTGAAGTTATTCTGCATGAAGAAAAGGGCGTTAAGCAGGAGCCGTATGAAGAACTCACTGCCGATATTGAACTTGAACATCAGGGCGCGGTGATGGAGGCATTAGGAGTACGTAAAGCCGAATTGAAAGATATGGTGCAGGACGGTAAAGGACGTGTCAGGCTTGATTATATGATTCCTGCCCGTGGCTTAATTGGTTTCCGAACGGATTTTCTTACCATGACTTCCGGTACCGGCCTTTTGTATAACGTATTCGATCATTATGGCCCGTTGATAACGAACAGTATTGGGCAACGTAATAATGGTGTGTTGATCTCGAATGCAAGAGGTAAAGCCGTTGCCTATTCATTGTGCCCGTTACAGGAGCGCGGCAAGTTGCTGGTGGGTAATGGTGGAGAAGTCTATGAAGGGATGGTCGTCGGTATCCATTCACGCGATAACGATCTGGTGGTTAATCCGATTAAACCTAAACCGCTGACTAACGTGCGCGCATCAGGTACGGATGAAGCTTTGACGCTATCACCACACATCCAGTTTACCCTGGAGCAGGCGCTGGAATTTATTGATGATGATGAGCTGGTTGAGGTAACGCCATTAAACATCCGTATTCGCAAGAAAGTGCTGACGGAGAGTGCGCGTAAGGCAGCGAATCGTGGCCGTGGAAAATAAGCTAAATACACAGAAACCCAGGAAATTTTATAGCCGGCAGTAAACCAGTTTGGCCATTGTGTCAAAATAATCTCTCGATAGAGATGGTTGTTTGCCAATATGGCGAGTCTCTTTTATTCACCGGCGTTGATAAAAGGCCTGACTTTAGTGATGTCGGTGGGTGCCTTTGGTCGCACCGGTTCTTATGCCGGGACTGGTGTAAGGTTCCTGTACCAGCAGCTGAGCAATGATATCGGAAGATAGCGGTTTACCGAATAGAAAGCCCTGTGCCTCGCTACAGTCAATTTCACGGAGATAATCCAGCTGCGCATGAGTTTCGACACCTTCTGCAATCACATTCAAATTCAGCCCTTTCGCCATTGCAACGATGGTATTAATAATGGTGTTATCGCCTTTATTAATTCGGCTTTCCTTGAGGAAAGTACGATCAATTTTTAGTGTCTGTATGGGGAGCTTATGTAAATAACTTAAGGAGGAGTAACCGGTGCCAAAATCATCAATGGCAATAGTGATGCCGAACTTACTGAGTTCGTCAAGCTTGCAGATAATGCTGTCCATATCATCCATAATGGCATTTTCAGTAATCTCAACTTCAAAACAGTTGCTTGGCAGGTTGTAATTCTTCAGTGTTGAAATAATAGAGCCAACAATATCTGGCTCCATGAACTGGCGCGCGCTCATGTTAATTGCCATGCGTATTAAAGGCAGTCCTGCCTGTTGCCACTTGTACAGTTCGGCAGCCGCTGTTTTTATTACCCAGTAACCAATATCAACAATCAGCCCGCTTTCCTCTGCAAACGGTATGAATTCAGCAGGGGAGATGGTGCCGTGTTCAGGGTGTTCCCAGCGCAAGAGCGCCTCAACGCCAACGATTTCACCGCTACGTAAATTCACCTGTGGTTGGTAAACCAGCTTGAACTCATTATTATCCAGTGCCTTGTGAATCCCCGTTTCCAGCGACAGCTTTTCAAAATACGGCGCATTCATCTCATTTGAATAGAATTGGTAGCCATTTTTTCCCTGGCCTTTAACATGGTACATGGCAATGTCGGCATGTTTTATCAGGCTATCCATCTGGGTACCATCCTGCGGGTACAGGGCAATGCCAATACTGGTACTAACGTAGAGTTCGTGGCCTTCGATTAAAAAGGGTTTTTTCAGGGCATCGGTAATCTTCTCAGCCAGCACTACCGCATCCTTACGTTCATGCGTGATTTTTGGCAATAACAGGGTAAATTCATCACCGCCAAAACGCGCCAGAGTGTCGCCCTCACGAATACAGTCTTTGAGGCGAGTACTTACCTGCTGTAGCAGTTCATCACCAATCATATGGCCAAGACTGTCGTTGATGTTTTTGAAGCGGTCAAGATCCAGAAACATAACGGCGAGCTTTTCATTGTCGCGTTTTGCCTGGCTAATAGCGAGGCTGAGGCGGTCACGCAGCAATGCACGATTAGGTAATTTGGTTAGCAGATCGTGGTAGGCCTGAAAATTAATGGTATCTTCTGCCTGCTTGCGCTCGGTGATATCGCGTGCAATGCCGTAGGTACCCAGATAGCTCTTGTTCTGATTGTTGTCACTACCGTACATGCCCATTGAGCTAAGTTCTATTGGCAGGGTTCGGGTTTCAAAATGCCGGTTGGCGTTATCATTTTTACACTTCAGGCGGAGTTCGATATTTTTTGATGCGCGAGTACCGATGCGGCGTTCATTAAAGACATATTTAGCTTGCTCCACGTCATCCTGATGCACCAGAAATGAATAGTGTTTACCCATCAAGTCTTCCTTACTGAAACCAAGCAGTGATTCGATGCGTTCATTGATAAAGGTGAAGTGACCGTCTTGATCCAGAATGTAAATAATGTCGGGGGAAGTGTTAACAATATAACGGTGTAGACGTTCAGATTCAACCATTTGTCGCTGCATAAAATTATTGTGTTTCTGTAAATGTTTTTCTTTTAGCGCGTTGTTAATGGTAATAACAAGTTCATCAGTTGAATAAGGTTTACGCAGGAAATCATATGCACCTTGTGAACAGGCGTTTTTAGCGGCTTCAAAGGAGCTTTCGCCACTGAGAATAATAATGGAGGTGTTGATGCTTTGCGCTCGAATATGCGCCATCACGTCATGGCCATTGACGTATGGCATGTGTAAATCAAGCAAGACCAGATCGAATATATTTTGGTCTAGCTGGCAGATGGCTTCCTGTCCACCAATTGCGGAATGGGTATTAAAGCCTCTAACTGTCAGTAAGTTTTTTAAGCTTTTAAGTACTTCGGGGTCATCGTCAACGATGAGTATCTTTTGCTCATTAATGCTCATTAAGTCGCTCTTTAATTACAAGGGCTGCCTGGCCCTTATTTCATTTATACGGTGCACGGTTCAGCGCTTGTGCCATTTTTATAGTTTTAAAGTGAGGCTCCGTTCGCATTTTTCCTGGGTTCCTCTTTATCCCTTATTTTTTGGTAGTAACAGGTAGAAGCTAGTCCCTTTTTCGTTGCTCCTGCAGCGAATGGAGCCATGCAGCTCACTCACCAGGTTTTTAACAATGGTTAGTCCCAGTCCAGCATGGTCACCCCCTTTGGTTGTTTCTATTGGGGAAAACAATTTTGGCAGGATCGCTTTCGTAATACCTGGTCCGTTGTCTGCTACCGAAATTTCGATATGCTCTTTACCATCAACGTTCACATGATCTTGAGTGTAGACTATAATTTGACCATTTGTGGGCAGTGCTTCGACTGCATTCTTAATTAAATTGGTATAAATTTGTTTTAATGCATTGGCGTTGCTTTGTAGTACGTTTATCTGCGCATCAAGATCCAGGGTAATCTGGATGTTATTCGTAGCAAATAAAGAAGTCTGGAAAATGTGGGTAAGATCGGCAATGACGGCATTAATATCAACGGATACGGTTTCGCCAGTGCGGGTATTGTCTTTGGATAAGCGGTTAATGATGGTGCCAACACGATCAATTTCTGCTCTGACTGTTTCAATGTCTTCCTGCGCAGGTTTATCGTCTTCCAGCTTATAGCTCAGGATGCCAAGATAGTTATTCATAATGCTTAATGGATTGCGTACTTCATGAATAACTTCGCGGATACGGCTCTGGAGTTGGGTGAGTTGTGATATATCGGTTGAATCAATGTGTTGGTTCTGGTTGGCGCTGATGGTGTGGGCAATTTCATTAACGAAGCGCATTAATAGCGATTTTTGTTTCCATAGGCTTTGGTATTGAGGTTTGTCCACGGCAAAGACGAGCGCGCCAACCGCGGCACGATTCATCATCATCGGCAAACAGATGAAACCCTGATGTTTTCCCATACCGATTAACTGGCGGTCAATAACGGTTAAATTCTTTTTATCTGTCTCTTCGCTAAAGGTATGTGTTGCCGATTGATTTAACAAGGCATCGGCAATCAGGCTTCTTCCTGCCTGTAAAGACACATTGATGTCGCTTAATTGAGTGGGTTGATTGCTGCTGGCAAGAGCATGCAAGCAATCGGTGGTTGCGTTGTATAAAAACAGAATGCTCTGGTTGACGCCAAACAGGATGCTGCTATGTTGGGCAATGGCGTCCAATAATGCTGATTGACCATCGGTGCGTGACAGGTGTTGGTGAATACCATCAAGCAGTGCAATATTTCGAATCTGTTCTGCTAGCTGTACCTGTTTGAGTTCATCGCTGGCGATAATTTGTTTGCTCGTTGAGTCATTTGTAGCATCAGAGGCTAGCTGAAGGCCAAAATTTTTGGCATAGTCGGTTACGTGCGCGGTGGCTTTTGTCAGCACCTCGATAATTAATGCTTTATTTAAACCAAGTAATAATTCAGCCGTTTCAAACAGGTCGTCGTTGTCGGGACTAAAGTGGTTGCTGCTTAGTTGATTTGCCAGGTAAATAATTTTAACTAGCGGATGTGCGTCGAGAATATGCTGCGGCGCTTCGTGATGGTAACGTACCGCATCACAGACAAAGGTGCTAATACCGTGATGTGATAGCAGGTCAGCGCCAACGGTCTGGTGGTTAGTATTGAATGTAGACTGCTCCAGTTCGTAGAGATGCTGTGTTCCATTTTGTTTTTTTAATAAGGCAACGTATTTGTCGGTATATTTTACTTCCAGCGCCAGTTGTCCAATATCATGCAGTAACCCGGCGGTGTAAGCTTCGTTGGTGTTAGCATAATGGCATAGATGGGCAAGTGATTCTGCGACTGTTGCACAATAAACCGCATGTTTCAGGTTCTGCTTGATAAAATGGGTACGTGCATGGTTCGTGCGGGAGAAAAACTGCTGTACAGCGGCGGTAACAGCAATGCTCTTAATGATGTTGATGCCCAGTTTCTGTAGTTTTTGTTCCGCAGTGTTGTTATTGTCTGCGCTGCACTGGTTGCGATGGCAGACTGAAAAAATGCGCATATAAAGTGCGGGGTCTTGTTTGAGAATGGCGGCGACTTCACTATAGGAAAAGCTTTCGTTGTGACAAATTTCCAGTAATTGAAGTAAAACATGCGGCAAGCTGGGTAACTTGTCGATGTTGGTGTTAACGGGTAATTGTTCTGCTTTGCTATCCATTCACGTTTACTGTTTGATTTTACACGGTATTTATTAATGCTCTCCTGTTCTTAGTGCACCTGCTACGGATAAACCATATTGGTTAGTTTAGTCGTCGATAAACTTTATTGGAGATCCATTATTGGTTATGCAATAATCATGCTAATCATTATAATTCCTTTTATTTCATGTAGATGTAAAATATCGTATATTGTAGTTAACTAATAGTGTAAATATATCCGTCAAAAATAAAGTCGGTGGGGATGCGTAAAAGTTTGGTTTATAAGGGAGTATATAAGACACTGAGAGAATATGTATGAATTTCATACATTATCAAAGGCTTGTTTTGTGCAGAGAGCCCTTGCGGGATTAAAAATGAGAGTAAAATGCTGTGAAAAATATTTGTCTGGTATATTAAAAATGACTGAGTGTAAATAAGTTCTTGTAATACAGTGAAAATAGCAGTCTAATGACAATACACTGAATATAAAAGCGTATTGAAGCCACGCTCACAAAGCCATCTTGTTTTGTGAGCAGGTGAGAAATTTTAGCAGGAGGTAAGTGAGTGACTGTGCCTGGAAATATTGACCAGCTTGGAGAGGCTACCAGGCAGCTATTAAATGATAAAGATCTTGAAGTCAGTAAAGTGCGGCCTTTTTTCTGGTCACTGGTGGAGACCTATGTTGACAGGTTCCAGCTTTATCCTTTTGATGTAACAAAAATGCTGTTTAGTTATCTGGAATTAAAGCCTCGTCCAGAGGATGAGTTGCGCGCTTTAATCAATCGGCTGGAAGCTTTATATGAAAAGGATTATGGTCACCCATTAAATAAAAAGTCGGCCCTGGAACAGGAAACAACTTCGCTTGATGATGAGGTGAATAATTTAAGAGATTGCCTTAAGTATGCGACCCTGGTGTCGGAGTATTAGGGCCAGGAAGAGTATCGTGCGAAGCCACGGTGTTATTGAATGCCTGTATAAAAGTTTCTAACGCATTTGCAGGCATCGGTTTAGCATAATAGAAGCCCTGCGCAATATGGCAACCCTGTTTTTTTAGAAAAATTTCATGTGAGCGACTTTCTACGCCTTCGGCGACCAGAGTTAAATCCAGGCTTTTTCCCATATCAATAATGGCCTGCACCAGCGCGGTATTTTCTGTATCAAGACTAATATCTTTGATGAATGCACGGTCTATCTTTAGTTTATTCACCGGCAGGTGTTTGAGGTGGTTAAGCGAGGAATAACCTGTACCAAAATCATCAATAGCCAGAGAAATGCCCAGCTTACGCAGTTGCTGTAAGGTATTAATGGAGTGCTCAGCATCTTTGAGAATAAAATCTTCAGTAATTTCCAGTTCCAGCCATTCGGCTTTGCATCTGGAATGGTGCAGAATTTTTTGTACGGTTTGCAGTAACCCTTGATGCCTAACTTGATTGCCCGATAGATTCACTGCGATGGTTTCAAGGCTGGTATGCTGTTTTTTCCAGCTTACCATTTGTTCGCAGGCGGTTTTTAATACCCACTCGCCTAGTTTTATCATCACGCCACATTGTTCGGCAACGGCTAAAAACTGATCAGGTAATAATAGTCCTGCCTCAGTATGGTGCCAGCGTATAAGCGCTTCGACACCGACAATTTTTTTAGTTTTTAATGCAATCTGTGGTTGGTAAAATAGTTCAAACTGGTGATTCTCTATGGCGTGTCTAAGATCGGTTTCCAGAGTGACGCGATCGATAGCCGTTGCGGTGAGTTCGTGAGTATAGAAATGATATTTATTTCGGCCGGAGGCCTTGGCCTGGTACATGGCGGAATCTGCATTGCGCAATAACTGATCGATTGTTTTGCCATCGTCAGGGTAAATGCTGATACCGATACTGGCTGAAGTGTAAAGCGTGTGCCCACGGATAGTTGTGATTTGTGAGGTTGTGGTCGTGATTTTTCGTAATACATGATCGAGGTCGCTTATTTTGGTGATCTGTTCAATCAGGACGATAAATTCATCGCCACCCAGTCGGGCTACGGTGTCTATTTCACGGACACTTTTTTGTAAGCGTTTGCTGACAGTGATTAAGAGTGCATCGCCGATTTCATGTCCCAGACTGTCATTGATGTTTTTGAAATTGTCCAGATCAATAAAAAGTACGGCGATTTTCTGTGCATTACGGTTAGCATATTCAATGGCATAATGCAGTCTGGCATCAAGCAATAAACGATTGGGTAAATTGGTTAAGGCATCATGGTGTGCAAGATGTTTAAGATTTTCTTCAATACGCTTACGTTCACGTATTTCGCATAATAACTGATCATTAATTTTACGTAGCTCTTTCGTTCGAAGGGTTACCTTATCTTCCAGGGCAAGTTGATTGGTTTCCAGCTGGGTTTGTGCCTGTTTTCGACGGCTAATTTCCTTATTTAGATCTTTAATCAGAAACTGGTTTTTTATTTGCAATACAAAACTGTCAATTATGTGTCGGTTTAAGTGCCGACCAGCACTGATGATAAAAAACACATACAGTGCTGCAGACAGGCTGATGTAAAATGACAGGCGAGAGCCTTCCATAAAATAGAAAGATATGGCGGCGACACTGATCGGTAGCGTAAAAGCATAAAAAGTGCAGAGCGAAGCACTTAATGCTGGCAGACTGCCCGTTAGCGCAACAATAATAATAAGATAGACTACGCTGGTGGTGGCACTATTTTCTGTGCCCGGCAAATAAAACACAATGCTTGCCCAGCTGATGCCGGCAAATAGAGAGGCATAGGTGTACAGCCTAATCCATTGGGATGGATGAAGTCGAGTCGGGTGTATGGAATGATATCTATAGATGAATAACCGTATGCAGGAAATGATGAGCATAAAGATTAGCCACGGCTGTAAGGAGGGCTTAAGTAAGGTGTCGAGAAAAAGCGTTACCACAGCGGAACCAGCAATTGCGATAATGTTTGTTGATAAAGAATTTTTAAACAACAGGTTCGCAATTAAGCTTTCAATTTTGTATTTTTTAGTCGTTTCCGGCACAGTTTAATTTGTGAGCAATATTGTGTTGGCTAATTAGTTTGAGCATAGACGATTGTATGGAGAAAGGGTTAAAACAGAATGAATCTGCATAAGTAAAGTTAATGCCTGACCGAGGATTTTTGTACCATAAAGACTGAGAGTTAGAGAATGATTCGGCCTATTAAATTCCTCTGTAGTTGGTGCGAAGAGGGAAATATTGCTGCCTGAGTTATTGTACTGATAATGCTGTTCATTATTAATGAATAGTATTATAATAAATGCTTCACACCAAAAATCTTTGCGTAAAAATAAAATCTCTCGCAGAGAGGTGACGATTTGAATTTTCGCACACAAGAGAGTCATAACGTGGATAAAAATAAACAGCAAATCTTAAAAAAAACTTTACTGCGATTGAATGCGCAGATGCGCGTTATGGGTCTGCCATTATTTCAAATCTACGATGTGGATATAGAGGGCGGGGAATCGACCGTGGTACTGATGAATGCGGTGTCTGAATTTAACATATACATACAATTATGGGCACCACAACAGAATTTTTCTGTTTTATTGAAGCGTTTAAAGGCCGTACCGGGAAATGCATTATTGCTGGCTGATTTCATCAATCCGGTCATGTCAGAAAAGTTGAAACAACGGGTTATCAATTTTGTTGATTGTGCCGGTAATCTATCTTTACAGACCAGCGGTATGAACGTTTTTATTAAGCATAATAAAGACGTGCGGCGGCAAGAAAAAGGCAAGAAAGGGTGTGTGTTTAATCCAGTGGGGCTAAAATTATTGTACGCTTTTTTTAACTCACCTGAATTATTGAACGTTTCCTATCGGACAATCTCAAATAAAGTTAATGTGGCGCTGGGCGGCATTGGGCCGGTACTGGAGGATTTACAGTTATCGGGGTATGTTGCAGAAAAGGAGAATCGTAAATGGTTAGTAAATAAACAACGATTATTTGAAAGATGGGTAGATGCCTATCTGGAAAAACTACGGCCTAAACAGATGCTTGGGCGATATCATGCGGTAAAAGCGGACTGGTGGAAAAAAGTAGAGATAAAAAAATACAACGCGCAGTGGGGCGGTGAGATTGTTATAGCAAAACAAACCCCCTTTATACAGCCAGAGAATATAACCGTCTATTTTCTGGGTGACAGTATTGACATCTTCCTGCAAGACAATCAGTTGCAGCAGGATACAGACGGTGAGGTTGTGCTTTATCAGGCGTTCTGGATGAATAGTACAGAGCAAGAAAAGGTAAGTCCAATGATTGTCTATGCGGATCTGGTTGATTCAATCGACCCTGGTAACCGGGATGTGGCTAAAGTCTTTTATGGTGAAGCAATTACCGGCTTGTTGGCAGAGTAGTCTGTATCAAACGATATACTGATAGCCGATTGAGTCAGGTTTCCCTGAGCCGCCGAGCACCCTGTCTGGGGAAGCCCCTCTGCCTGTCACTGTCGCGATGCATGATGCAATGTTGTCCTGAGCGGTAAATCAGGTGCGTATAAAGTTTGCGCCATAGCTGTTTTTATAGCTTGACTTTATCTAAAAATCCTATATTCTATTAATCAACTTATTAATTGAATAATGTATTAGTAAGTCTAATGATAACGCCCTGCTGTTTTTACAATACAGGCCGTACGCATAAATAATTATAGCTAGCGAGGAGATAGGATGGATATTAACGCGTTTATTATGCACCATGAAGTTGTCATTCGGCTGAGTTTTTTTCTGGGTATTTTTGCAGTCATGGCGATCTGGGAATTTATCGCACCGCGACGAGCTCTGACCGTTTCCAAAGTGGTACGCTGGAGTAATAATCTGGGGCTGGTTTTTCTCAATAGTTTTATTTTACGGTTACTCTTTCCTGCTGCTGCAGTAGGTATGGCCGCATTTACCCATGAGCATGGTTGGGGATTGCTAAACTATTATACAATTTCACCTGTAGTTGCTGTTATTGGTTCGGTTATAGTAATGGATTTTATTATTTATCTGCAACATATCATGGTGCATGCGGTTCCCGTTCTCTGGCGTTTACATCGGGTTCATCATGTCGATCTGGATTATGATGTCACCACTGGTGCTCGCTTTCACCCTCTGGAAATCATTCTTTCTATGTTAATTAAATTTGCCACCATTATCGTGCTTGGGCCACCGGTTGTTGCCGTGGTAATTTTTGAAGTCATGTTAAATGCCACTGCCATGTTTAACCACGGTAATGTGCGTCTGCATCCTGTTATTGATAAATGGTTGCGCCTGATTTTAGTCACACCTGATATGCACCGAGTACATCATTCGGTGGAAGATGATGAAACTAATAGCAATTTCGGTTTTAGTCTGCCGTGGTGGGATCGTCTATTTGGTACTTACCGTGCGCAACCTCGTGCCGGTCATGAAAATATGATTATCGGTATTCACTCTTTTCGGGAACCAAAAATAGCATCATGGCTCAGTGGTATGTTGGTGATACCTTTTATAGGAGGGATATCGGGTTATGTGATTAATCGCAGAGAATGGGTTGGTGTAAAAGAGAATAACAATGAAAAATAATTTGTGGAAATTTCTGCTGCTGGTTTTTATTGTCGTAGGCATCGCATTGGTGGTTACTTACCACAACCAGTTAAATGCAACCGTGATACAGAATTGGATTCGAACCGCTGGTGATGCAGCGCCATTGCTGTTTATGTTGGTTTACATTATTGGTACGGTCTTCTTTTTTCCGGGTATGGTCCTTACCTTGCTTGGTGGTGCATTATTCGGCCCACTACTGGGAACGTTCTATAATCTGATTGCGGCCACTATCGGTTCAATGTTGTCTTTTTTAATTGCTCGTTATCTGGCTTCCGGCTGGGTTGAAAAGAAAGCTGGAGGTAAATTAAAACAGTTAATTAACGGCGTTGAAAATGAGGGCTGGCGATTTATCGCTTTTACCCGACTGGTTCCTTTGTTCCCGTTTAATTTATTAAACTATACATTAGGTTTGACGAAAATAAAATTCAGTCATTATAGTCTTGCCACATTTATTTTCATGTTACCCGGTGCGCTGGCTTATACCTACCTTGGCTATATCGGCAAAGAAGCAGCAACAGGTGGTGGAGGTCTGATTCAAAAATCCATGTTGGCACTGGCCTTGCTGGGTCTTGTTGCCTTCCTTCCGCGAATAATCGGCAGCATACGCAAGGGTGCAATGTTAAGCAGTGAGAATTTAAAACAACGTCTGGATAAGGGTGAAGATTTATTCCTCCTGGATGTGCGTACAGCCGAAGATTATAACGGTGCGCAGGGGCATATTGCAGGTGCAATGTTGCTACCACTGGAACAACTGGAAAGCCGGCTAGATGAAATTAATGGTTATCAGGAAAAACCCGTGGTGATAATTTGCCGTACCGACCGAAAATCATCAAAGGCAGCGTTATTACTGGCAAAGAAAGGTTTTGCCGATGTGCATGCGGTAAAAATGGGCATGACTGGTTGGCTGAAAAAAAGTTATCCTGTAGAAAAATAAAGTATTTTTAACGGGTAGATAAAACACAATATTTATACATTATATTCGGTTACTAACAGGACGGATGAAAAGGGTACTTATTATTAAGACACGCTGTCAATACATCCATGTAATCTCGACCCCGCATCCCTGCGGATGACGGTCTTGAATAATAAGTATCCTTTTCGTCTGTTTCAGTAATAAATCATGATGAAGATAACAAAAAAACACTATTTACTTATTCTTCTTCTCGCTTTTCTGGTTTTTATCGGTTGGCGTTTCATTCGTCCATTAAATATTTTTTTAGTGAGTGAGCGTTTTGCCTGGCCAGTTGATACATCAGCCAGCCCTGCAATACTTGGCCAGTTAAAAGCACAGCAGTGCGGTGCCTGCCATCCGGCTTTTTATAAAGAGTGGAAAACGACCATGCACAGTCAGGCATGGATAGATCCCTATTTTCAGGCAGACTGGAAATTTGAAGGTTCAGCGCCTAATTGTCGGCTTTGCCATACTCCCCTTGACCGTCAGGAGCCACAGAAAGTTCTGGCTTATCGTGATGCCGACAGGCTGGATCCGGTATTAAAAAAGAACCCTGATTTTGACAGCGCGCTTCAGCATCAGGGAGTAACCTGTGCCGCCTGTCATTACCGTAATGGAAAAATAGTAGGTGTGTTGCGTAACACCCATGCGCCACATCCGGTAAAAATACTCAAGGATCCAAACGAGGTCTGTGTACGCTGTCATGTGGTAAAGGGTAAACGCTGGGATACCTTTTATCGTTTGCCTCCCTGTGGAACGGTTGCAGAAATAAAAACCACTCTGAAATCTTCACCAGTCGGTTCGGGTAATAATGTAAGCCATCCGTTCGAAAAAACACCCGCAGATATTCCCTCTATTACGGGAAAAAGCAGGCAAACAGAAAACAGTGGTGAAACTTCTGCGGCTAATTACCATGCACTTGGTTGTGTGCAATGCCATATGCCGCTAATTAAGCGTCCGCTTGTTATCGGTGGTAAGGTACGGATTACTCGGCAGCATTTATGGCGCGGCGGGCATGATCCGAGCATGGTTAAAAAAGCGTTGAGTATCACTTTTACTGAAGCTAAACCGGTTGCTGATAATGCAGGGAGTAGCCGAAAATTCATCCTGACAATAACCAATACCGGCGCAGAACATTATGTGCCGACGGGATTACCTAATCGCTATCTTTCCGTTTCTTTACGTGTACTGGGTAAACATGGACAGGTGCTGGATGAACAACATGATACGATTAAACGGACACTGATGTGGCGGCCATTTATCGTTGATTTATGGGATACTCGATTACCTCGTTGGCAACCCCGCCACTATGAAATAAAAGTTGGCAATAACCGTGCTGCGCTAAAAGTAGAGGCAGTGGTAACGTATCATCTACTGAGTGAAGCTCGGCGTAAACGGATTAATTATAAAAATACGACACCCATTGACTATAAAGTATTTCATAAACAAATTTTATTGTCAGCGGGTAACGCTCTTACTGGGTCTGCACAAAAACATAAACGAGAAAATAAATGAATAAACGTGATTTACTTATTATCGGTGGCGGCGCCGGTGGCCTGGTTATTGCCAGTGTTGCCGCGCAACTCGGTTTAAATGTCACACTGATTGAGAAAGAAGAAAAGCTGGGCGGTGACTGTTTACACTACGGTTGTGTACCCAGCAAAACATTCATTCAGGCTGGCAAGGTGGCTTCATTAATGCGTCGTGGTGAGGAATTTGGCCTGCCTGCAGTTAATCCTGAGGTTGATCTGGCCAAAGTCAACGCACATGTACGCTCGGTGATTGAGCATATACAGCCGCATGATGACCCGGAGCGGTTTCGTGACTATGGCTGCGAAGTCATTTTTGGTGCTGCCGAGTTTATTGATGCGCATACTATACAAGTCAATAACCAGACCATTAGCAGCAAGCGTTTTGTAATTGCCACGGGCTCGCGTCCCTTTGTCCCACCGATTGAAGGCTTGAAGGAAGCCGGTTACCTGACCAATATCGAGATCTTTTCACTACAAACATTACCTGAACGTCTGCTTGTATTAGGCGGTGGTCCGATTGGTCTGGAAATGGCGCAGGCATTTCATCGGCTTGGCAGTAAAGTAACGGTTGTCGAACGGCTGCCGAATATTCTGCCACAGGAAGACCCAGAAGTTGCCGCAGCATTGCAGAAAAAACTGACAGATGAGGGAATTACATTCTTTACTTCAACCAGTGCTGAAAAAGTCAGTTATAACGGTAAGGTACGAACAGTTTTTTGTAGTGACGATATACAACTTGAATGTGAACAGTTACTGGTTGCGGTTGGGCGTAAACCCAATATTGAAAATCTGGGGCTGGAAGCGGCAGGTATTACGGTAAGCCCCAACGGCATTAATGTTGATCGGCGAATGCGTAGTTCACAAAAACATATTTATGCAGTAGGTGATGTCTGCGGACCTTATCCCTTTACCCATATGGCAGAGTATCAGGCCGGTATTGTTATCAGCAATGCTATATTTCGTTTTCCTAAAAAAACCGATTACCGGGTCGTCCCCTGGGTTACCTATACCGACCCCGAACTGGCGCGAGTCGGTTTAACCGAGCAGCAGGCAAAACAGCAAGGCATAGAGCCGATAGTATTACGGTTTGATTTTAAAGATATTGACCGCGCCCTGGCAGAAGTGGAAACCGCCGGTTTTACCAAACTGATTACCTATAAAGGTAAAATCCTGGGGGCAAGCATACTGGGTCCACATGCAGGCGAACTGATTCATGAAATTGTACTGGCTATGCACAGCGGTATAAAAATTAGTGAGATTTCAGCGACTATTCATGCCTACCCGACACTGGCACAAATTCACCGGCGTACAGTGAATACGATGTATGCACCAAAACTGTTTAGCCCGCGCACCAGAAAAGTAGTGAAGTGGATTAATCGCCTGCTACCCTGAAGTAGAATTATTCAATATGTGCTGTTCTAGCTAAATGTCTGCATCAGGCGGCTCTCAAAATACTATTGTTCGTTTGCCGAATTGCGTTCAAGAAACGGTAACTGAACTGTTCCGGTTTTATATCAAGACCGAGTTTATTTATTTTGTCCCAGTCCGTCTTTTCATATGCAATGCTGCATTCTAAAACGCTACCTGCTCGACCAGCAAAATGCATTATTGCATTTTTAATATCAGCCGATAATGGCAGGGTTTCTAATATTTGATTCATGGGAATTCCGAGTAAAATATCTAATGTGGAGAGCAGGCCAATATAGAAAAAATTCTGGAGGTCTTTTTCTCCTAATTGCTCAGCGATTTGTTCACACATGTATGCGCGGGTCATCGTTAATTGCATTAAATCATCAGGCTTGTTGCTTATATTCGACATTGCAATCAGTGTTGCCCAGTGTTTTAACCTTTTCATCCCGACATAGGTGATAGCCTCATGAATTGATTCCACTTTGCGTGGTAGCGCATAATGTGCCGAATTGATATACCTGAGTATTTTATAGCATAAAGAAACATCTTTTGAGATAGAGATAACCAGATCTTCGATTTTAACCTCATCATTATTCAGGTCTGAAAGCAGCGAGATAATTGCCAACTTATTTGCTGGAATAGTTTTGCCTTTAATGATTTTTGGTTTTGCAAGAAAGTAACCCTGAAACAGGTCAAACCCACATTCACGCAGAAAATTATATTCTTCCTCCGATTCAATTTTTTCAGCAAGAATTTTTACCTTGTATTTTCTTAGCAGTGCTACATGCTGCTTTATTTCTTCCCTGCCAAGCTGTGGAATTTCTACTTTTATATAATCAACCAGTGGTAGTACCGGATCCCATTTACTGGAATAAATAAAATCATCCAGTGCGAGAGAGAACCCCTGGTCAACAAGTTTCTGTAAATTACTGATAAGTGTCTCATCAACAACAGTATCTTCAAGCACTTCAAGTACGGCTTTTTCTGCGGGTATCTGAATGGGGTTTTCACCGCTCAGAAATTCATCGCTTAAATTAATAAATGCAGTTTTATTCGCAGTGGCAGCAGAAAAGCCAAATTCTATAATCAGGTTAAGGATAACCGTGGTGGTCGCTGCATTGTGATTGGTAATATTGGCTCTGTTTTCATTTGAATCACGATATAAAATTTCGTAAGCAAATATATTCATATTGCGATCAAAAATTGGCTGACGTCCAATATAAACAGTTGATTGGCGCTCCTGGTCGGATGTAGCTGTACTCTGTTCTGAATGCATAGTGTTTTGTATTGGAAAGGATCCTGCTAATTTTTATATTGACTTTAGTCAATGGTGAAAGTCGGCGGTAGAAGATGAAACTTTAGTGTAAAAATAAATTATTATAATAATACATGGTGACATGAACAGGAGTTTGTTGCTGTGACCCGTTGTTAATATCTCCATGTACGCTCAACTCCCGCGTCCATGCGGCGGTCGGGCACAGTAATAAGCATCAATTCATAGCACTGATAGTTAACGGGCGGCAGTAATCTGTTCTATAATAATTATTACCGGAACAGATAAAAAGGCTACTGATTGTTCAAGACACGCTGTCAATACCTCCATGTAAGCTCGACACCCGCATCCCTGCGGTTGACGGTCTTGAAAATCAGTAGCCTTTTTATCCACCCTGTTAGTCTGTTAGTTACGGTAAAGATTAAACATCGAGAGGCTTAGTATGAACTTGCACGAGAAAAATTTATCATTGCAGGAAAAATACAATGTAACGGCATATTTTTATGACATTCTGGACTATCCGTGGGAGCGGGTATATAAAAAATGGCGGCCGATGTTAATCGGTGATTTACGGGGGAAGATACTGGAAGCGGGTGTTGGGACAGGCAGGAATCTGGAGTTCTATCACGAAGAAGTTGAGCTGGTTGGCATCGAATTAAGTAAAAAAATGTTGAACAGGGCCGAAAAAAGAATAAAAAAAGCTGAGTGTAAAGTAAGCTTGATTCATGAAGATGCTACCGTAATGCAGTCAATAGGTTCAGCTCAATTCGACTGGATATTTTCGACATTTATGTGTTGTGTCATGCCGGATGAAATACAGAAACTGGCTATTGAACAATTTGGTAGAGTGTTAAAACGGGGTGGGCGTTTCCGGCTTTTAGAAATGGTCTATTCGAAAAATAAAAAAACCAGAAAAAGACAAAATTTATTTACTCCATTCGTTGAAACCATATATGGAGCAAGATTTGACAGAGATACGCTTGTTCACCTTGGCCAGTCATTGAATTTAAAAGTCACTAATACGACTTTCTTAAAAGACGACACTTACCTGCTAATTGAAGGCGTTCGTATTTAATACAAAGAGTTAATGCATGAGGGCGACGATAAAGGGAGCTGACGGTCAGTTACGTTGTAAATGGTGCGGTGTCAGCCCGGAACTTCTTGGTTATCACGATACCGAATGGGGGTTTCCAGTCAGTAATGACCAGCGCTTATTTGAGAAATTGTGTCTGGAGGGTTTTCAGGCGGGGCTGAGCTGGCGTACTATCCTCGTCAAGCGGGAGAATTTTCGTTCTGCCTTTCAGCATTTTGATGTTGATCAAATAGCACGTTTCACCCAGCGCGATATTAATCGTCTTCTCAAGGATAAGGGCATTGTTCGCCATCGTGGCAAGATCGAGGCGGTTGTCAACAATGCAAAACGAGCGCAGGAACTCATCAGGCAGGCAGGTTCGCTGGCCGCTTTTTTCTGGCGTTACGAACCGGATGTGAAGCAACTTGCGAAACCACAGACTGTATCGACATCGGTGGCATCGATTGCGTTGTCAAAAGACCTGAAAAAACTGGGCTGGAAATTTATTGGGCCCACCACGGCGTATGCCTTTATGCAGGCAATGGGGCTGATCAATGATCATGTTGAGGGTTGCGTGATCAGGGGGGAAGTGGAACGTGCGCGCAAAAGATTCAGACGTCCATGTGGTGATAAAGAGTAAATCCGCTGCTCAATGAGTGGAAGCGGGCTCTGGCCGCCACATTTCCACACGGTTCTCGACCAGATTTGTGGTGTAGACGGTACCGTTAGGCGCTACGGTCACGGCGGTTTCAGTATAACCTGGGCCACGATGTGAGGTACCAAATGCGGTTAGGAACCTGCCCTGTGAGGTAAATTTCTGGATGCGGTTGTTTTCCTGATCAGCAACGAAAACATTGCCATGTGGCCCAACTGCGACCCCGGTCGGGGTGCGAAACCAGCCGTTGAATGAGCCGCGTATATTTGCGGCGAAAGGCCCGCCCCACTTGCGCAGAAAGTGACCGTCGGGACCGAACATCTGGATACGGTCATTGTAGCCGTCGGCTACGTATAGGGTACCGTCTGGTGCTACTGCAACGTCAGTGGGGTAGTTAAACCATCCTGACTCGACATAGCCCTTTTTGCCCGTATGGCCCCACTGGCGAATAAAGTGCCCCTGGGGACTGAGTTTTTGCACCCGCTGATTATAGAATCCGGCAACATATATATTGCCCTTTAGATCCGCTGCAATTCCGGCAGGTGAATTGAACTGAGCAGCTGCTGAGCCTGCTTTGCCCGGTGTACCCAGAGTGCGCTCCAGCGTGCCATCGGCCCCAAATATGAGTACATCGTCATTCCAGAAGTCAGCGGCGTAAACTTTCCCGTTACGGGCCGCAATATTCATGGGTCGCCCCTGATCGGGTACTGCGATTTGTCTTATGAAGCGCCCATTCGCATCGAAGACCTGGATTCGATGGTTCAGGGAATCGGCAACATATACGTGGTTGTCACTATAGGCAATGCCAATAGGATTGTGAAACTGTCCGGGGGCTACGCCCTTTTCACCCCAGGTTTTCACTAAATGGTAGTTAGGCTCAACGGAGGTGGGAAACCAGGCTAGCCTGATCCCAACACCCAGAATGATGAGTATTCCGGCAGTGATCCAGCTGATACGTCTGGTGCGGCTCATACGTGGCCACCACTGGGATGTTGTACGATCTTGCGCAAGGCGAAACCAGCGTCATAGACGAACTGCTTGAGCTGGGCATCGGTGAAGTGTGTTCCTGGGCGCACCTGCACGATGGCTACCCCTTTCACAATATTGATATTGATCGTGGTGACGCCGTGATGGCGCACGAACTGCTTCTCAAGCCCATAAGCGCAGAACGGGCAGGCCAAACCATTCACCTGCAGGACATAGGCATCCTTTGGATAGGTATTCGTGCCATCGGCACGCGCCGAGGCAGGCAGCGACAGCGCACTGGCCAACAGCATTATGGGTAATAGTGGAAGCCACAATTTGAAATGAAACATGGTTTATCTCCTCTGTTAATGATTTACGGTGGGTCGCCCAGTGGAACCGAATCAGTAATGCATTTCGATCTCAAAACGGAAGCGGAAGTCGGTGGCGGGCTGATGCCCATTCAGATTACTATAAACAGGTATCTGGATGCCTGGTCGCAGATTGACCTGGCCGTAGGTCCAGATCATACCTGGAGAGATGAACAGTTCCGTTCCACCGGTATTTGGAAGTTCGATGTCATTGAGCCGGCTATGGCCCGTAATCTCCGCATTCAAACCGACGACAAACACGGTATCGGGCATTGTGTAGACGGGTATGCCAGGTCGCCAGCCGCCCGCCAGATTCAGGAACAATCGATTACCTCGACGTAGCTCTCCCACGCCACCGCGCGTGTTGATTCGATAGCCAGCACTCGCCCAGTGGTACCATTTGATGCTTTCGTAACCATAGGCGAGTGCCGCCAGGTAATCGGTTGAGCCGGTGCTCACTCCAGCACTACCCGTGTTAAATAACACCTTCCCCAGTGCGGTGAATGAGCGCAGCGTACCGGGGCCGGCCCGCCGCCAGAATCGGTATCTGGTCTTGAGGCTGAAGTCCCCGACACCGCTGGACTCGCCATTCTCATAGGGCAATTCCATACCAACGGTCCAATTGCTATTGACTCCGTACTTGAACTCACCGGTATACTCGTTGGTTGCTTTGCCCGCCACTTCGGTACGTTGATAGCCCAGGTGATACTCTGTGGCTCCCTTGAATTCCGTATGCGGGGAGAAAGAAAAGATGGGGCCGTGTGCCAGTGCCGACAGTGGGGCTGCGACCAGGCTAGTGGTGAGCACGATCCAGCACCATCGATATATATGGCTATGGTGAATATGCATTTTCATTATACGTCTCCCAGTTTCTCGTAGAAGCCCCGCGTGGATGTACAGCGGGGACATTATGATCACAATAAACCTGGAGTGCACTCCAATGTCAAGTTTCGGGTAGACTTTGTTGCTTGACAAATATTTAGCCCAGGCCTACCATCTTCGGATTTATCAAAATGAAAAGAATTTATGCAGGGTACTGTTCCCCTCAAACAACAGAATGTTTGTGCG
>VAOW01010218.1_pt1 | contig 53533 bp, 40 predicted proteins | sample 3393921 | NCBI WGS metagenome assembly VAOW01 (sample SAMN08290428, study PRJNA428436) | hydrothermal vent metagenome | isolation source: Deep-sea hydrothermal vent chimney | place: Indian Ocean: Southwest Indian Ridge | depth 2742 m m | reverse complement strand
GCAATTTTTAACATCAACGTTTTTTGTTGATGGCCCCGAAGGGGTGAGCGCAGGACAGCGCGAATAATCCCTCTTTCGGTAACCAGAGAACCCCAGGAAGTGATGTTACCAGCGTTTTTCTGGTGTATTGATAAAAATATAGAGGATAATGGTATGAATAACTTATCACTCTTTATTAATAAAAGCCTAATTAACATTGACCTTAGCTAAAGAAACCACGATAATTGCGCCTCAAAATTATGCGCCTGTAGCTCAGCTGGATAGAGTACTCGGCTACGAACCGAGCGGTCGGGAGTTCGAATCTCTCCAGGCGCACCATATAATCAACCACTTGCAGCATCTTCGGAATTATTAAAATCCGAGTGTGCCCTGAGTGCGCCTTTTACCACGTACAGCGATGGCCGTTTTGACCGCACAATACGCTCAGCAGGGTCGATAGGATTTGGTCGTGCTGTAAGGGTGTTGTAAAGAAGATACCAGCTTGTGGTTGCAACTTTTGAGAAGTGAAGACTCTTACAGGCATTTACCTTCTGAGTTACGGGTGGATATTAAAGTTCGTCAGGGCCAACCCGCATTATTAATTTCCCGAAGTTTTTACCTTCTAACAAACCAATAAATGACTCCACGGTATTTTCTAAACCGTCGACTAAATGCTCACGGTAGTTAATTTTTCCTTCTTGCAACCACTGCTTCATAGCTTGGCTAAATTCATTGTAACGATGACCATAATCATCAAATACAATGAAACCTTGCATCTTAATGCGCTTCACTAGCAAGGTGCCCATCAGCATTGGCACACGATCAGGACCTTCAGGCAAACTGGTTGCGTTGTATTGCGAAATCAGGCCGCATAATGGCACTCGAGCACATGGGTTTAATAACGGTAATACGGCATCGAATACTTTTCCACCGACATTTTCAAAATACACATCGATGCCAGCATCACAGATTTTGGCCAATTTCTCGGCTAAATCAGGGGATTTATGATCGAGGCAATAATCAAACCCTAAATCATCGACTGCTGAGCGACACTTTTTTTCGCCACCGGCGATACCAACGACTTTACAGCCTTTTAATTTGGCAATTTGACCAACCAGACTCCCAACGGCGCCGGTTGCTGCTGCCACAACAACCGTTTCCCCTGTTTTCGGCTGACCTATATCTAACAAGCCCATATAAGCAGTTAAACCAGGCATTCCCATAACACCTAAAGCGTATGAAGGCTGTGTCGGCTCTTTGCCTAGTTTCAACAAGCCAACGCCATCAGAAATCGAATAGTCTTGCCAACCGGAATAGGAAAGCACCCATTCACCCACTTCATAATTCGGATGGTTGGATTGCTCCACACGGCAGACTGTTCCACCGACCATCACCTGATTGATAGCAACAGGTTCGGCGTATGATTTAGCCTCATTCATTCGTCCACGCATATACGGATCTAAGGACAAATATATTGTTCGCAGTAAAAATTCACCTTGCTTTGGGTCTAATTTTTCATTTTCTACAAAATTAAAATCATTCAATTTCGGCGCGCCGTCAGGGCGAACCGCTAATGTCCATTGGCGATTTATTTGACCATTTTGTTGACTGGGAATTACCATAATTGTTCTCCGTTCGTTATAGTGCGGCATTCAAGATTTCACGGCTTATTTCAGGAGTAATGTCATCGTGCTCACCTAGTTTGACCATGCCATGTTGAGTTAACTTTTCAATCAAACCATCAATTTCAGTTTCACCTAAATCGACATGAGCTAAACGAGTCGGCACTTGCATGGTTTGAAAGAACTGTTCCGTTAACTCAATTGCGCGATTAATGCGTGAATCTTCGTCGCCTTCGGTCAGGTTCCAAATATGTTCAGCATACTGTAACAACTTCTCTCGTTTCGCTTCAGTACAAACCTTCATGACCGCAGGTAATACGATCGACAGGGTACGTGCGTGATCAATTCCATAGGCACCAGTTAACTCATGACCAATCATGTGTGTCGACCAGTCTTGCGGTACACCCGCACCAATCAGACCATTTAAGGCCATGGTTGCTGCCCACATAATGTTGCCACGGACATCTAGGTCGTTTGTTGTTTCGGCGGCCAATGCTTTCGGCCCTTCTTCGATAAGTGTATGCAATAAGCCCTCGGCGAAACGATCCTGTACCTTGCCATTCACGCTATAAGTCAGATATTGCTCCATAGTATGAACAAATGCATCTATTACACCATTACTAATTTGTCGATCAGATAACGACAGTGTTACCGTAGGATCAAGTATTGCAAACAAAGGCCGTATAAATGGACTACTAAAAGGCAGTTTGTTGCCAGCACGAGTAACCACCGCACCGGTATTTGATTCTGAACCGGTTGCGGGTAGTGTTAATACACAGCCCATCGGCAACGCCTGTTTAATCGGTTCACCTTTAGCGACGAAGTCCCATGGGTCTGCTCCTTCGAACAGCGCTGCGGCTGCGATAAATTTAGTGCCATCAACGACTGAACCACCACCAACAGCCAATAAAAAGTCGATATCATGCTGGTGGATTAAATCCTGAGCCTTCATCAAGGTAGCGTAACTTGGGTTGGGCTCAATACCAGAAAACTCAAACCAGGTGTGCTCACTTAATGCATCAGCCACCTGATCATAAACGCCATTCGCTTTGATCGAGCCACCACCATAGGTTACCAGGACTTTTGCCGCCTTTGGTATTGCCTGGCTCAGGGCTTTAATTTGACCTTTACCAAAGTGAATCTGGGTAGTATTTTGAAAACTAAAATTTAACATTACGGTCTCCCTAATCTATGAAACAAGTGCGGCTAATAGTTTTTCTGCAACAAGTTCGGAACTTGCTGGATTTTGGCCAAAAATTAGTAAGCCATCCTGAACGGAAAATGCATTCCAGTCGGCGACTTTTTGAAAGTCAGCGCCGCGTTTAACGAACTCATCTTCTAATAAGAAGGGGACAATATCGGTCAATTGCACTGTGTCTTCTTCACTGTTGGTAAAGCCGGTTACCGCTTTACCTTTGACCACATATTCGCCTTCAGAATCTTTAACATTCAAAAGGGCAGCGGTTGCGTGACACACAGTGGCAACCGGCTTATTGGCCGCCAGAAAGCTTTCAATCAACGCAATGGAATTGGTACTGTCCGTTAAGTCCCATAATGGCCCATGGCCTCCCGGATAAAATACAGCGTCATAATCGGCAGCTTTCATGTCTGCCAGCTTTGTGGTATTTGCGACTAACGCCTGTGCTTGCGTATCTGCATCAAAGCGCTTAGTCGATGTGGTTTGAAAATCCGCCAACTCACTCTTTGGATCAATCGGAGGCTGTCCGCCTGCTGGCGAAGCAAGTGTTACCTGAACACCTGCATCAACAAAAGCGTAGTAAGGTGCGGCAAACTCTTCGACCCAGAATCCGGTCTTTTCGCCGGTATTTCCCAGTTCTGCATGAGAAGTGATTACCATTAATACTTTTTTACCGTTTGAATCAGTTATGTTTTTATCTCTTCTATAGGTTTTGTGTAAGGTCGTCTGTTATTTCAATGTTTAGACACTGACTACAGTGTATGCCTATAAGTTGGGTCGAACAATAAGGATATATTTGACTTCAATGGTAGATATATTGATACAATAAGGTATGAACCTATCTTTCGAACAACTTAAAAGCATGGTGGTTTTCGCTCAGGTCGTCGAGCAAGGAAACCTGACTGCTGCCGCCAGGCACATAGGCTTATCACGTGCGGTAGTCAGTTATCACATAAAAAAATTGGAATCCCAGCTAGGGGTAAAGCTACTCAATCGAACTACTCGTGCCATAGCGTTAACTGAAGCGGGTATGGAGTATTACCAGTCCTGTCGTATCATTGCTGAACAAGCCGTTTTGGCCAATCAGCAAATAGAAAACTTTAAAAATGAACCGGAAGGTTTATTAAAAATCACCTGCCCGGTGAACGTTGGTTTACAGATGGTTGTGCCCGCACTAAACAATTTTCGTCGTCTCTATCCTAAAATTGAATTAGACGTCATGCTGACGGATGAGGTGGTTAATATCATGCAAGAGGGCATCGATCTCGCCATACGCGGCGCGCCTTTACCTGATTCTGGATTACAAGCGAGTAAACTATCAATATTATCCACCTGTTTGTGTGGCTCGCCTGATTATTTTAAAAAATACGGTCGCCCGACTACTCCTGCTGAGTTAGAGCAGCATGTTTGGGTTATTTATAAGCTGACCTCTGGAGCCATTGAGTTAAGCAAAGGTGGCCGTTCGTACAGTATTGTAGTGAAAGGCAGTATTAGCACGAATAACGCTGCGGCTCGCACGGCCTTTATCGAAGGCGGTCATGGCTTAGGGCGAATTCCGCTTTATGATGCCTGGCCTAAAATTCAAACAGGGTTATTAGAATCGGTACTAGACGATTATCAGCTAAAAAATATCGATATTTATGGCGTTTTTCCTCCTGGCAGTGCCGGTTCAAAAAAGCTACGGCTTTTAATGGATTTCCTTAAAAATTATTTTGTTAAGGTCGACCGCCAGGCCATGAAAAATACACTGCTATCTAATAGCGGATAAGACTCAACAAAAGTATTCACCGGACGCATGAGATACCCCGCTTCGTTTAGCTGTAATCCGCCTATAAAATAGTCCCCTTCGCAATTAGAGTTCTCCGGTTAAATTATCCTTAGTCAGGAGAATAAAAATAAAAAAGACGCATCAAAGAGCAGAACATTTATAGCAAATAGGGATGGATTATGATCGCGAAGCGATCCACGATGTTATCCGTCCTTAGGTTCGTAAACGCCACATCCCTGTGCCACTGCTCCTGTTGTTGGGCAAGCTCGGGATGTCTATATAAGAAAATATCTTTTATGACTGAGCTATATTTATTTTAATATCGCAGCAGGCTGTTGGGGTTCAGTCCAGTAATTCACGTAATATATGACTCAGCGCGGAGATGGCTGCCGGTTTGGTGATAACACGGCAATCTTTCAGGTTCGCTATTTCTTCACGAACCTGTTCCTCGCCATAACCGGTCTGGAACAGAACGGGCAGGCATGGAGACGATGCTCGAATCCGGCGCGCCGCATCCACACCGCCCAGTTGTGGCATCACCACATCCAGTACTACCAGACAAATCTTATTCCGGTGTTCTTCAAACAGACTGACTGCTTCTTCTCCATTGTTCGCAATCAGCACTCGGTAACCGATGGATTCCAGTAACTCACGCGAGACTTCGCACACCAACTCTTCATCATCTGCCAGCAGAATAGTCTCACCATGGCCCTGAATGACCTGGTTTTCGTCAGTTCGCGGGGATACGTGAACAGCCTCGGTCAAAGGAATAAACACATGAAACGAGCTTCCCTTTCCAGCCTCGCTCTCCACTTCGATAACGCCGTTGTGGGATTGAACCGCCCCATACGCCATCGCCAGACCCAGGCCCGTGCCTTCACCGACTTCCTTGGTGGTGAAAAACGGGTCAAACAGATGAGTGAGATGCGCCGTCGAAATGCCATAACCATTGTCTTTTACGGTCAGCCAGGCACAACGTTTATGTGAAAGCGTCGGTTGTCGTTTCCACAATGCCTCATCGGCTACCAGTACATCCAGTGAAATATGAATTTCTGGATGGCTTTTCCCGCTAACGGCGTGTTTTGCATTGTTGATGAAATTTAGCAATACCTGCTGTAGCAGGGTGGCATCACCGTTCAACACACATTCAGTCTCCGACACGTTCAGGGTGAAACTGATATTCTCAGGCACACTGCTGCGTGCCAGTTTGAAGGTTTCTTTCAGAAAGAGTGTGAACGACATCGGCTGCATGTGGATTTGTCCCTTACGGGAAAAAGTCAGCAGTTGCGAAATCATGCCTGCAGCCCTGAAGCCTGTTTGCTCAATCTGCTTCAGCCTCTGTTGTAAATCCGGCCGATCACCCAGTTTTTTTTGCACCAGATACGTTGTACCCAGCATGCCCGCCAGCATGTTGTTAAAGTCATGTGCGATGCCCCCAGCCAGCGTACCCACCGCTTCCATCTTCTGTGCCTGACGAAATTGATGCTCCAACACCACTTTATCTTTTCTCTGCCGTATCACCTCCATTCCGAAGGCCAGATCACCAGCCAGTTCTTCCAGAAGTTTTATTTCATCGGCATAGAATGCCTCTGCTTCAGATGCGTAAATATTCAATGAGTTGATTACCTTTTCACCAATCGTGAGAGGGAAAGCAGCCATCGCAAGATAACCGCGCCGACGCGCCTGACCACGCCATGGCAGGAATGCCGGATCATGAAGAATATCATGGCATACAACGGAATTTCCTTCACGAATCGCTCGCCCAATAGGACCCCGGCCAAACTTATTGTCCGCCCACGAAATGTGAGCCGATTCAAGATAACCATCTTCAAAACCCGCATGGGCAAGGGGAATAACACGATGCTCGTTATCATGCCTTGCCTCGCCCACCCAGGCCATTTTATATCCACCTTCATTGACAATCAGTGTGCAAATCGTTTCCAGCAGCCGCGGCTCATCCGCTACGCGAACCAGCGCCTGATTACAGTCGCTGATCATCCGCAAGGTGCGATTGACTCTGCGCAATTGCTCTTCTGCCAGTTTGCGGTCGGTGATGTCATGGAAGTAAATAGACAGGCCTTCCGGTGAGGGATAGACGATGTTCTCAAACCAGCGATCCCATGGCTGGTAGTAGTCCTCAAAGTGGATCGGCTTTTGCTCTGCCATCGCGCGTTCGTAGGCAAGATAAAACGGCTGGCCGACCCCTTCGGGAAATTCTGTCCAGATATGTTTGCCGATCAAGTCCGCCGGACGGCGATTGAATAACTCAGCGCCACGCGCATTGACATAGGTATAGCGCCAGTCTTTATCCAGAGCCACGAAGGCATCGGTGACGCGCTCAAAGACCTGATTGAGTATTGTGTTCGCGGTTCTGGCTCGTTCCTCGGCCTGCTTGCGCTCGTTAATGTCAAAAATCATAGTCATGACAGAAGGCTCGCCCTCAAAATCTATGGCGGTGAAGGAAACCAGTGCCCAGAAAGGCGCTCCATTCGCTTTTTTACAATGAATTTCTCGGCTTTTCAACGCGCCTTTTTTCGCCAATTCCTGCATGATGGGTTCCCGCTCTTCGGGGTAAAGAAAGAAATCAGGTATTTTCTGGTTTGCGATGTTATCGATGGGTAACCCGGTCAGTTCTGCAACTGAAGCATTGGCATATTTTACTACCCCATCACGTATGCGGGTGACAATCGTGGGTACGGGATTGGCCGCCATAATCAGATCGAACTGATTCTGTTTATTCACGGACGGCATATTCCTCACTCCAATAGTTCATGCAATATACGGTTTAATGGTGAGATGGCTGCCGGTTGGTGGCAACATGGCAACGCTTTCAGCGTTGCCATTTTCCCCAAAAACTGTTCCTCATCATAACCGATAAATTAATCTTTTCCCATTGAAGTTCAATCAGCAAGGCATGGGATTTGGTCGTGTTGTAGTGTGTTGTAAAAAAGATACCAGCTTGTGGTCGCAACTTTTGAGAAACGAAGGCTATTGCAGGCATTTATCTTCTGAGTTGCGGGCGTTCAGAGCGTCGTATCTTTCTATTATCTCAGGCAGATTGGTTGGCAGTCTGGGCAAATAAACCCCATTTTTCCGCCATACTTATCTTTGGTGATTTTTGTTGCGCAGTGATAGCACGGCTGGCCTTCACGGCGGTATATGTGAAATCGGTAATTTTCGAATGAGAGACCCTGTTTGCGTAATTCTTCTGTACGACTTATCTTATTTGTTATGCCTCCTGTTTTATAACTTTTCCAGCTCAGTTTAAGGCAGTTTTTTGCCAGTTTTTCTCTTTCTGGTTTGCTCAGGTCTGCAAGTCTTGTACAGGGGTGCAGGCGACTGACATACAGAGCTTCACAGCATAGATAATTCCCCATGCCGGAAATGAATTGTTGATCCTGTAATAGTCCCATTAGTTGCCGATGGTGAAAGCGTTGGTTATGGAAACGTGCAATAATCTCATCGCTGTTCACTGTATCAGCAAGCAGTTCCGGGCCCAGTTTTTTTAAATAAGGGTGCTGGCTGAGCTGTGATGTTTTGATAACTTCAATTTCGGAAGCGCTGTAGAGTAGCGCCATTTTCTCCTGAGTATGAATAGCCAGCCGTAATGAACGGGAACTTTGAGGATATTCACCAGCAGGAAAAATCTGCCAGCGACCATAAAGCTGATTATGACTGTAAATGGTCAGGCCATTATCAAACTGGCTTAAGATGGCCTTACTGCACGCGTGCACGCGCAGAATTTTTGCGCCTTGTAATTTCTGGCTAAAGCCTTGCAAATGCGCAAAAGCAAAGTAAACCCTGGTAACGGTTTTGTCTTTAATAGCGGTCTCAAGTTTGTTTGCGGCACGTTTTATTTCTGGGCCTTCAGGCATGGATTAAATCTTCTGTTAAAACCAGCAGTATCCTTTGTATCCGCTCTGTTAGTATGTTAAAAATAGTATTGATAACTTAAATTTACATCTGAGAACTCAACGTTATTATTCTGCCACTGATGTTTTAAGAATACCTTTATTGATTGTTCTGTTGATAATACAACATTCTGTGTGTACTGGATGCGCACGCGATAGACGTTATTTTCAAACTGCTCACCACTAAACTCCAGATGTGCGGTGGTATTTTTAAAATACGAGAGTACCCCGGTATTAAAACCAATTGCGGGTTCGATGGTATGTTTTAATTGCTTGTTTATTTCCAGTCGTGCTATGCCCAGCGCATACAATTGAGTGTTATTTATTTTCCAGCTACCACCGGCTCCCCCAGTTACATGATAGACCAATTGATCTTTATTATTTGTGAGTTGTCTCTCAAACCCGGTATATATCTTCCATGATAGCGGGTCAAAAAACTGATTCCGTGGTGTCAGGGAAAAAATATCAACCAAATCTAGCCGGTATAATTGTAACCCTGCATTATCTTCAGCGCGTATTTTAATGCTCCCAATATTTATCTGGGCACCCTGAAGAAAACCATTTTTGTCATCTTCAAGATCATGAAAAGCCATTTTAAATCCCAGTTCAAGATAGTTATTACCCAGACGATTTCCTTCAGCAAGAGTAAAGCGTTTGCTGCCATGCCCTTTCTCTGGCGGAACTGGAGGAGGTATTTTCTCTGCTTGTGTGACAGGCAATATATTAAGTTCTTTTAATAATTGAAAACTGCGTTTTGCGATGACCGGATCACGATTAACACTGTTGTTGTAGCGTAGCAGTCTGTATGCCGCATCAGTTACTTTTTGTTGCAGTAACTGTGGTAAGGCAGTAAATTCTATTGATGTAATAACATTAATGTTATTGGTTAATTTTATTATAATAGAATGATCTTTTTCAGGAATAGAAGCAATTAAGAACTGCAGTTGAGTGAATTGTGATGGGCGATAGTGACTCCGTTTTATTAAACCTGCTTTTTGAATGGCTTTTACTGTATCGACAGGGATAGCGGTAACTACAAATTGACTGGTAAGTTTAAGTGAGGGGCGTGCGACCTGAAGTAACTCAAGCAGGCGATATGAGCAGTTTCTATCGAAGAAATAATAAGCAAAATTTATTTTCTTTAATTCCCATAGGTGAGTGATCATCCGCTCGGTTTCTGCGGTTGTTAGATTTAAGTCATATTCCCAGATATCACGATGCTCAATACGGTTGTATTCCTGAATTTTTTTATAATAAGGCTCTATGACAAAAGTACCTGGATAGCCGCCTGCAAGACCGCGGTAGGCATAGATGATTGAATTATCATTGTTGTTTATATTAGCGCCAAAATTAACTGCCATCGACAACCACTTTGAGCCTTTATTGTCGATCGGATCAATGCGTAATAAAGTATGGCCAAACATGGAGGATGGGCTATTTAAATTATAAGCAGGGAAAATGAGTGTAACCGTTCCTGTTCGTGCTATTTTTCGCCATTTCTTATAGTCACTACAGTTAACTTTAGGTAATGCTTTTACGTTGATGGATAATTGTTTTTTCAGCCAGTTAAATCGGGCGACAAAACGGCATTGCGCCTGTTGATTGTCGTTACCACCCGTTTTGAAAAAGGCGTTGAGGGTTTCGGTTAATTCGGCCTGCGGGTTGGTTTTACCCTGTTTTGCATAAAAGAATCTGTCATCATTAACCTGACTGCTATAACCATTAATGCCATGTTCATAGTGCAATAAATTTAACCATTCAACTTTTTTCCAGAGCTGTTTTTCCTGTGCCTGCTGCTCTAATTGATTTAGATAGTTTTTATTGGATGCTTTCGCTAATAATGTAACCAGGCTGAGAAAAAGAAAGAGGCTTATTCGAATAATTCTCATGCTAATAGGCGGGTATTATTGTTTTAAACGGAGCGAACAAATCGACGGATGAGTGTACTTGTATTGTTGGCAAGAAAAAGCCCTGCAGATTACAATGCAGGGCCTGGTATAAGCTTAAATGTGGTTTTAATTAAGGCTAATTAAACAACATATTTTGACAGCCGAGGGTTTGCTTTCATTACCTTTTCAATCGATGCTGTCATTTCATCGGCGGTAACATTTTCACTGGGGAAAATAACTGCAAAATTATTGTGCATAACTTTTGCGAAGGTAGCACGGTCAGAGGGTTTAACGCCGTAAACCATAGCCACGGTATTTAAAGCATCACCGCTACCGCGGGCAACATCTTCAGAGAATTCACCCATAATCGAGCTGATAACATTCATGCCACCGTAGGAAAGTTTGCCGGAGGTTGAACAACCATTTGTGCCACTTGTCATACCAAATGTATTGTTGCCTGAAGTGGCATTGGTGGTTGCTGCAAGTACATGTGGAGCGGGGCCGGACTGACCTTCAAATAACATATTTCCCCAGCCACAGCCACCATCGCCACCCGCAGCACCTGCATTAGCGACTGAGGATACACTGAGTAATACTAAACCTGTAATTATTTTTTTCATTATCCAACTCCTGTAGATATAGTTTATGTTTACCTAGGATGTAGATAATAATGAATCTTGACTTTTTATACAAGCCGTATTTTGTACAAGCCGATAAATAGGGTTACCTGCTCAAAACAATCAATTTTACTTAAAAGTCGATAACAAAATCAGGTTAGAATAGGTACTGGTGTAAAAATACAAGTTTTTTTGGGGATGTTGTTTTTATTGTGCATATTTTAGTCAGTAATGATGATGGTTATCGAGCGGAAGGTATTCGTGTGCTGGCCGAAGCGCTGTCTTCGAATTACCGGATTTCTATTGTTGCACCCGAGCGTAACTGCAGTGGTGCCAGCAGTTCGTTAACATTGGAACGTGGATTGCGCGCATCAAAATACGCCAAAGATGCCTATTATATTGATGGGACACCGACAGACAGTGTGCACCTGGCACTAACCGGTCTGTTGCAGCAAGAGCCTTCTATCGTGGTTTCCGGTATTAATGCGGGGGCGAATATGGGGGACGATGTGCTTTATTCAGGCACGGTAGCGGCAGCCATTGAAGGTCGGTATCTGGGATTGCCAGCCATCGCTGTTTCCATGAATAATTACCAGCCATTACACTATGATACGGCTGCAAAAGCGGTATTACAGTTATTGAAAAATATGCGCCAAACGTCGTTTGCAACCAATACGGTTTTGAATGTTAATGTCCCGGATGTGGACTGGGAATCCATTATGGGCTTTCGGGCGACTCGTCTGGGAAATCGCCATCAGTCTGAAGGCATGATTCAGCAAAATGATCCGCGTGGCGACCCGATGTACTGGGTGGGACCACCCGGTCTGGCGCAAGATGCGGGTGAAGGGACAGATTTTTATGCCGTTGAAAATAACTATATTTCTGTTACCCCGTTGCAGATTGATCTGACACGTTATGATAGCCTGTCACAAATCAAATCGTGGTTACCGAATTTGCATTAATTTTTCGATGTATACAGCATGTTGAACAGAAATATACAGGGTATCGGTATGACCTCGCAACGCACTCGCGATCGTCTGGTTGAGCGCCTGCGTGAGAAGGGTATTAAGAATGCGCGTGTCCTTGAAGTGATGCGCACTACACCACGCCATATTTTTGTGGATGAGGCGATGGCACATCGTGCTTATGAAGACACCGCACTGCCAATCGGTCATGGTCAGACTATTTCTCAACCTTATACCGTGGCGCGAATGTCTGAGGTATTACTGGAAGCCGGTACGCCGGATGTTGTGCTTGAAGTTGGTACCGGTTCGGGATATCAATCTGCGATACTGTCCCGTTTAGTGCCAAAGGTTTATACCGTTGAACGCATCAGTGCTCTATTGCAAAAGGCGCGTGACGCACATCGACAAATGGGCCTGCTAAACGTATTTTCCAAACACAGCGATGGCTCCTGGGGTTGGCCACCCAATGCGCCGTATGCAGCAATTATTGTTACCGCAGCACCTGAAGAGGTTCCACCTTCCTTGCTGGAGCAGCTGGCTGTTGATGGTCGCATGGTTATACCCGTTGGCATTGTTGGCGGGCATCAGCAGTTAAAATTATTTATCCGGCATCAGGATGTGATTGAAGAGAAAAATCTGGAAATGGCCAATTTCGTCCCTTTGCTAGATGGAGCAGTGCGCTAATGTTTACGGGTATGTACTCAAAAATGATGCGCTGGGCGGCGCACCCTTATGCCGAGCGTTATCTGATTGGTATTAGTATTTTCGAATCGATATTTTTACCTGTACCGACTGCCTTTATGGTTGCGCCGATGGCGGTAGCAAGGCCAGAGCGGGCTATACGTATCGCCCTGATCGCAACAGTGATGTCGGTACTCGGTGGTGTGATTGGCTATTATCTGGGCTATTATCTGGTTGCCCTGATTGAGCCGGTAATTAAAGATGTCGGTTACTGGGATAAGTATATGGTTGCCCAACACTGGTTTAAACAGTGGGGCTTCTGGGCGGTTGTTATCGCCGGTTTTTCACCCATTCCTTTTAAGTTATTCACTCTCTCGGCAGGCGCTCTGTCGATGGCTCTTTTTCCTTTTATTGTTGCTGCCACAATAGGCCGGGCAGCGCATTTTTTTCTGGTGGCATTATCAATGGCATGGGCTGGCCCAAAATTTGAACCGGTGGTCAGGAAGTACATCGAATGGTTTGGCTGGTTAACCGTAGCATTGGTGGCGGCGTTTATTTACTTTCATTATCGATAGCTTTGGCGCAGAAATTTGGCGTCTATTGTGCCTCTATTTATGTCGAAACAAATTATTCAGCTGCTGCCTATTTTGATTGTGCTGTTAATGCAGGGTTGTGTCAGTAATGGTGAACAATGGAATCCAAATGACTATGTCGTTAAATCAGGAGATACGGTTTATTCGATTGCATGGCATTATGAACTGAATCCCATTGAGTTTGCGCGCTGGAATAATATTGATAGTGCGCATTTTCTGATCCATCCTGGTCAGCGATTACGGATTCATAAACCTGCGGGCTTTGGCACTCAACGCGTATCAACGGGGAAAATAGCTGTCGATTCTGCATCTAAAATGCCAGTGGCACAGCTTGTTTCTCGACATCTGCTCGTAGCGAAGCCATTAACACAGATAAAGATTAAAGCTGGCGATACATTGTATGGGGTGTCAAAAAAATATGCGATTAGTCTGTCCAGACTGGTGCAGTTAAATCAGCTTAAACAACCGTATGTGCTTCAGCCCGGGCAGATATTGCTGGTTAAACCAGTGGCTGGCATGTCCCTCGAGAACCGTTCATCAAAAACACAAAGTAAGCACCTGTCAGGTCGCCGGCACAGCAGGTTAACGCATCAGCTGACCAGGAAATGGGCTAAAACAATTCACTGGCAATGGCCGGTAAGAGGGAGGGTTTTAACGCATTTTATGCGTAACCGACATGATGCCAAAGGCATTGATATTGGCGGCAATATGGGTTCACGCATTAATGCGGCGGCTGACGGGAAAGTGGTTTATAGTGGTAATGGACTGATTAGTTATGGTGATCTGGTGATTATTAAACATAACAAACATTATCTCAGCGCCTATGCTTATAACCGTAAATTGCTGGTACATGAAGGCCAATGGGTAAAGGCCGGGCAGAAAATTGCTGAAATGGGGCGGAATGGAAGCAGTAGTCCACGCCTGCATTTTGAAATTCGGCGCAATGGTAAACCAATGAATCCACAAAAATATTTGCCATAACCAGATCAGGCTATTCTTTGCCCTCTGGCTATTGCAGATCTTGCTGAGGCAATAATGAATATACGGTTAAAGCGTGTTTATGCCCCCGCAGTGATGACAGACGGAAAGCGAATACTGGTTGATCGCTTATGGCCTCGAGGGTTATCCAGAAAGGCGGCGGTGGTTGATCTCTGGATAAAAACAATCGCGCCAAGCACTGAACTGCGTAAATGGTATAGCCATGACCCAGATAAATGGAAACAATTCAAATCCCGCTATTTCTTAGAGCTGCGCGCGAATAAAGAAGATGTCAGTCACTTACTAAGCTACATTAGCCGGCGGACGGTTAGCTTTGTGTATAGTTCGAAAGAGGAACAGATGAATAATGCGGTCGCACTGAAGCAGTATCTTGAGACGGATAGCTGAGCTGCTCAGAGTAAGCGCAATTTGCCTCCTCAATTGCGGATAAATGCACCTGTTTGTAATAATATTGTGTCGTTCCCATAAGAAATCGAAAGTGGTGACGATATTCATACCTGAGAGCCATGAAATTGGCGAAAGAGTCAGCTGTATTACCTTGCCAGGGTGTTTGTAGATGACTACTTTCAGTAGTTTAATTATGCGTCTCAACCACAATATCGTGTGGTTGAGACGGTAAACATGAATTAATCTCTAATTTTTTTAAATAAATGCTTGCCTTATAAAGTATTTTAATGTTATAAGTTTTTTTAGCGTTAGGGCTAACGTGAGGATACTGATGTAAGTGTATGGAAATAAAGAGTTAATAAACGCTCTAACTTACAATCTAAATGCATTAAAGAATGCGTAAAAAATTATAACTACAAACACACATTTTGGGATGGGGTATAATCATGAGAGAAGCAATTGCTCAACGAGATGATAAGAAGGTCGATACGGGAGTCTTGCTGATGACCGAAGCAGAGAATGTGGAGGCTAACATGGACGACACGTTACTGGACACAGAACCAAAAAAAGCGAATAAAGTAAAAGTGGCTACTGCTGACCCAGGTGCCAGAGTTAATCGTAAAGAGCTGGATGCGACACGTCTGTACCTACGTGAAATTGAGGGTTCACCACTGCTAACCGCAGAAGAAGAGGTGTTTTATTCCCGTAAATCGCTAAAAGGCGATATGGACTCGCGTAAAAAGATGATTGAATGCAATCTGCGTCTTGTGGTGAAGATAGCGCGTCGTTATATGAACCGTGGGTTAGCTCTATTAGACCTGATTGAAGAAGGCAATCTTGGTTTGATTCGTGCAGTTGAAAAATTTGACCCGGAAAAAGGGTTTCGTTTTTCTACCTATGCCACCTGGTGGATTCGTCAGACAATCGAACGTGCCTTAATGAATCAGACGCGTACCATCCGGTTGCCGATTCATGTGATTAAAGAATTGAATGTCTATCTACGCGCTGCACGTCAGTTAGAACAGACTATGGATACTGAACCGACCGCCGAAGACATTGCGAAAATGTTGAATAAGCCAGTTGCGGGTGTTGAAAAAATGCTTGGGTTACGCGACCGAGTGACTTCTGTTGATGTGCCTGTCGGCAAAGAGAATGACCGGCCTCTACTGGAAATTGTTGCTGATGATCGCATGCCTGCACCACCAGAAATGTTGCAGAATGATGATATTATGGCTAATCTGGGTGTCTGGCTGGATCAGCTTGATACGAAACAGCGAGAAGTACTGGTGCGTCGTTTTGGGTTGAATAACCATGAACGTACAACGCTGGAAGATGTTGGTAAAGAACTGGGCGTTACGCGTGAACGTGTTCGCCAGATTCAGATGGATGCGCTGAGGCAGTTGCGTAAAATTCTCGAAAATCAGGGTTTTACTGAAGAGTTGCTGTTTCACGATTAAACGGCACGATTAAACTGTGGCTGTAATAGAATAGATCAGATCAGTAAGCTGATTTATTCTATCGACATAAAAAACGGTGTTTGATTAAGCAGATACATTTGCGTATCTGCTTTTTTGTGGCGACAGGACTACTCAATAATAATTCCAGCGACGACATTACGGCCTTCACCACTCAAAATATTATAGGTTCGGCAGGCGGCTCTGGTGTCCATAAATTCAATACCAATATTGCGTGGGATAAGTGCAGCATAGATTTCTACGGCAGGAAACACCAGTTTATTTCCGGTGCCAAGCAGGATGAGTTCGGGATTGAGTTGCATCAGGTCGTCGATATGGTCGGTCTGCAACTGAGTAATGGTGGTTACAGACCAGTTTTCCTGTAACTGTCCGCTAGAAATAATCAGGCTGGTTGCAAAATGTTTGCCATTCACAGCTATGCCGGTGGTATCGTAAGCGGTTATTACATAACCACTATCATCTAAATCCTGTGCAAATTTCATATGCGTATCCTGTATCGGGAAATTATTGGCATTATACGTTATCGGATGAATGCAGTAGAATACGCGCTGTTAAGCATAATCAGGCATAGAGATAATCGGGGAGAAAAATTTGGATGTTGTAAATGTTGGCTTATTAGGCCTGGGTACTGTTGGTGGTGGCACGGCGGCAGTATTACTGAGAAATGCCACGGAAATACAGGCGCGTCTGGGACGCGAAATTCGTCTTACCCATATTGCAGGGTTGGGCATTGCCGAACAGACCATCGTCGATCCACAAACAACAAAATTAACCGAAGATGCATTCGAAGTAGTGAACGATCCTGATGTGCATATTGTGGTTGAGCTAATCGGCGGTTACACGCTGGCAAAAGATCTGGTACTTCAGGCGATTGAAAATGGGAAACATGTGGTCACGGCGAATAAAGCACTGATTGCAACCCACGGTAGTGAAATTATGCGAGCAGCAACCCGACAGGGTGTCAGTGTCTGTTATGAAGCGGCTGTTGCGGGTGGTATCCCGATTATTAAAGCCATACGCGAGGGGCTTGCCGCAAATCAGATACAGTGGATAGCCGGGATAATTAATGGTACTGGTAATTTTATCCTGACTGAGATGCGCGATAAAGGCCGTGACTTTGCTGATGTATTAGCGGAGGCGCAGGCATTGGGTTATGCTGAAGCCGACCCGACCTTTGATATTGAAGGTATCGATGCCGCCCATAAATTAACCATTCTTGCGTCGTTAGCTTTTGGTGTCGAGCTGCAGTTTGATAAAACCTATACCGAAGGTATCAGTAAAATTACCACGGAAGATATGAAATATGCGGAAGAACTGGGGTACCGTATCAAACATCTGGGTATCACTCGCAGAACAGATAAAGGGATAGAGCTGCGTGTTCACCCTACGTTAATTCCAGAAAAAAGATTGATTGCTAATGTGGACGGTGTAATGAATGCAGTACTGGTGCAGGGCGATGCTGTCGGACCAACACTGTATTATGGCGCGGGGGCAGGGGCAGAACCTACTGCATCAGCGGTGGTCGCAGATATTATTGATACAGCTCGGACGATGGGCGTTTCGCTTGACCATAAAGTCCCCCTGTTGGGTTATCAGAACGAGGTTAAGCGTGATACCCCTATACTGGCAATGGATGCTGTAGAAACGTCTTATTATTTGCGTATGCAGGCGGAAGACAAGCCGGGCGTGCTGGCAGAAGTATCGGACACTTTTGCAAAAAATAATATTAGCATTGAGGCCGTTTTGCAGAAAGAACCTGTAACAGGTGAAAATTCAGTCCATCTGGTGATGCTGACGCAAAAATGTATTGAGTTCAATATGAAGCTGGCAATCGCCGCAGTGGAACAGCTGGCATCTGTGCAGGGTGAAGTCGTACGGATTCGAATGGAACACCTTGATTAGAAAACCTCTGAAGCTGCATCTCAACCTATTTTACCCGGACTCGTTCAGCGGTTCATCAGGTTTTCACGCATCCTGACAGAATGGATAAAAAGGATACTATAGGTATCCTTTTTATCCATTTCAGTGATAACTGTTCCCTGTTCCCTGTTCCCTGTTCCCTGTTTCCTGGTGGTGAACGGGACAATAAAGTGAGCGCTGAAATTCAGTTGCTACAAAAATGCCAGAATTTCTTTTTCGATAATTTCTTTTTCGATAACTGTATTTTGCACTATTGGCTTATCAAATAGATGATTGATGATCGTCGGTATTTCAATCCGTGCCTGGCGGGCAATGGAGTTTAATGCGTCGATATCCTGCGTATTGACTTCACCGGTTAAAGCATTTGCAATCACGGGTGAAAATTTGGTCCATTCTGCAGTGGAATAAATGATTGTTTTTAATGGTTTGTGGCGACAGGTATCATAGGTCTTAAAGCAAGTTGCGGTGTGCGGATCCATGAGGTAACCTGATTTAAACACTGCTTTTATATAGGCTTTCCCTTCTGCATCATTACAATAATCAGCGGCAAACAGGGTTTGAATTTGTGTCAGCTCATCCTTTTCTAAAGTGTAATAATTGTCTTCATCGAGTTGTTGCATCAATACTTTTGTGCGTTCACTACCAAACAAATCAAACAGAATGCGTTCGATGTTGGATGATTTTAGAATATCCATTGCGGGTGATGTCGTTGGGATAACCGACAGCGTTCGCAGGTCATACTTGCCGGTATTGATAAATTGAGTGAGAATATTATTGTTATTTGAGGCAATTAGAATTTTCTCCACAGGCAGTCCCATTTTTAACGCATAGTAGCCGCCTAATGCATTGCCAAAGTTCCCGCTGGGAATGTTTAAATAAACTTTATCACCGAGGGTTATTGCCTGTTGACGAACCAGTTCAAGATAAGAGTGGATGTGATAAATTGTCTGGAAAATAATCCGGCCAAAGTTAACGGAATTGGCGGCAGAAAGTCGGATATTTTTTTGTTTTAGCTGGTTGTTAAAATCTGCTGAGCCAAGCAGACGTTTAAGTGCATTTTGGGTATCGTCAAAGTCACCTTTTACACCAATGACTTTCAGATTGTCTGCATCCTCAGTAACCATTTGCAGGCGTTGAACATCCGAGGTGCCGCCATCGGGATACATGCAGGTTACACGCACATTTGCGCGATTTTTAAATGTCTCCAGTGCGGCAGGTCCGGTATCACCTGAAGTGGCAGCGAGTATCAGGTAATGCTCATTGCGTTGCTGTGCAATGGCGGAGAGTACCAAGCCAAAAGGTTGCAATGCCATGTCTTTAAAGGCGCGGGTTGGGCCATGATATAACTCGCTGATATACAGATCGTCTTTTACCTTAACGACGGGTACCGGGTTTTTGGGGTCATCAAAATTGTCATAGAGTGCCAGCGCTTCATCAATGATCTCGGTTTCAATATCTATATTAAAAGCCGTTAGTACGGCTTTAGCCAGTGTTTTATAATCAGAGGATAGATGCTGTTGCAGAAAAGACGCATTCAGTGCTGGCAAACTCTCAGGTGAGTAAATGCCGCCAAAAGAGGAAACCGGCGTTAGTATGGCTGTAGCGAAACTAACTTTTTCTGGGTGCTCGCCGTCATTGCCACGGGTTTCAATAAATTGCATAGTCGATCTGCCTGGTAAGTTTATCTGATGATAATTGAGCGGATTATAGCGAATTTTCACATGCTGGTTCTCTATATATTTACTGTGGCCTGATAATATGTCCAGGTGGGTGACCCAATCCATTAGTTGTAATCAATTACACCAGACATTCGAGGCAGTAATTTAGGCCATCAATTAGGACAGAGGATTATTTAGCCGCATTTTTCCAGACTGAAAATAGAAATATCAGGGGCTTAACCTGATCTGCTGAAACTTGATGCCGGTTTATGCTGGTTTTATAGGTTTTTCGGCTTAACAACTGAATGATCTCATGTAAACTAGTGGCTTCCTGAAAACATCATCATAAAAATTATTAATGCGATTAAGCAAGATTAAACTCGCTGGTTTTAAGTCTTTTGTTGACCCGACAACCATCAACTTCCCCAGTAACCTGACGGGCATTGTCGGCCCTAATGGTTGTGGCAAATCCAATACTATTGATGCTGTGCGTTGGGTAATGGGCGAATCATCCGCTAAATATCTACGCGGTACCTCAATGGATGATGTGATTTTTAACGGTTCCACCTCGCGTAAACCCATTGCGATGGCATCGGTTGAGCTGGTCTTTGATAATAGTGATGGCAAGATGGGTGGCCAGTATTCGCAATATGCCGAGATTTCGGTTAAACGTACCGTGACGCGTGATGGGCAGTCAAAATATATGTTAAATGGGGCCCGTTGTCGGCGGCGTGATGTTGCCGATCTGTTCCTTGGTACAGGGCTTGGGCCACGCAGTTATGCGATTATCGAGCAAGGCATGATTACCCGTCTGATTGATGCCAAACCAGAAGAAATGCGGGCTTTTCTGGAAGAAGCTGCGGGTATATCCAAATACAAAGAACGTCGTCGTGAAACCGAGACTCGGATTCGCCATACCCGTGAAAATCTTGATCGGCTCTCTGATTTGCGCGAAGAAATTGAGAAACAACTGGCACGGCTGCAACGCCAGAGCCGCAGTGCTGAACGTTATAAGACGTTTAAACAGACCGAGCGGCAGTTAAAGGCCGAACATCTGGCGTTGCACTGGCAGGAGCTGAAAGTGAAACTGGATTTACGTGACAACGAAATTCAGAGCACAGAGACGGAACTAGAAAAAGTCATCGCAGATCAGCGTGCAATTGAGTCCAGGATTGAGCAGCAGCGCCAGAAAAATACTGCGACCAGCGACGTACTGAATAAAGCACAGGCGGAGTACTATAGTTTGGGTGCGGAAGTTTCTGGTAAAGAACAAAGCATTAAATATCAGCAAGAACTTGAACAGCGCCAGCGTAACGATTTTGAGCGTATCGAAGCGACATTAGCCGATGTGACGCAGGCATTAGAAAGTGATCGTCAGGCGAAGGCAGAGACAACACAGCAATTACAGGCCAGTGAACCAGAACTAAAAGAACTCAGGCAACAGGAAGAACGTTTATCCGAGCAATTACAGCTTGCTGAACAGCGGATGCAAAACTGGCAGCAATCATGGGATGAAATCAACCAGCATTATTCGCAGGCAAGTCAGATGGCACAGGTGGAACGCTCACGTATGGAGCAGCTTGAACGTCATGTTGGTCAGCTCCAACAGCGTCTGCAAAAGATTGACCTCGAAACCCAGACATTGCATGGTGAGAAGTTGGATGATCAGATTACTGACTTAAAACATTTACACGGTAAGGTGACGGAAGAGAAAACGGAGCATGAGCAACAGTTGACCGATGTGCTTGATGACATCCGTAGTAACCGCGAAGAAATTGTTAGCAGTGAGCAGAAATATGCCCAGGTTCGGCGTAATATCAACCAGCTTCAGGGTGGCCTGTCTTCAATGGAAGCACTACAACAGGCTGCGCTTGGGCAAACAGATAAGCCATTACAACAGTGGCTGAGGGAAAATGGTTTAAGTGATAATCATCGAGTAGCGCAACAACTGGACGTTGAAACAGGCTGGGAGCTGGCTGTCGAAACGGTGTTAAGCGATATACTCGAAGCCGTTTGTGTTGATGCGCTGTCAGCTCTGGATCAGTCATTGCAGGGGGAGGCGATAGAAACGTTGCAACAAAGCAATCTATCCCTTATTGAAATGCTTTCGGATTCAGCAGCAAGGCAGCCGTCTACTGAGTTATTGTTAGATAAAATAACAACGTCATTATCATTAGCGCCGTTTTTACAGGGCGTACGTGTGGCAGAAACGCTGGCCGAAGCGTTGTTGATGCGGGCTTCGCTTGATGCCACTGAAAGTGTTGTGACGCGTGGAGGAGTCTGGGTTGGTGTTAACTGGTTACGCATCAGCCGAGATAAAGATGTGCGTCGAGGTGTGCTGGCGCGTGAACAAAATATACGTGAACTGCAGCAACAATTGATTGAGCAGGAAGCAATGGCAGCAACCTTTAGTCATACGTTGCAACAGTTTCGTGAGCGATTACAGAGCAGTGAGCAGCAGCGCGAGATATTGCAGTCTTCACTTAACACGATCCACGCGCGTTTAAATGAAATTCAGACGCAGATTAGTGCACATGAATCGCGTCAGGAACATATTATTAATCGCAGTAAAAATCTTGATGAAGAGCACCAGGAAACACAGAACCTGATCAGCCGTGAGGATGAAGCCATTACAATTGCGACAAAACTACGCAATAAATCACTGGCACAGACAGAAGAGATGGAGGTTGGGCGGCAACAGCTTCAGGGGCAGCGTGAAACGCTAAATCAACAGCTATTACAGCATCGGGCGGCGATGCAGCAACAGCGTGAAAGTGCACACCAGCTGGACGTTAAAATAGAAGGGTTACGTTCGCATAAAGCTGGGTTAGAACACAATATTGCACGCATGGAACAGACACACTCTGTACAACAGCAGCGTAAACAGGAACTGGAAAACCTCCTGGCCTCAGCCTCAGCACCTACAAAAATACTGGAGAGCGAACTCAGTAACCTGCTGGAAAAACGGCTGCATGCCGATACAAATTTAACCCAGACTCGACAACAGGTCGAAATAATTACCAATGAATTACAGCAGCTGGAGCAGCAACGTGCTGCATTTGAACAGTCGGGGCAGCAAGTGCGTAGCAAGCTGGAGCAGAAACGCCTGGATAGTCAGGAGTTACGTGTACGCAGTAAAACCACGCTCGAACAACTAACTGAAACCGGCTTTGAGGCGAAAGCTATACTGGAATCACTTGAAATGGATGCAAATTGTTCGCAATGGGAACAGAAACTGGCGGATATTGTACAGCGTATATCACGTCTGGGACCAATTAATCTGGCCGCGATTGATGAATATAAAGAACAGTTGGAACGAAAATCCTATCTGGATGAGCAGAATAAGGATGTTGTTGCAGCACTGGATATTCTAGAAAAAGCCATTGCAAAAATTGATGCTGAAACTCGTTCACGTTTCAAGGAAACTTATGACCATGTGAATGCGCGTGTTAAAGACATGTTTCCACGTCTATTTGGTGGTGGTACCGCCTATCTGGAAATGACGGGTGATAACCTGCTTGATACGGGTATTGCTATTATGGCTCGGCCACCGGGTAAACGTATTTCCAATATTCATCTGATGTCCGGTGGTGAAAAAGCACTGACTGCGGTGGCACTGGTGTTTGCTATTTTTGAATTAAATCCGGCACCCTTCTGTATGCTTGATGAAGTTGATGCGCCGCTGGATGAAGCCAATGTAGGACGATTCTGCCAGCTGGTTAAGGATATGTCATCGCGGGTACAGTTTATTTTTATTACCCATAACAAAACTACAATGGAAATGTCCGAACACTTGAGTGGTGTGACTATGCGTGAATCAGGTGTGTCCAGACTGGTATCGGTGGATGTTGCAGAAGCAGCAACGATGGCGGGTGTAGGTGCATAACGGTGGAATTACTGCGCTGGATTTTACTTATAGCAGGTATTATATTCATTGCCATGCTTTATCTGTTTGGCCGAAAACGTCGGCATTGCAAACAACAGGATAATGATTTTGATGAAGATTTACCAGAATTTAACGCGCATAACTGGGATGATCTTGATGAGGGTGTAGGCTCGGTAAGAGTCATTACTGGTAGTGAAGACGCAGGGAATATATCAATTACTGAAGATAGCAAATTGCCCATTCAGCCATCGAGTGCAGGTGCTCATCCAGAAATAATCGCGTTATTCATCTTGCCAAAACTTAATGCTGAATTTTCTGGTTCACAAATAAACAGCTCAGTGCAGGCGATGGGACTGACATTTGGCGAGATGAATATCTATCATTTTATAAAAGATCAGCGTACGGTTTTTAGCCTGGCAAATATGCACGAACCTGGATGTTTCGACCCAGATAATATTCATGATTTAAAATCCTCCGGATTAACACTTTTTATGCAGATAAATACCGCAGCCGATGTTGATGCGATTGACGACCTTACCGAAATGTTACAGCGCAGTTACCAGATTGCAGGATTGATTGGTGGTCGATTGTGTAATCATTTACGCCAACCATTAACCGAACAGGATGCAGAAAATTATCGTACCCAGGTGCGTGAGCACCTGGAAATTTGCCCTGAAGATTAACGTCATGTTTCTTGTGGTCAGCGTCTTGATGGCTCAATCCAGCCTGCGCTTTTGAACAATGGGTGTCCTTTCATCCGTACTGTTAGTAAATACAGCTATGCTCGCTCCAATTAAAAAACAAATTAAACAATTGCGTGAACAGCTGCGTCATCACGCCTATCAATATTATGTGCTCGATGAGCCGCATATTGCCGACATTGAATATGATCGCCTTTATCAGCAGTTACAACAATTGGAGCAACAGCATCCTGAATGCATCACCGAAGATTCACCTACACAACGTGTTGGCGCAGAACCATTGGCTACATTCGAACAAATTACCCACCAGTTACCCATGCTATCACTGGATAATGTTTTCAATGAAGAAGCACTGGTGGCTTTTAATAAGCGGGCTCAGGAGTGGTTGCATACTGATGAAGTCCTAACGTATGTGGCAGAGCCAAAACTCGATGGGTTAGCGATAAGTTTACGATATGAGAAAGGAGTTTTACTTTATGCTGCGACTCGGGGTGATGGTACTACGGGTGAAAATGTTACTCAGAATATTCGCACCATACAATCTATACCACTACGGTTGCCAGGTAAGGATTATCCTGAAGTACTGGAAGTTCGTGGTGAGGTGTTTATGCCGAAAGCCGGATTTGAAAAACTCAACCAATATGCACGTGAGCATAATGAGAAGATTTTTGTTAACCCTAGAAATGCTGCAGCGGGCAGTTTGCGGCAACTGGATCCAAAAGTTACCGCCAGTCGGCCATTGCAATTATATTGTTATTCTACTGGTGTAGTAGAGGGCGGTAAACTGGCTCATACACACAGTGAAATTTTACAACAGTTAAAATATTTTGGCTTGCCTGTGTGTGCAGAGACAAAAGTGGTTAAAGGTGTAGCGGGCTGCATGGATTATTACCGGCAGCTTTTGCAACATCGTAATGCCCTGGCTTATGATATTGATGGTATTGTTTATAAAGTTAATTCAATTTCGTTACAACAACGTCTAGGCTTTGTTGCGCGGGCACCACGTTGGGCAATCGCGCATAAATTTCCCGCACAGGAAGAAGTGAGTGAAATTCTTGCGGTAGATTTTCAGGTGGGGCGTACAGGTGCAATTACACCTGTTGCACGTTTAAAATCTATTTTTGTTGGTGGTGTAACGGTGAGTAATGCAACCCTGCATAATATGGATGAAATTAAACGCAAAGATATTCATATTGGTGATCAAGTAATTGTTCGTCGCGCTGGTGATGTGATTCCTGAAATAGTTAAAGTAGTGCCGGATAAACGCAATGCTTTTACTCGACCAATCATTATGCCAGAGCAATGTCCTGCCTGTGGTTCGGTCATTGAACAACTGGAGGGTGAAGCTGTTGCACGCTGTACAGCGGGTTTGTTTTGTCAGGCGCAACGAGCTGAAGCGATTAAACATTATGTTTCACGTAAAGCGCTGGATATTGAAGGACTGGGTGATAAGTTAATTGAACAGCTGGTTGATGAGGAACTGGTAGCAACGCCGGCAGATTTATATTTATTAAACCAACAGCAGTTGGCCTCACTGGAACGCATGGGAGAGAAATCTGCATTAAATATTATTCATGCGATTGAACACAGTAAGCAAGCTGAACTGTCCCGATTCATTTATGCATTAGGTATTCGAGAAGTTGGTGAAGCCACAGCGAGGAATTTAGCTGTTGCGTTCAGCTCACTGGATGCAGTGATTCAGGCGGATATTGAAACTTTACAGGAGGTGCAGGATATTGGTCCGATTGTAGCGCAGCATTTAGTGACTTTCTTTCAGCAGGTACATAATCGTCAGGTAATTGAAAAAATACTGGCAGCAGGTATTGAAATTCAGCACCGAGCGAAGCCGGTGATTGAAAATCAACTGTTCCAGAATAAAATTTTTGTTATTACCGGTACATTACCCAACCTGTCTCGAAATGAGGCCAAAGCCATGTTAATTACAGCCGGTGCAAAAGTGACGAGTAGTGTATCAGCCAATACAGATTATTTGCTTGCTGGTGAAAAAGCCGGTTCTAAACTGACCAAAGCCAGATCACTCGGAATTAAAGTAATTGATGAGGGAATGCTGAAAACAATGGTTGCGGGGCCAGGAAACCTCTGAATAAGTTGTAAATAAACATTGTGAGTTCAGAATATTTAATGGCTGCGTTACTATTTTAAATGATCAATATCGATTTCTTTTACTTGCTGGATAATGGTTAACAATGAATTTGTTTTATCCTGTAGATTAAATTCAACATTATGATTAACCAGGTTTTCTATTTCACTGCATGCATATTTAAGCTTGACTGTACCGCAACATCGACTGGCACCGTGGAGTTTATGTATGATATTTTTTAATTCCTCGCGGTTATTTAACTTGACGGCCTGTTTGATTTTACTCGTATAGTCATCTAACTCTGCGCGGAGCATAGAAAAGAGCTCCAGCGCGAGTTTCTTATTACCACCGGTAAATTCACTGGCAGTATCAAGCGAGAAAATACCGTCTGTTGCTAACTTGCTGGCAGAATGCCCAATGGTAACGGGCGTTTTTTTATTAGTCCACTGGTTAATAACATGGTGCATCACATTATCACTAATAGGTTTAATGAGAATATCATTCATCCCAGCGCGTGATATTTTTTCAGCGTCTTTTGTTAATGCATTCGCCGTTAAGGCAATAATAATAGAATTTTTATTTTTCTCTCCATCTTTTATTTGCCTGCTGGTTTCGTAGCCATCGAGACCTGGCATATGTAAATCCATAAAAATAATATCAAAAGTGGTTTTCCCCGCATAATCAATTGCCTGTTCACCAGAATGGGCCGTTGTAACATTAACTCTGTTTTTATGAAGAATTATTTCTGCGAGTCGTAGACTAATATCATTATCATCAACAACCATTATTTTCAGATCTGACCAATCAGTAATATTCTGGTTATTATGGATCTCAATTGCCTCAATGTTATATTGATGGTGATTGATCAAGTTGATTAATTTCTGCTGGATAAATCCGATTTTTTCAGAAATAAAAATAGCTTCATCGAATTGATTACCCTGAATATGCTTTAATTTTTCGTGTGAACGAGTATTGGCAATTAGTAGGCTGGGGTGTGGAATGTTACATTGATTTAGTGCGCTAATGAAATCATCATTATAAGAATAGCTTCTGTCCAGATAAATAATAGTAGCATCAAATGGGTAAGACGATTTTTTATCAGAGATTAAATCTTCTATATTTAGCTCAGTTACCTGGCATTTCCATGATTCAAGAATGGATTTCAGGATCTGATTCCCAATAATATGTGTTGCTAAAAAAGCAATTTTTTTATCAATTAATATAGGCGAATATACATTTTTATCATGCTCGTTATTAACAGGTGTGACAGGGATGCTGAACCAGAAAATAGAACCTTTGTTCAGGGTGCTATCGAAACCAATTTTACCCCGCATTAAAAGGGTTAACTTTTTCGAAATAACAAGACCGAGACCGGTTCCTCCAAAACGCCGTGTAATCGTTGCATCAGCTTGAGTGAAAGCTTTAAATAATTTTTTCTTATCTGATCGACTCATGCCAATACCCGTATCTATAACGGTAAATTTTATGTTGTATTCGGCGTTGTCAATTTCCCCTGGTTCTATTTGCAAATAAACATATCCAGTTTCGGTAAATTTAATTGCATTACCGACAAGATTGGTAATAATTTGATGAATGCGGAGAGGATCGGCGCGCAGAATATTTGGCAGGAGGTTATCTATTCGGTAGAATAATTCGATATTTTTTTCATATGCAGTAGGGGTTAATAAATTAATAACATCTTCAATAATATCCAGTAGATTAAATTCACTGTTATTTATTTCCGTTTTACCTGACTCGATTTTTGATAGGTCAAGAATATCATTAATTATTTCTAATAAATTATTTGCAGATTTTTTTATGGTATTTGTGTAATCGGCTTGCTGATCAGACAGTTTTGTACTGTGCAATAATTCAGTAAATCCAATAATACCGCTAAGAGGTGTGCGAATCTCATGGCTCATGTTAGCGAGAAATTCAGACTTTGCTTTGTTTGCAGAGATCGCTCTGGATCGAGTAATGTCCAGTTCAGCATTACGTATTTCCAGCTCTTCCATCGTTTGTTGAAGTTCATTTGTGTATTCATTTAGCTGGTTTTCCATGCTCAGATGAGAGCCTTTTAACTCTGCTGTCATATGGTTAATACAGGATTGAAGGGAGCCAATCTCGCCAGTTGAATTCTCTTTAATTTGAGTATCAAAATTACCTAATGCTATATCTTTTACTGTTTCACTAAGTAGCTTGATCGGTTTTGTAATGATATGGCTTATTTTTATAATAATTAATAAAGTTATTATAATTAATATAAGTGTTATTAATACTCCTTTTTCAATATGAGATATTTTCTCATTAAAAGCATAATTTGTTGTAAGTGTAATAATAATCTGGCCAATTTTACTATCTAAGATTTTATTAGATGAACTTATTCTGTCCCCATAATCTTCAACTGGAATTCTTTTTGAAATAACAGGTGCAGTAAATTGAAGGTATTTATTTCTGTTAAACAGGCGGGTCAATAAGGGTGTGTTTTTTCTTGCATTGAATTCTGGTTTTTTTATATCAAGTACCAGTTTGTTATTTCTATTTAGAATCTGTACGCGTATAACGTCCTTATTAATAATAATAGACTTAATTAAGGGTAAAATAATTTTTGTATTACCTGAATATATGGAGTACTCGGCAGCAGGAGAAAGTTGTTTAGCGATAGATTTACCATGTTTATTAAGTGATTCAGATATATAGTTGAACTGACTATGAATGAAATAGGCAGAAAGAATTATTGCGATAATAAGTGCGGGCATTATTGCAATAATAATAATTTGATTGCTAATACCACGTTTCATTTTATGTTCCTGGCCTTTTTTAAATCGCTATTGATTAGCTTGGTTTTTATCTTCTTAATATCGGGAAATTCCAGACCAAGTGCCATGAAAACCTGTCTATTAAAGCTGATGTTAAATTTTTTCGGATAATTAATGTGGTTTTTAAACTGATGTTTACCCTGTATAAATTTTATCGCCAGGTTATAAGCAGCTTGATATATTTCATCTGGCGTACTATAAATAGATGCAAGTGCGCCAGCAGCAACGAAATTTCTGGAAAAAGCAATAACTGGTTTTCTATAGCGATAACTGGTTAGTAGAATATTTTTTATGGTTTCACTGTTGTAAATACTTTCATCGGGTAGTGCGAGTAAGACATCTGCATGTTTTAGTGCATCTTTAACTTTATCGGTTAAATAATTATCAGCCGTTGTGCTTATGCCGTATAATTTCATATTATATCGGGTTGCACACTGTTGCAGAGATAGTTTACTAACAGGTCTTGTTTTACTGCTTAAGTAACCGATACTTTTCCATTGACTATTGATGAGCGTTATAAAAAGAAACTGTCTGCAATAAGGTTGCGTCATGTATAAAATTGCATTTTGTTTAAGCGTGTTTATTTTTGGTGTGTATTTTCCTGGATCGGTAGAAATAAATAATTTTTTTATGCCTGGATAGATTTTATTTGCTATTTTTATATGACTTAATCCTATAGCGATTACCAGATCAGGTTTCTGATTTATTTTTAACTGGATAGCATTAGATGAATTTTTTAATATTTTAATATTTTGACTATTTTTTAATAGCATAGTTGATAACTTATTTGCAATTTTTGCCGGAAATGAACTGTCAGATGAAAAAATTATTTTAATATACTGAGGTTTTATATTATTTTTATTGTTCGATGACTGGTTATAAGCTGTTGTGGAGAAGATGGGCAGTGATATGCATAAGGTAATAAGTAGAAGTAAACCGCTAAACAATGGTGTTAGCTTGGAATAATCTGGAATTCCTTGTCTGATTTTAGGCATTGTCGTTGTATGGAATTAAAAGTTTATTCTCAGGTCAATATATGCTGTTGGCGTTTGGACGATTTGTGGTGCTGTGCTTGTTCTTGGTTGGCTTTTATAGTCGCTATAACTGCCCAGCATATTCTTTAGTACCAGTGACAAACTGCCGTGAGTTTGATTGTAATTAAAGTTTCTGGATAGTCTAATGTTTAAAATTTGATAACTTCCATGTGCTGCATCCGCCCATTTGAATCTCTCAACGTAATAATAGGCCAGGCTGGAGTTGTATTTCTCATTAAACTGTTTAGTAATAAACAGAGAAAAACTGTGTTGTGGTGCAGATTTTGCAAGGATGCCTGAATTGCTCCTTATTTTAATAATAGCCGTACTTGCGATTAGTCTTAAGGTCGGGTCAATATGATAATTCAGCTCAAGTTCAAGTCCGGTTGTAGCACTTTCTTTAACATTCCTAAACATATTTGTGGTGTTGTAATTTTTTAACGGGTTATTGGTAGTTACTTTTTCAATATCAATATAGTTTGATATGTTGTCATGGAATACGCGTGCATTAAACAGAAACGTGCCTTTAAGTAGCTTCCCAATATAAGCAATTTCACGACTGATTATTTTCTGGTTTCTCAGATTTCTATTGCCGGTAAAAAATTGATCCCGTAATGTAACGCCGGTTGGTGTGCCGCCAATCGTTAAACGATGTTTATATTCTGTATCAGCCATGACTTCAAATATAAATGGGCTGCGTATCCCTTCGCTAATTCCCAATCGAATTTTATGCTTATTATTGAAGGCATGAATAAAGGATAATCGGGGCGAAAACGCGGTGTTGGTGAAATCGTTATGTTCTATCAATCCACCTGCATTGATAATATTACTCCGATTAATGTACCATTCGGCACTTGCAAAACTACGGTATAACTTATGCGTAATTTTGTCGCTTCTGCCAAGAAACAAAGGCGAACGCACAAAATCAACTTGTGCATTTAAACCCCAGGTTAATTTTAGGTTCTTATTAGGGAAGATAAAATCGGTCAGTTCGAGATTATGGCGCTCAGATTTGATGCTTGCATTAATATTTAATCTAAATGGGTCGGCACCTGGAAAGCTGATTGGGTCGGACTTATATGTGTCTTCCTTGTTATACATGTTGTAGTAATATTGCAACAGGATAGTGTTCTTTTTATTGATTACGTTTTCAAACTTGATAAACTGAAAAAAGCGCGTGTTTTCAACGGTGCGTGCTGTTGGCAAAACATCTGCGTGGTTGCGATCTGCCTGCTGATAGTTGAGGCCATATCCGCCCTGGTAACTGAGCGTCTTTTTATTATCATACTGATAATCCATACGGTAGTCGATATTGTGGCTATGGGTATTATCAGGGTTACTAAAACGGTTAGCGCTATCGAGACCATTGTCGTTTAGAGTGGATCCGGTCACTCGGTAGTCAAGCTTGCCGCTGTTACCGCCATAACGGTATGTCAGGTCAGCGATATCATGGTTGCCCACATTGGTTCGCACATATGTACCCTGATCTTCAGCCGCCGTGCGGGTAATAATATTGATCGCAGCAAGAAAGCTGTTGGAACCATAAGTGGCCAGATTAGGGCCGCGAGAAACTTCAATACGCTCGATGTCATCAATATTTATAGGGATACTTTTCCACAGGATGCCACCAAAAAATGGGTCATAGATGGAACGACCATCAATTAGTACCTGTATTTGTTTAGAATACTGGTCACTGTGCCCGTGGTAGGTCACAACGTATCTGGGTTCATCACCAAATTCATTGCCACTGTATCCAACCTGCACTCCGGGTATCAGACGCAGAATGTCAGGGATGGTTCTGGCGCCGGATGCCTGAATTGTTTCTCGGTCGATAACCGAGGTAGCAACGGCTGCATCTGAAACCGGTTTCTCAAGCCTGTTGGCAGACAGCGCGATCGGCATATTAAAAAAAAGCTCATTGCCGGCAGCCAGGAGAGGTAAAGGATTTATGAGTAAAGTGGCAAAAAACAGCGGGAGAGTTAATCTGCTGATTAGTATTGAGGTGAATTTCACAATATAAAAAATTTCGAAGGTTGTAACATGGTGTGTTTAAATGTGCATACGTTATTATTTTATCTGGAATATAACACAGGTCTATAACAGGGGAGAATCAAAATGAGTCCTGATGGTTTTATTGGTTACAAAACGACCCAAATTGTAGCCATAAGATGATAGCCATAAGAAATTCATTGGAAAAGTATTGCCTCGATCTAACTGTAAGCTACGTTATTTAACTGATACCCTGGGTTGTCTAAATGTATGAGAGTTTGAATAGATAATGAATAGAGAAAATTTTTTAACACTTGCAGATACGATTGGTAAAACACCACTGGTACGGTTACAGCGGTTGTTAAAAAACAGCGATAATATCGTATTGCTTAAACTGGAAGGTAATAACCCAGCAGGTTCCGTAAAGGATCGGCCTGCACTGAATATGATTCGGCAGGCAGAGCAACGTGGCGAGATTAAACCTGGCGACACCTTAATTGAGGCAACCAGTGGTAATACAGGCATAGCACTGGCAATGGTAGCAGCGGTTATGGGCTATCAGATGATTTTGATTATGCCGGATAATATGAGCCAGGAACGTCGAGCGGCAATGAAAGCGTACGCTGCTAAACTTGTCCTTGTTACCCATGAGCAGGGCATGGAAGAAGCCCGCGACCTCGCACTCCAAATGCAACGTGAAGGCAAGGGCATCGTACTGGACCAGTTTAACAATCAGGATAATTCCAATGCACACTATTTAACTACTGGGCCAGAAATCTGGCAGCAGAGTGCGGGGGAGGTGACACATTTCGTTAGCGCAATGGGTACTACCGGCACGATTATGGGGGTGTCACGCTACCTAAAAGAAAAGAACCCCGCCGTACAAATTGTTGGTGTGCAGCCAGCAGAAGGCGCAAAAATACCAGGTATCCGCCGTTGGCCTGAAGCTTATTTACCCGGTATCTTTGATGCTAGCCGCGTGGATTTAACGCTGGATATAAGCCAGCTAGAAGCAGAGCAGACAACGCGGGATCTGGCTACAAAGGAAGGTATATTCTGCGGTATTTCATCGGGTGGTGCGGTTGCTGCTGCACTGAAATTATCACAACAGGTAGATAATGCTGTCATTACAACCATTATTTGTGATCGTGGTGACCGCTACCTTTCAACGGGTGTTTTTCCTGCCTGATTTGGAGTCGATTTTTTGCTATATTTGAGGTGAATGGCACGACCATTTAACGAAAATTATATTCAAATTTGATGTTTCTACAATGGTGTTTCTACAATATGGCTCCAGTAAACTTTAATGTGGAATAATGTAGTATGGCAAAAAATAAACGGCGACATCGTGGTCAGCGCTTACCTGTCGAACTGGTCGAGGCACAGATAAGCGCGTTATCAGCGGAAGGTCGTGGTATTACGCATATAAACGATCAGGTGGTTTTCGTTGATTTGGCCCTGGCAGGCGAAAGGGTCAAGTTTAAATATACAACAAAAATCGCCAAATATGCAGAAGGTGTCGCGGTCGAAATACTACAGACTTCAACTGACAGAATCCCCCCGGTTTGTGCAGCATTTGAACGTTGTGGCGGTTGCAGTTTGCAACATATGTCAGCGGTTGCACAGATTGCGCTGAAGCAGAAAATGTTGCTGGATCAGCTGGAGCATGTCGGCAAGGTAAAACCACAACGGGTACTTGAACCGTTACTGGGACCACAAACGGCTTATCGGCACAAAGCACGCTTAGGAGTACGTTTTGTGGTGAAAAAAGATAAAGTGTTAATCGGTTTTCGTGAACGTGGGGGGCGTTTTCTTACTGATATGGCTTGTTGCGAGGTGCTGCATGAAAGTGTTGGAAAAAATCTTGAAGCAATGAGTCAATGCCTGTACCAGTTACATGCCAGACAATCGATTGCACAAATTGAAGTTGCTATTGGTGATAATCAGGCAGTGCTGGTATTTCGTCATCTACAGCCACTGGATGAACATGATCGCTGTTTATTAATCCAATTTTGCCAACAGCATAATCTGGTCGCTTATCTACAGGCTGGTCCACCAACCGAGCTGGAACCACTCTGGCCTGAAAAACCAGAGCCATTATTTTATCGGCTTAATGACTTTAATATAAAAATTGAATTTCAACCATCCGATTTCACCCAGGTCAATCCTGTTATTAATCAGCAAATGGTGCGTCTTGCTGTTACTCGGCTTCAGCTGGATAAAACAGACAAAGTGCTAGATTTGTTTAGTGGGCTGGGTAATTTCTCTCTGGCAATGGCCTCGCATTGTGCCAGTGTGACAGCGGTAGAAGGTTCTTTGCTCATGGTGCAGAAAGCGCGTGACAATGCAAAGCTAAATAACATTAAAAATACGGAGTTTATTTTTGCAGATTTATACAGTGAAGAAGCATTGACGGCGCTCTGGACTAAACAACATTATAATAAGATTTTACTTGATCCGCCACGCTCAGGTGCGGTAGCGATACTTCCATTATTAAAAAAAATGCAGGCTGAGATTATTGTTTATGTATCCTGTCATCCGTCTACCCTGGCGCGAGATGCCGGAATGCTGGTGAATACGCTGGGCTATACTTTGCTGGAAGCGGGTATTATGGATATGTTTCCACACACCGCACATGTGGAGTCGATAGCTATTTTTGGGCGAAAAAAATCCTCATCCCAGACTCCCTAACGCTTTTCTATTCGCGCTCTTTTTCTGCGCGTGCGGATAAAAAGAACCCCATCTTAATACCTGCAACTTCAATTATATCGCCGTTATGGAGCTGCAATGCCTGTTTACCCACAGCATTGCCATTTAGCTGTGGCATTTTATTCTGTTTTCCAGTATCAATAATAATTAAAAAATAGCCGGTGGGGCGGCGCGTAATGGCAGCGACCTGAACACCAGGATCGCCCAGTGTGGTAAGCGCTTTAGTAAGAACTAATTCTTTACCGTTATTGGCACCAGACATGAGCTGTAATCTGGCTATGCCGAGATTTGCGGTTGATATTTCGGCAGTAGCGAGATCGTCTGCAATCTTACCAATTGATTGCCCTATATTTCTGTCGGTTTCTTCAGTTTCTGGCATACCTTGTGCATCGGGACGAATAATCATGGTTTTATTGAATTCGCAGTCATCATCTGCTTCACCGATGTAGGTGAGGGTGCAATTACCAATGCGTATAATGTCGCCGTTGTTTAATGCCTGTTTGTTGATTTTTTCTCCATTAACGCGGGTGCCATTTGTGCTATCAAGGTCTTCAATAAAGGCATCATTCAAAATGGTTAATATCCTGGCATGTTGGTTGCTTACTGCCCGGTTATCAATGTGAATGTCGTTATCAGGTTTACGACCAATGGTTATTTCTTCCTGTTCAAGTTGGTATTCATTTTGAGTTGTGCCGTTAAAGTTTAATAAAAGTTTAGGCATAGTTGATCCTTAAATATATAAATATTAATCATGAGAATAAATTAAAAAAACGCGAAAACAAGCTATTTCCATCAGGAAATACTTGTATAGGTTTTGCTAGTAGAGCGGATATATTGTCTTCTCCACCATATTTATTCGATTCCTGAATGATTTCGCTGGCGGCGGCCTCCAGGTTGTCGTGGTTTCTTTCTAAAATTATTCTAATCAGGCTATCATTTATCATGTCAGTGACACCATCAGAACATAATAGAAAAATATCATTGGTCATTGCAATATCTTCCTGCATATCTATTTGTACATTCGCATCAATACCAATTGCGCGCGTGATAAGATTTTTATTTAGTGAGATTTTTGCCTGCTCTGGCGTATAAAAGCCACGTTCTATTAAATCTTGCATTAAGCTGTGGTCACGCGTCACCTGTTCAAGGATTCCATCACGCAGTCGGTAAAGCCGTGAATCACCTACGTGAGCCACGGTATAACGATTATCGTAAAACAATAATACAACGATGGTTGTTCCCATACCCTGATACTGTGCGTTGTTTTGCGATGCGTCATGCACTTTTTTATTCGCCAAAGTAATGGCTTCGTGAATAATGATACTTTCGGTACTGTAACCTGTCTTGTGATCAATGCCACCATGATTACTACAGGTTAACTTTTGGTTAACTCTCTCCATTATCGTGCTGACCGTAATAGCACTGGCCATTTCACCACCACGGTGACCGCCCATTCCGTCTGCCAGTATCGCCAGTCCGATGGAATTTTCATAGGCAATAGCATCTTCATTGTGGTCGCGGACAGAGCCAATATCTGTTTGGCCAGCCATTTGAATTTTTCCGCTCAGGTTCATGTTAAATTAAGTTTTTTTTTCAAGGGTAATAATTTTCAGGCAGTGAGCAATATCATGAGCCATCTGCTTACCTGTCTTATAGCGTTTTTCAACGGACTTATTCATTGCACGATTAATAACAAAGCTGATATAACGGGGAATTTCAGCCTTAATTGAATTTGGGTCTGGGTGTGGTTTATTGGCAATTGTGTACATTAATGCGGTCAACGAGTCGGCTTTAAAAGGCAGCTGTCCGGTTACCATCTGGAACAACATCACGCCGAGTGAAAATAAATCAGATTGTCCGGTTACTTTTTTACCTGCAAGCTGTTCAGGAGACATATAGGATGGTGTGCCCAGGATCATACCTGTTTTTGTTCTACTGGAATTGGTAATGCGGGCGATACCAAAATCAGTGATTTTTAATGTATCGGTTTGTTTGTCCCACATGATGTTTGCAGGTTTGATGTCACGATGCACAACATTGTGTCGATGTGCGTAATCCAGGCCTTGAGCGCAGCGCTGTATAATAGACAATACCTCTGTTATGGGCAGCAGTGTATCGGGCTTAATGTGGCAGCGAAGGTCTGTGCCCTCAAGAAATTCCATTGCGATATAAGCGAGATCGTGTTCCTCGCCAACGTCATAAATAGTAACGATGTGTTGATGGGTTAGCCGTCCAGCAGTTTCAGCTTCACGGAAGAAGCGACGCTTAACCTCGATTAACTCATCGGCTTCAAATTCCTGCGATAAAGCCATAGTTTTAATTGCTACTATACGCGATATTTTTGGATCTTTACCAAGGTAAACGGCACCCATTGCACCTTTTGCCAGTTCGCGTTCAATTTCATAACGACCTAACATGGGGTTTTCCAGGCCATTGCCACCCAATGTTAAATTTCCAGTCAGTGTATTTCCGCCACCAAGAATAACCGTTTCTTCTAGTGATTGAGCACGGCTGGAACGCGCCTTAATATCACGGAATCTGGGATTAAATTCAGCCATGTAAGCATAAATTGATTTTGCTTTATTAAACTGGCGCTTACGTTCATAGTCCAGTGCAAGGTTATAGAACACTTCCATTGAGAGGTTGCCCAATGGCAGTTTGCGAAACTTCTCAAATGCCATATCAAGTTGACCCTGACCCTGCATGGAGAGTCCCAGCATACGATTGCTCTCGGCAGATTCGATATCCATTCGCACTTTATCTTTTTCGGTCAACAGATAATGTTTGGTGGTGAGGATGATATGGCCGGTCGCCAGCAACAACATGGGCATCATTAGTTGTAACCAGATACCCTGAGTCGTCATCATCAGATAATAAGTAATAAATAAAGCGGCCAATAAAATAGCCGTGAAGATGAAACCAACCGCTGCGCCAAGTTGCGGTAACACGAACATCAGGTACAATGCTATCAGCAAAACTGCACCCAGGCGAGCATAAGCCCCCCAGTAAGGTTCAATGAAAAAGTCTTCATTGAGGATGCTCGAAACGGAATGTGCCAGGGTTATTACGGCTGACATCGCTGGGTTGATCGGAGTAACAAATACATCACCCACACCTAGTGCTGTTGCGCCAATCAACACAATTTTACCGGCGTATTTACTCGCAGGAATTTTACCGGTTAGTACATCGTAAAATGAATCAACAGTGAATGCAGGTTGATTATTTCTATCATGGTAAAAAAATGTATTCATTAATGAATATCGGTCAGTTTTTATTTTTAGCCGACCCAGTTCCACATCGGAACCAATGGTAACTTTTATATCATCAACGTTTAGATTAAGACTTTTTGCCGCTAATAGCAGTGCCATTGAAGGGTAATACGATCCATAGTAATTGATAATCAGTGGTTCAGTACGAATAGCACCGTCAATGTCTGGCAATGTAACCAGTGCGCCTATAGCATTCGCCTGTTTTCCAATCAGTGGAATGGGGGGGAGAGCCTGTGCCATTGTTAATGGTGCATAACCCTCTGGATTGGTGCGGACAGTATTAATAATGTTCGCCCTGGGAACTTGATTTTGAGTAATATAGTCGGGCAGATTATGATCCGGTTGCCCGTAGTTTTTACCGGGAATAAAAGGCATGGCCAGCACAACATTCCCCGCCGCCTGTATGGCTTTTGCTAACTGGTTATCCGTATCGAGTGCCACCTCAATTGAATTAATGTACTTAAGGTAGGTATCAATTTCTGCAGGTAGCCGCCTGCTTAAAAATGAATTTTTCAATGCATGACTGATTTTTTGAATGGCGATGCGACCATTGGTATCCCTTTTTTTTCTGACCCAATGAAGGCTTTTGTTAATACGGAGATTGAGTTTATTCACTAAGGCTGGAACAGCAGCCATACTACTTGTTTTAAAAAACTGTTTTAGTTTGTGGATGTATTGTAAGCCGGGGTCAATTTGTGGTTCAGAGAAGAAGACTGTATCACCAATTATTTTTGCCCCGCCTGCTTTTAGCAGATTAAACATTTTTGCGTGGATATTCCGTGGCCAGGGCCAACGACCAATATTCCTGATACTCTGATCATCAATTGCAATGATGGCAATTTTACTATTAGGAATGTGCGTTGAAGACTTAACCCCAAAGTCATAAGCATTGCGTTCAATACTGCCGATAAAATTGGAATTGGCAACGGTTAGAAAAAACAGGGTAATGAGCAGAGCGGTGAACCAGTCACTTTTCCAAACCCTTATTTTCATGAATAATATACCCTTGATGCGGCGTTTTTTATTAAATTTTTAGCGACCACAGATTATTTAGCGCAGCCTGCTGTTGCTGGAAACTGGCGTTGTATTTAGGGTATCCTTTTCCTGCTATCCACTGGACAGTCTGTTAGTGCTTTAATTTGGTTTTTTACGTTTCAGTCTGTAAAGTTTTAATTTTAATACTGATTTCAATAACAGAGGAGTTTAGTCGGAAAAATGATAAATCGTTGTCTGACTCGAAAAATTATACAGAAATACGCTTTTATTAACGCGGCAGTAATATAAAAGGAGGTTTATTGCTGTAACCGACTGCCGTATGAATGCGACAGTCGGATATCACGATGGTATTTTTATGGTCGAGGTATTTTACCGAGCAAGTGGTAGTGATAATTGTGGCTTGATGCTGTCACTTAGAACATGTGTCATAGCCGCACCGAATTTACCAGCAAAACGTTCCAGTAAATCGCTTTTGACTGTATAGTTAACGATGTTTTTCTCATGAATAACATCTCTGGCGACATAACTGGTGCTGCCCAGCGCATCAACCAGGCCGATTTTAACGGCATCTTTACCGGTCCAGATCAGGCCGGAAAAAAGGCCATCTACAGAGGTGTCTAATCGACTGCCTCGACCTTTTTTAACGGCATGAATAAATTGTTGATGGATTTCATCCAGCATAGCCTGTAACTGTTTTTTTGCGGTTTCATTAACCGGTAAAAATGGGTCAAGTAATGCCTTGTTTTTACCTGAAGTTAAAGTGCGCGCCTTAATGCCTATTTTTTTCATCGCATCAACAAAACCAAAATTGTCCATACGTACGCCAATGGAACCCACAATACTGGCTTTATTTGCATAAATTTTATCCGCAGCGGCGGCAACATAATAACAGCCCGAAGCACAAATATCGGTAATCACCGCGTATAGTGGGATATCAGGGTGCAACTTACGCAAACGTTTTATTTCGTCATAAATGTAACCCGATTGTACTGGAGAGCCACCCGGGCTATTAGCGCGTAGAATAATGCCTTTGGTGTCTTTATTATCAAAAGCTTTGCGCAGTGCAGTGATGATGTTGTCTGCACTGGCCGGTTGTTTATCCGCTATCACGCCATTTAGCTCAATGAGCGCGGTGTGCGGCTTGATGGAAGATATACTGCTGCTGGTGAAGATATTGGAAAAGTAGAAAAAAAGGCCAATGTAAGTAAAGGTTAACAGTTTAAAGAAAATACCCCAACGGCGAGAGCGGCGTTTCTCTTTAAAACTGGACTCCGCCAGACGGGTAACCAGGTCTTTTTCCCAGTCAGAATTTTTATCGTTCATTTTTTTCCTGTATTTTTCTTATATAAAAAATGGATTAATAAGAAGGGTGATCAATAGTCGATGTTCAATAGTAAATGGGTAGTCCTGCTGTCCCGTTAACGATCAGTGATAGATAGTATTTCATTCTCATTTTAAAGTCGATAAAAATAATTTAAGTTCGGGGCTAAGTGGTGCGTTAGGTGTCAGCCGAGGCTTTAAGGGTAAAGACAGACTGCTGGCATGAAGAAACAGGCGTTTCAGACCCAGTGTCCGCAGTAGCTGATTCTGTTTTTTATCGCCGTATTTACTGTCACCGGCAATGGGGTGATAGCAGTGCAGGGCATGAATACGAATCTGGTGCATGCGTCCGGTCTCTATTTTAATGCGCATCAGAGTATAATTTTCAAATACCTTAAGAGGTTCAAAGTGGCTGATAGCCGTTAAGCCATTAGCATCGACACACATGCGGTGTTCACCACCTTGTCTGGTTTTAGAAACGGCTATATTGACGGTATGTTTACCCCCCGACCACCGACCACATACTAGCGCATGATAGATTTTTTCTACATGATCGAGGGTTTTATCGTGATTATCCTGTCGAAACAGGCGGTGTATTTCGGTCAGGGCAGTACGATTTTTTGCCATCAACAGACAGCCGCTGGTTTCGCGGTCGAGTCGATGGACAAGTTCTAGCGGTATATTAGGCATGAGTTGCCGAAACGCTTCAATTACACCGTATCTCAATCCACTGCCACCGTGTACAGCGATTCCTGAGGGTTTATTAATGGCGAGCAGGTTGTCATCCTGATAAATAATGGATTCACTTAGTTGCTGTATCACTAAGTCGGGAACCAGCATTTCGCTTTTCTGTTCAAGTTGCACTGGTGGGATTCTTAGCGTGTCACCCGCGTTTAGTTTATACGAAGGTTTTTTGCGGCCACTGTTAACGCGCACCTGACCGCTGCGAAGCAAACGGTAAATATGACTTTTAGGTACATTTTTTAGATGTTTGAGCAGGTAATTGTCAATACGTTGACCTTCCTGCGCTGCAGTAATTTCTATAATTTGGACAGAATGTCTGTATGAAGCCATATTTTGATATAATAACCTGTTTTTTTAACGATTTTCACATAAAGGTTGACCCCAACGCTACATTTTGACAGACTTCAGGTTGCTTGTGTGACAACTGAGGCCGGTAGACAGGCTTTTTTAGCTGTACGAAGTTGGTGTTAACTGGAAACTATAAACTCTAGCCAACGGAACAAAAACTGAAAATATAGCTCAAAGCTTCAACCAGTCACATACTAACAGGATGGATGAAAGGCGACCTGGTGTTCAAGACCGTCAGCCGCAGGGATGCGGGTGTCGAGCTTACATGGTGGTATTTACCGCGTGTCTTGAACACCAGATAGCCTTTTATCCGTTTCAGTAATATGCCCTTCACTGTTCGATTAAGTTAAGGTGAACAGTGTCAGATTGCAGAAGACCGAAATATAGGTTTCGTTGCCCTATGTTGAATTATGCGACAAATTAAGATGGTTGCATGCTGCGGGCACGACAAACTGATTTTTTACATTCGCGTCAAAAATAGTATTGCGAGACGCGTGTTGAATAGAAACAAAAATAGACATTAATACTTTATAAATAAAAAATAATCCATTTAAAAAATGATTTACCTGACTACGTTAACTGAACATACTCTGCCATTTACTGCGATTTTAGTTATTGCGGTATTACTGGCATTGCAGTATTTAACTCGCTACAGACAGCGTGCCATGTACGATGTATCGGTACGGGATGTGGGGTTACGTGTGTCAGGTCACAACCCAGGTTTAGCTGCAAATGAAAAGAATTTTAATCAATGCAGTCCAGAAAGAAGAAGTACGTGTTGCGATGGTCGATGGCCAGCAGCTTTACGATCTGGACGTCGAAGTTCCCTCTCGGGGGCAAAAAAAATCCAATGTATACAAAGGTAAAATTACCCGCGTAGAACCCAGTCTGGAAGCATGTTTTGTTGATTATGGTGCTGAGCGTCATGGTTTTCTGCCGTTTAAGGAAATCTCCCGCATCTATTTTAGTGAAGAAGCACTAAAAGAAAGTGGCCGCCCTGATATTCGTACCGCGATTAAAGAAGGCCAGGAAGTTGTTATTCAGATAGAAAAAGAAGAACGTGGTAATAAAGGCGCTGCCATTACCACGTTTGTTAGTCTGGCTGGTCGTTATCTGGTATTGATGCCGAACAACCCGCGTGCTGGTGGCGTTTCCCGCCGGATCGAAGGTGAAGACCGTAATTTAATTCGTGAAGCACTGAGTCAGCTTGAGGTTCCTGATGGTATGGGGATGATCGTTCGAACCGCTGGTGTTGGGCGTAATGTTGAAGAATTACAGTGGGATTTAAATTACCTGTTACAGTTGTGGACGGCATTCGAAAAAGCCGCAGCCAAACGTTCAGCACCGTTCCTGATTTATCAGGAAAGTGACATTACCACACGCGTCTTACGCGATTACTTTCGTAGTGACATTAGTGAAGTATTAATTGATTCGGTGGATACGTACAACGCTGCGATGGAGTTTGTACAACAGGTAATGCCAAATAGTGTCCATAAGATAAAGTTGTATGAAGATGTGGTGCCCATATTCAATCGGTTTCAGATCGAAAATCAAATTGAATCGGCCTATCGACGTGAGGTTTCGTTGCCAGCAGGTGGCGCTATCGTCATTGATCACACCGAGGCGCTGATATCCATTGATATTAACTCAGCGCGTGCGACCAAAGGCAGTGACATTGAAGACACTGCAACGCAGACTAATCTTGAAGCTGCTGATGAAATAGCACGACAGTTGCGGCTGCGTGACATTGGTGGTCTGATTGTGATTGATTTTATTGATATGATGAACAATAAAAATCAGCGGGCAGTTGAAAGTCGATTAAACGCTGCAATCGAACTTGATCGCGCTCGGGTTCAAATTGGGCGTATCTCGCGGTTTGGTCTACTGGAAATGTCGCGGCAGCGTTTAAAACCTTCATTGGATGAATCGACACAAATTGTTTGCCCGCGGTGTAGCGGTCAAGGAACAATACGCACGGTCGAATCTTTAGCCCTGTCGCTGGTTCGCCTCCTTGAAGAAGAGGCGCTAAAAACCAGTACTGTGCGTGTTGATATGCATGTGCCGATTGACGTGGCAACCTATTTGCTCAATGAAAAACGGCAGGCAATTTCAAGCATCGAAAAACAAACGAATGTTACTGTACTGGTGGTTGCTAATCCAACGCTGGAAACACCACAATATAAAGTTGAGCGTATTCGCAAAAATGACCAGAATGAAGTTGCGTCTGCTGTGGCGAGTTATCAGCGTGCAGAAAAAAATACAGAGAAGCAACTGGAAATTTTTAAAGAAAAACCAATTTTGCCAGAACAAGCTGCAGTTAAAAGTATTCAACCTGGCCAGCGTCCAGTCTCCAGCTCGACACCTGCTCCAGTTGAAAAACAGAGCAAAACTTCCAGTAAGAGCTTGCTTGGAAAAATTGTGTCTATTTTCAGTGGTAAAAATGAGCAGGAAGAAACGCCTGAAGAAAATAAACCGGTTGTGCGTAATCCGCGTAGCAGGGACTCGCGTGGTACTCAGCGAAATCAGAGCAGAAATCGTCATCGCCAAAGTAATAAACAGGGAGGGGGCCGGACTAACTCTAATAGAGAGTCGGCTACCAATAGAAAACAGCCTGCTGTGCAGAAAAATAGCAACACTGTAAAAGAGAATGCGAAACAGAAGCCAACCAGTAAAATCTCAGCGGATACGCGCGAAAAAAGTCAGGATGGGGTAAAAAATAGTGGCCAGGGATCACGCAATCGTCGGCGGCGAAACAGTAATCCAAAGCATTTAAAAAATACCGCTTCTGAGCCAGAGAAAAATAAAATAGACACATCGGCGAACAACAATATTGGTTCAGACAATGTGTCAAAATCGGAAATTCCCGCTGTGCCACGTTCGGCACAAGAAAAGCCGGATTTTGTAAAGCCAGAGCTAGAAAAACAGCCTGACCCGATAAAACCGAACCCGGTGAAGACATCGCCTGCAGCGATGAAACCGCCGAAACCGGTACCGAACAAAAAGGCCGAACCGGCACTGGAAAAGCAGCCAGCCAGTAATGAAAATCGCCCGGCAACATCCTCGTTTGATGAGTAATGTTCCATGAGCAATGTTCCATGAGTAATGCGCCAGGAGTATACGTTAAGAGAACTTCGATATTTCGTGGTAAACAGCGCGTTTGTAGAACGTATTACTGAAGCAGATAAAAAGGCTACCTGGTGTTCAAGACATGCGGTAAATACCGCCATGTAAGCTCGACACCCGCATCTCTGCGGCTGACGGTCTTGAACACCAGATATTATTTCCATCCATCCGGTTAATAATTGCTCGTTACCTGTAGATGTTTCAGCAAACCTTCTGCCGCGTTTTCGATTAAATTTAGTACAATTTCGAACCCATTTCCTGAACCATAATAGGGGTCAGGAACTTCGGTTTCGATATTGTTGCTATAGTTCAGGAATAGATGAATTTTATTTTCATGCCCTGACGGACAAATGGCCTCAAGATCTTCATAATTGCTTTTATCCATTGCAATAACATAATCAAATTGAATAAAGTCATTGGTGACGACTCGGCGAGCGCGTAGAGGGCTTAAGTCAATATCGCGTTTTTTCGCTGCGGATTGTGCACGCGGGTCAGGTGGGCTGCCAATGTGATAGGCGTGGGTACCAGCGGAGTCAATTTCAATACTGCTTTCGAGGCTGGCATTTTCTACCTTGTGGCGAAAAATGCCTTCGGCAGTGGGAGATCTGCATATGTTGCCCATGCATACAAATAAAATACGAATCATAATTTTTTATAGCAAGATTTGACCAGGGGCAGATATTATCATTATGCGCGATGATATGTGTTATTTTCCAGTTAGAACATTTTTATAGAATCCGTTATTATTCAGCCCCATTATTAAACACCATTCAAATGCCATGCTGAAAATCTATAATAGCCTGACCCGGCAGAAAGAAATATTTACTCCCATCGAATCCGGCAGGGTAAAAATGTATGTTTGCGGTATGACGGTCTATGATCTTTGTCATTTAGGCCATGCGCGGGTGCTGGTGGTATTTGATACAGTGACCCGATATTTACGACACCGTGATTATAAGGTGACTTATATCCGTAATATTACTGACGTAGACGATAAAATCATCCAGCGGGCTAAGGAAAATCGGGAAGATATAACAACATTAACCGAGCGTTATATCCAGGCAATGCATGAAGATGCTGCTGCATTGGGCGTGTTGCCACCCGATGGTGAGCCATGCGCAACAGCTTCAATGGATACGATTGTAACCATGATACAAACCCTGATTGATAAGGGATATGCCTATCAGGCAAAAACTGAAAAGGGCAGAGGAGACGTCTATTACGATGTCAGTGCCTTTGCGCACTATGGCCAGCTATCGGGGAAAAAGCTCCGGGATCTACGTGCTGGCGAGCGTGTTGCCATTGATGAAAACAAGGATGACCCACTGGATTTTGTATTGTGGAAGACAGCCAAACCGAATGAGCCTTACTGGAATTCCCCCTGGGGCAGGGGTCGGCCTGGTTGGCATATTGAGTGTTCGGCAATGTCAACCTGTTGCCTGGGTAATCATTTTGATATTCATGGTGGTGGCCAGGACCTGCAATTTCCCCACCATGAAAATGAAATTGCCCAGTCAGAAGCAGCGACGGGTGAAAAATTTGTCAACCTGTGGATGCACAACGGTTTTGTCCGCATTGATGATGAAAAAATGTCCAAATCGCTGGGTAACTTCTTTACCGTACGCGAGGTGCTCAAAGTCTACAAAGGCGAGGAAATTCGTTATTTCGTACTGGCTAGCCATTACCGCAGCCCGCTGAATTATTCTGATCAATTGCTAAACAGTGCACGTAGCGCATTGACTCGATTATATAATAGCCTGCGTGGGTTAGTGATTCCTCAGACTGTGGCGACTGATGATGCAGCAATTGCAAAGTTTGAACAGGTCATGGATGATGACTTTAATACACCTGAAGCGCTGGCGGTGTTGTTTAATCTGGCTAATCAGGTGAATCGATTGCGTAAAACTGATTATCAGGCCGCCTTAAACCAAGCGGCGGTACTAAAAAAACTGGCAAATGTGTTGGGGTTGCTTGAAAGTGATCCTGAAGCTTATTTGCAAAGTGGGACTGAAGACGAAATGAGTAGCGATGAAATTGAATCGCTTATTCAAGCTAGATTACAGGCCAGGGCAGAGAAGAACTGGGCCGAGGCCGATAGAATTCGTGATGCGCTGAGTGATATGGGAATTAGCCTGGAAGACAGAGCAGTGACTACGCTCTGGCGGCGGGGCTAAAATCAGCAATTTTTCTGCATCTGCGGTTAATCTACAGCGCACTTACTGTTGTCATTGTCTATTATTCATGTATAATTTGCGCTCTACAATTTGATTATCCCTTGCTCCACCACACCGATTTAGCCTAATGGTTTGATTCGTTCTGTTAAATGATGGGGGGCTATAACCGAGAGGAATGTTATGCGTCACTACGAAATCGTATTTCTGGTGCACCCAGACCAGGGTGAACAAGTCCCCGCAATGATCGACCGCTATAAAGCAATGGTGGAAAATAATGGCGGAAAAGTTCATCGTCTTGAAGACTGGGGTCGCCGCCAACTGGCTTATTCCATTAATAAAATTCATAAAGCACATTATGTTCTGATGAACATTGAATGCAATGAAAGTGTCCGCGCAGAAATTGAAACTGCCTTCCGTTTTAATGATGCAGTTATTCGTAACCTGATTATGAAACGTGATGATGCGATTACAGATCCATCTCTACTGGTAAGAACTAGAGAAGAAGCTGAGCCTAGTCCGGCACCCGCATCCGCACCGGCAAAAACCAGTAATACTGATACTGTAACTGATACTGTCACAGCTGATACTGTAAAAACTGATACTGTAAAAGCAGATGCTAAAGTAGATGTTGCTGAAGCAACTACGACAAATAAATAGGAGAATCTAATGGCTGCATATTTTAGACGTAAACGTTACTGTCGTTTTACTGCTGAAGGCATCAAAGATGTCGATTACAAAGATATTGAGTTGTTAAAAGCCTTTGTTTCAGAGAGTGGCAAAATTGTACCTGCTCGTATTACTGGTACAAAAGCAAGATACCAGCGTAAATTAACCCGTGCGATTAAAGTATCTCGTTACCTTGCCTTAATGCCATACACAGATAGCCATAAATCATAATGGCTAACAAGTAAGTCTTGCTCATTTGAGGGCTGTTTGTTTTGAGTAATACCCGAAAATGACAATGGTTATCTCAGGTTTGGTACGATGATTTTGTTAGCAGGCTTTATATTAAAAGGGCCATTTCAGGCTGCGCTAGTGGCTGCTGCAATGGCCATTTTGGGGATGTTGTTCCCGCCAGTAACCTGGATAAGTGCGGCAGCCATTGTATTGGTTACGCTGGTAAACGGTTACAAACAGGGATTGGTAACCACGGCCATTGCATATCTGGGTGCCGCAGTTTTTGCCTATATTATCCTGCTTAAGATGGCAACTGGTTCCGCTTTGTCTCCTCTGGTGGCACTGGAGATGGTGCTTTATTTTGCACTGTTGGTCTGGTTGCCCGCGTGGATGGTATCAGCAACATTAAAACTAACCATATCATTGGCTTATAGCTTGCAGTTTCTGGCAATTGTTAGTTTGATTGCTATTGCAGTATTTTATACCCTATACCCGAATTTCGGTGAGCTTTGGCGACAATATTTTGATCAGCTGTTTGGCCAGCTAGCGGCTCAGTCTGATAAGGTCTCATTAGCGACCTTAAAAAATATGGAAAATGGCTTGATTCATTTTTTACCTGGGCTATTTGTTAGCAGCTTGATGTTTGGTACTATGCTTAGTCTGTTCCTGGGACGATGGTGGCAGGCCATTTATTTTAACCCAGGCGGTTTTGCAAAAGAGTTTCAAGCGTTGTCACTGGGGAAAGCGACAACGCTTGTGGGTCTCACTATAATCGTCTTATCCCTGCTACTAAAGACATATGTTATGTATGCATTTATGGCGATAGTGATGATGCTGTATCTTGTTCAGGGCGTGGCAATTTTGCATGCGGTGTTTAAAATCAAGCAACTGCATTTAATCTGGTTAATACTCACGTATGCTTTAATGATGTTTGTACCGCAGATCATGTTATTGCTGATATTTGTCGGACTGGTCGATAGCTGGGCAGATATTCGCCAGCGGTTTGTTTTAAAACAGCAATAAATAGTCGGCACATTATTGTAGTATATTGTTGGGATATGGATTCAGGTTTAATCAATTGAAAGATCGAAGATGGTGTTCGTGATAAATTATTTTTGCTAAATAAAAGCTTATTAATAGAGGTTAGAAAGATGGAAGTCATCTTATTTGAAAAAATCGATCGCTTGGGTAACATTGGCGATTTGGTTAATGTTAAAGCGGGTTTTGCGCGCAATTGTTTATTGCCTCAGGGCAAGGCAAAAGTTGCTTCTGAAGCAAATAAAGCTGAAATAGAACAGCATCGGGTCGAACTTGAAGCAACGGCGAAAGGTGCTATCGCTGCCGCCGAAGCACGGCGTGATAAAATTGCTGAATTATCGATTAGCATTACAGCAAAATCAGGGGCAGAAGGTAAATTATTTGGCTCGATTGGTAATGCCGATATTGCAACAGCGATAACTGAAGCGGGTGTTGATATAGAAAAGCGTGAAGTACGTTTGCCTGAAGGTCCGATTCGTCAGGCGGGTGAGTATGAAATTACGCTGCATTTACATACTGATATAAATGCGGTTACTAACATTATTGTTATTGGTGATGAAAATACTTGATACCGATTGATGGTGTCTGGAATTAAAAACCTGCATTTGTGCAGGTTTTTTTTTGGAATAAGGGGATTTCATTTCTTCCATGCAGACTTTCACCCAGTGACAATTCACTTTATAATCCAGACTATATTTTTCAGGTTTACTTATGTCAGAAATAGCAGCTTTTTCAACCTCCGATAATCAGACCAGTAACTTGCGTGTCCCCCCGCATTCAGTGGAAGCAGAACAGGCGGTGATTGGTGGTTTGTTACTGGATAATCGTGCCTGGGAGCAGATTGCTGATAAGCTGATGGAGACGGATTTTTATCGTAATGACCACCGTTTGTTATTTTCTGCCATCCGGGCACTGGAAGCCCAAAATAAGCCCTTTGATGCGGTGACACTTTCTGAATATCTAAAAGAAAACAATCAGTTAGATCAATCTGGAGGGGTAATCTATTTGGCTCGCCTTGCCAAAGATACTCCCAGTGCGTCAAATATTGCAGCCTACGCTGAAATTGTGCGCGAAAAATCGGTGTTACGCCAGTTGATTTCTGTGGGTACAGATATAAGCAATAGCGGTTATCAACCTCAGGGTCGTGATAGCAAGGAGCTGCTGGACAATGCAGAGAAAAATGTTTTTCGGATAGCAGAGCAGGGTGCCCGTGGTGCTGGTGGCTTCCAGGATATAAAAGCTTTACTGTCAAAAACAGTGGACAAGATTGATCACCTGTTTAACAGTAATGGGGCAATAACCGGCGTTTCAACGGGTTTTGATAAATTTGATGAGATGACTACTGGTTTGCAGGCGGCGGATCTGGTAATTATAGCCGGTCGCCCTTCAATGGGAAAAACGACTTTTGCGATGAATATTGCAGAAAATGCGGCACTTGGTGACAAGTTGCCGGTCGCTGTTTTCAGCATGGAAATGCCGGGAGACGCGCTGGCGATGCGGATGATTTCTTCTCTTGGGCGGGTTGATCAGCACCATATTCGCACGGGTAATTTAACCGATGAAGACTGGGCGAGAATTACCTCAGCCATCACCATTTTATCGGATGCGAACATCTTTATTGATGACACGCCCGCCATGTCACCCAGTGAAATACGCGCCAGGGCTCGACGCCTGAAACGGCAACATGGCCTGGGTTTAATTATTATTGATTATCTGCAACTCATGCAGGTACATGGTGGTAGCGAAAATCGGGCAACAGAAATTTCAGAAATTTCACGCAGTCTAAAAGCAATGGCGAAAGAATTAAGTGTGCCAGTTATTGCACTTTCACAGTTAAATCGCAGTCTTGAACAGCGTCCTGATAAACGCCCAGTGATGTCTGACTTGCGGGAATCGGGGGCAATTGAGCAAGATGCTGATCTCATCGTATTTATTTATCGCGATGAAGTCTATAACGAAGACAGTCCGCAAAAAGGGATGGCAGAAATTATTATTGCTAAACAGCGTAACGGCCCCATTGGGAAATCCGTGTTGACCTTTCTGGGTAAATATACCAAGTTCGAGAATTATATTCCTGAGATGTATAACAACGACGGTTTTGAGTGAACGCGGTCGTGTCGCAGTCTGCGCTACGCCGAGTGCGTATACGTATTGACGCGCAGGCACTGCAGCATAATCTTTCACGAGTAAAGCATTATGCGCCTCACAGCCATCGAATGGCCGTTATTAAGGCAAATGGTTATGGTCACGGCCTGTTACGGATTGCGAAAATTTTACATGAAGCCGAACTGCTTGCTGTTGCTACCGCTGCAGAAGCACTTGAGCTGCGTAAACAGAGTATTTCTCAGCCCCTGGTCGTTTTGCATGGTTTTTGCGATGCAACTGAGCTTGATGCGTTAGCCTCCCTGCAGGTTCAACCTGTGGTACATCAGTTTTGGCAACTGGATTTACTGGAAAGTTTTACCGGGAAGCGTGTTGATGTCTGGTTGAAAATTGATACAGGTATGCATCGGCTGGGTTTTTCTGAATACGATGTTGCCGCTGCCATTACGCGTTTACTGCATTGCAAGAGAGTTAGGAATATAACGCTAATCTCCCATTTTTCTAATGCAGATGAGGTTAATAATAATATTAATAATAAGCAGTTGGAGTTATTTAATAAAGTAATTTCTGGTATGGGTTTTAGTGTAAGCATGGCAAATTCAGCGGCCATAATCAGTCTGCCTGATAGTCATTTTGATATTGTGCGTCCTGGTATCATGTTATATGGCAGCTCACCCTTTGCGAGTCAATCTGCACAGCAATTAGGGCTACAGGCAGTAATGAATTTTGAGTCGGAACTCATTGCCATCCAGCGACTAAAGCAAGGCGATGCAATCGGTTACGGTGGTGATTGGGTCTGCCCAGAGGACATGCCAGTCGGTATCGTTGCTGCCGGTTATGGAGATGGTTATCCACGTCACGCTAAATCGGCAACGCCAGTCTGGTTAAATGGCCAGCGCTGTAATTTATTAGGCCGGGTTTCAATGGATAGCCTGTGCATTGATTTGCGACAGGTTAAAGCAACGCCGGGTGATCGCGTTGTCTTGTGGGGCAAGGAACTATCGGTTGATGAAGTGGCACGCTACGCCGATACGATTGCCTATGAGCTATTATGCACTGCTGGCAGTATGGCGAGTTCTTCATAGGTAGAGACCCGGTGGTAAGTTTAAAAATAAGAATAAATTGCTAACAGTACAGATGAAAAGGTTCCCATTGTTCAAGACTGTTAGCCGCAGAGATGCGGGTGTCGAGTCGACAGGGATGTATTCACCGCGTGTCTTTAACCATGGGTATCCTTTGCATTCGTTTCAGTAATAAATGCAGATAAGATAATACAGATAAGATTTTATTGGAGTATAACGATGTTCTACAAACAACTAATTATTGTATCACTCGCTAGCCTGGTTCTTGGTCTGACAGGCTGTAGTGAAGGTGTGATGTTTCGAGATAATGCCAGCCATATGGGAGTGTATAGTGGCTCTGGACCAATGACACTGGATAAACTTGTCTGGAAGTTCTCTGTAGGCAAGAAATGTTACTCCTCTCCGGTGGTTGCGAATGGAACCATTTATCTAGGTTGTAACGACGATAATCTGTATGCCATTAGCCAGAAAACTGGGCAGTTAAAATGGAAATATAAAACGGCTGGTAATGTCGAAGCCACCCCTGCCATTGATGATGGTATGATTTATATTGGTAGTTGGGATAAATACCTGTATGCGATTGATGAAAAAACGCAGGCGCTACGCTGGAAATTAAAAACAGGTGGCCCTATATCCTCTTCACCGGTCATCGTTAACGGTATTATTTATTTTGCCAGTGAAGATGGCAAACTCTATGCAGCGAATGCAAAGACTGGTTTTAGAAAGTGGAGCTTTAATGCAAAAGCAACTATTTATAGTTCGCCTGCGGTCAGTAAAAATCTTATTTTCTTTGGCACCCTGAAAGGCTCGATGTATGCGGTGAATATTCATACTGGCCAGGAATTCTGGCGTTACCAGACAAACGGTAAAATTTATTCATCGCCCGCGACTGATGGCGATAAAGTCTATTTCGGTAGTGATGACAAGCATGTTTATGCAATAAACATCATGACCGGGCAGCAGGTCTGGGTAAAGAAAACCGCTGGCCAGGTGCTATCTTCTCCCGCATTGTATGATAACAAAGTGTTTGTCGGTAGCAAAGATGGTTATGTGTACGCCTATAATGCGGAAGATGGAGCTCGTGAATGGGAGTTCAGGACTGGTGCACCGGTGTATAGCCCTGTCAGCATTGCTTCAGGTGCAGTTTATGTTGGGAGCGTAAATAAGAATCTTTATGCCCTAAGCGCGTCACAGGGTAGCTTATTGTGGAAATATCATATTGACAATCCTATCTACTCTGCACCGGCAATTAGTGATGGTCAAGTCTATTTTAGTAGCGTGAATGGTTCGCTTTACGCGGTTAAGTAATCGCGTTATCATTTTTAACCGCATTGTTTTTCCGCCTGGCTCTAACTGGCTTATTTACGACTAATGTTGTCAATGATAGGGCAACCTCCCTTCGACCCCGTACAAAGATTGATTAACAGCGTCAGTTCTTTCTGCAGTGTGGTTAAGATCTTCAGATGCGCATCGACTTCATTGAGTTTGTCCTGTGTTAGTTGCCGCACGCTCTTTTTTGCGCGCCCTGGGTTTTCACG
>VAOW01013286.1_pt1 | contig 53775 bp, 52 predicted proteins | sample 3393921 | NCBI WGS metagenome assembly VAOW01 (sample SAMN08290428, study PRJNA428436) | hydrothermal vent metagenome | isolation source: Deep-sea hydrothermal vent chimney | place: Indian Ocean: Southwest Indian Ridge | depth 2742 m m | reverse complement strand
GCGTACGGCTTTCGAACCTGTCATGCCGCTGAAATTGCTTTATATCACGCACTGGGAGCGTTACCTGTACCGGAAGCTGCCTGCGAATTTTTCTGAGGAGGTAGATTTTTGATCTATTTCAAGGTTATTTCTTTGCCCATCTCCAGCTTATAGAAAATATCCATATCGCTAAAAACCAGATGGTGTTACCCTGGCCACTCACCCAGCTCACCAATCCCGATGCCCGATTACAAGATATCACCTCATTGATCCGGCAAAATCCCGGACTCAGCATAAGAATCCTGCGGGCGGCGAATTCCACGGTCATGGGTAATGCGAAACCCATCAACTCCATTCACCGCACCACCTTGACGCTGGGACTTGCCAGAATTCGTCATTGGACTAGCCTGTTGATTCTGGGCCACATGGAAGAACAGTCTCGGGAATTACTGGAACTGGGGCTGATACGCGTGAATTTCTGTCAAACCTGGTTGGCAACCAACCATCAGGGTGATCCGAAAATCGGCTATACAGTAGGATTGCTCTCGATTCTAGACGCTCTGCTGGGAATGCCGATAGCGCACATACCCGAACATTCCCCTCTGCCGCCACCACTCGATACGGCCCTGATCGAGCACCAAACACCATATGGTGAAGCGTTACAGATATCGCTGGCCTTCGAGGGGGATTCCTACCAGCCTTTGAATCGCTCGGTGCGAATCTTGATATCAGGCAAATCAACCAGATTTATCTGGAAAGTATCAAAGCGGGGCATGAGGGGTTGCAAATCCTTAACTAGAAGCCTGTGAAATTTACGAGTAACCCAGCACACCCTATCTCATCGATAGCGGGAGAGTCACTCAAACTATCCAAAAAACACCCAAGTGCGGGTTACTATCGAGTCTTCTCACTCACTGCTGGAAGGCGGTGAATTCCCGGTTTGAAGCCTAGATACCAATGATTGGCAGGATCATCCCGGCGCAAACCGGGGCGCACCCATACGATTTCTCCAGACGCTCCTTTCACTTGGGTGCCACACCACAGAATGACTGCTTCACCTACCAGGAAGGGGTGAGTACTCAAGATCGTCTTGATCGGTCGATCCGGGTTAAAAATTACCACAACCACAGGTTTTTGACCGATCCCCAATGATTGCAGACGCCCCGATACAATTTCGGCCCCACCGCGGCGGTCAAAAGTCAAGTTGGATTCACGCAACAGCCTTTCCGCTTCGGCTTTCTGTTCCACCGTCCAGGGATCGTTATATCCTATGGAAAAAAAATCGTCTTCATTCACCATCGTAAATCATCTTGCCCATCAAAAATTCTGTTTGGCTCGTAGAAAACCCGTTCCTGGAAGATAATGAAGTAGTTACTCCTCCTGTTCAATGGTAAAAGCAAATTGCGAGCCACCCCATAAAAGCTTAGGGCAACATCATCTGCACTGATCTCAATTTTACCGATTCAGCAGCTTGCTTACCCAAGCCTGCACCGGAATCAGCGGTGAATCAATCGCTATTGGATTTTCTCGAAACGCTGCCTATCGGCTTGATAGGCTCGCAGTTCTCCTGCCCCCATATCAGAATACCAGCCAGGTCACTACAGCGATCCCGCTTCAACCCGGTTGCACGCGTAGGAAGCGTCAAAAGACTGTCGGGTAATCGAATGATGACCACTTGCTCCAATTCCAGAGCCTGGGTTTCCCAATCGGCCACACTAAACCGGCACGGAACCTCTTTCCGTACTGGTCGCAAGCTATCGAGCCACGGGGTGACTATTTCTTTTTGGCATTATCCAACGGCACCTTGATACTTCCACAATAAGTATGCTATTTACCAATAACATGTTCCACTCCAAGGTGGTTAATGGCACAACTATCGCGGCATACGTACCGCAAAAAGTACCTGAAATTTTCGCCGGGGCACCAATACACCACATGGTGAACATATCACCCAGCTCCATATAAAAAGGCTTGAATGGTGTGGTCGGGAGTTGGCATGACTAATCGGTAATATCGGTGGACTTCGTCCTTCATCGACCGGCCTTCTGAGCTGTTCAGGACGACTCTTATAATACTCTTGGCAAAAAACCGGAAAACCTTCCAGAAGGTGTCCGATCACATTATATGTCGTTGGTATGCTCGCTACTCTGTTGCCAGCTTGTCAGATCTCTAGCTAAATCAAACCATTAAACCTTGATCTGGATACCCAGCTCAACAGAACGCCCCAGGGGTAGGCGAAAATAATCAATACCCCCCAGTGCATTGCGTGCCAGGAAACGGTATAGCCGTAGCCGCCAATAGCGGATGCCGCCCGCCACGGCGATATGGGTGCGATCAGCATAAAAAGTTATCGTTTCATTCTCTAAATCAGGAATCAAACCCTGATTTTCGATGAACTTCATAACCACGACCAGATTGGGGTGCTGCATGAAACCGTATGTGACATAAACACGATAGAACGACTGACTCAGCTCAGTGATCACAACGCGATCACTGGCGAGCACATAAGGTACATCATCGGTTACTACGGTCAACAGCAACACGCGCTCATGGAGCACTTGGTTGAGCTTCAGGTGATGAAGTAAGCCACTCGGCACCCGATCTCCCGGTGGAGTCAGGAAAACAGCGGAGCCACTCACCCGGGGTGGTGGCTGGTAGGCCAGACTTTGCAGGAAGGCATTGATTGGCATGGCTGTTTCCACTGCTCTGGCACGCACCACACCACGCCCATAGCGCCAGCTGGTCATCACCGTCACCACCAGAGCAGCGACGATCAAAGGCACCCAACCACCATCGAGGATCTTGAAGGTATTGGCAGTGAAAAAAACCAGATCAATCGGTAACATAACCATTAAAAAGGCACCCATCGCCCAGATGGGTAAGTTCCAGCGTTGCCGCATGACCCGTGCAATAAGCAGGCTGGTAATGACCATGGTGCCGCTGACCGCGATCCCATAGGCTGCCGCCAAATGCAATGGGGACTTGAATCCAATTACTAGAGCAATGGTACCCAGCATCAACAGCCAGTTGATCAGTGGCACATAGATCTGCCCCATGGCCTCCGCCGAGGTCTGTTTAATCATAATGGTCGGAAACATGCCCATCTGCATGGCCTGGCTGGTCAGCGAATAGGCCCCCGCAATAACCGCCTGGGATGCGATGACTGTGGTCATGGTCGAGAGTACGACCATCGGATACACACCCCAGGAAGGCACCAGATTATAGAAAGGATGCCAGGCCAGCGCCGGGTGAGCGAGAATCACACCACCCTGGCCAAAATAATTAATCAAAAGCCCGGGCAGCACCATCCCGAACCAAGCCAACCGGATAGGCTTGCACCCAAAATGACCCATATCGGCGTACAGCGCCTCACCGCCGGTCACCACCAGGAAAATGGCACCCATGGTGAGATACCCTTTCCAGGGATCCTCCATCAGAAAATCCACCGCATAGACAGGGTTGACCGCCAGCAGTACACGCGGATCGACCAGGATGCCCCGGATACCGAGCAAAGCCAGCACAACGAACCAGACCACCATGATCGGACCGAATAACTTGCCGATACTGCCGGTGCCGCGGCTTTGCACCGCAAACAGGGCAATAAGAATCACCACCGTAAGCGGAATGATCATATCAGCTAACGCAGGTTCAGCCACCTTCAAGCCTTCCACGGCGCTAAGCACGGATATAGCTGGCGTAATCATACCATCTCCATACAACAATGCCGCTCCGAAAACCCCCAGCAACAACAGCTTCGCCAATGGCCGATTAGATTTCTTGCCACGTGGGTCTAGCAGCGCAAGCATCGCTAGAATACCGCCTTCACCGCGGTTATCGGCGCGCATCACGATGACCAGATACTTGATCGAAATGACGATAATGAGCGCCCAGAAGATCAGGGAAAGTACCCCCAGCACTGTATCCGGTCGTACTGGCAAAGGATGATCGCCACCGAAAAAACATTGCCTCAGGGCATATAGAGGGCTGGTGCCGATATCGCCATAGACGATCCCCAGCGCAGCGAGACTGAGGCCGCTCAGACTGCCCTGGATAGCGTGTCTTCCTCCCTGAGCACTGGCGTTCTGATGGGTTGTCATGCTCAATCTCCTCCATTGAGGCGCCTAAAAATCTCTTTGATGCCGGTGCCATCCAGTTCACATAGCAGAGTTCAGTTATCCGGGCCAAGGATAAGCCTCACCCTGGATTAAATCTGGTATGATCTTGGCCCGGATAATCACTCGGTTGCCGCAAATCTCGTGGTGTTGTATCAGAATTTTAATTCCCGAGCTATTTTACATCATGGTCGTGACCATCGGTGTGGAGTGGGTGATGATGCCCTGGGTAAATGAAGCTGCCAGCCCGCCGAGCACCACCTTCAATTACCCTATCCTAATAGGATCTGAACCCTCAACTACCAAAACAGGGGATTCAGTGGCGCCCATATCGCCGGTAACCAAAGCGCGCCATGGCCCACCGTTGATTCGTTTCATTGACAGCCTCCAGACCAAGGATTCCTTTACTTGCCGTACCCACTCTGGACGCGCCCCTCGAAACTGCTTATTCTCAACCAATGAGACTATGAATTGCAAAATAATATGCCCCCATCCCACCGTCGTCATGTAATCAGACAAGTACCTATCATTCGGCTATCGGTCGATGGTGTTCTCGACCTGCATCATTTCCGGCCTGCAGAAGTCCCGGATCTGGTAAACGAATACCTGCGTGAATGCAAGCGTCTCGGCATCTGCGAAGTGCGCATTATTCATGGCAAGGGGAAGGGGGTGTTGAGAGCAATCGTGCAGGATATTCTGGAACGAAATCCGAATATTTGGGCTTTTGGCCCACCCCACGATGGCAGCGGCTGGGGCGTAACCATCGCCAGCTTGCGATGTCCTGAAAAAAAATTATCCACAACCATTCAAGCTGCGATGCCAGCTAGATGGCGTCGCTGGCTACCCGGTTGGCTACGGCGAGGGGATCTCTGAAAGATATGGCTGCGATTGACCTACCCAGGAAATGGTTATCCAGAGATCCGATTTTGCAGATTTGTAGCGCCACGGAAAGCACAAGATGTAAGGAGTGTGATGATTTCCTGGCTCCCGTACTGAAAGCTTTCCCATCCGGAGTTCGCCACCTTTATGACCTGAACCAAACGGGATCGATATGATGACAATTCAACAGCTTGTAGAAATTGGTTCGATTACACTGCGCTAATTGCCGAGATTATCCGTACATCCAGCGACTTATCAGGCCCTGACCGCAACACGCGGATCAAATCTGTCTAGGTTTCTGATGGCATACTTTTCAAGCATTCGAAAAATAATGTTCCACCATCGGCGCTGAGTAGCAGTCCCGGGTTTGCGTAATCAACCCGGGCCGACCGGGGTGAACCCGATAGTTCGTTATGCCAACTATCCGTAGGCACAGCCTGGCAGCGTAGGGTCACGAAAGGCCTTTACTAGTACCAGCCATAGGCATGGATGGTCCGCGCCAGGAGTTCCTTGCCGGTATATTTTTCACCCCAGGCCAGGATAATCACCAGCAACCCCAGCCAACTGAACGCCTTTTCGACTTCCAGTTCTGACATGGAGCAGATCAGCCCGTCATCAACGAGCAGGACTTTAAGGCGCAGTCCCTAGAGCCAGGAAGTTCAATCTTTCCCCATCCATCAACCCCGCGTTGCCGAGTCCACCTTTGGATCCATCACGCAGGTTCGCTGCTACTCTAAAAGCAATAAGGCACTCTGACGCAGAGCCATGTCCAGCACTCGGGATTGCCATGTCAGGTATCGCCCGGGGTTGCGCGGGCGAATGTCGGACCGCATATCCAGACCAACAACGAACCAATCAAGCCGAGCCACTGCAGGCTCATACCCCCATCCTTTGAACCTGTTTGGAAACTCCACATCAAAGACCACCCTTCCTTTGGTTTCACTGTCCAGTAGGCGAACCTTGCCATGATGGGCCTCAATATATTCTCTGACGATAGCCAGATCCACGCCGCTACTCCTATCCGGTCTATCAGGAGGTGTTCCCTCTAAAAAAAGGTCGAATATGCGCTGCTTGTCCGCCATGGGTATCCCTGGCCCCTGATCGGCGATACGTAAAATAATCGTGTCTGGATTCCGCATCAGGTCAACAATCAGCTTTGAGCCCTTGGGGGCGTACTTGATGGCATTCGATAGCAGATTATCAATCATCTCGCTCTCTTCCGCCAACCGATTGACGATGTAGGCAGAGGATAGCGCGATTAACAGCAATGGGATCGCTATCAGTACAAAACTCCAACCTAGCAAACTGGATAGCGAGCGCGATACCAGCACCACTTTTTTTATCAGCAGAGTCGCCATGGCAGAATCGGTATGTAAGTATATGTCCGTTTCATTCGCCGCTTCGACCCTGCTCATCCCGGTCGTCAAATAGGTCGCTGGTTTTCCCTGCAAGTTCCCGCACCGGGCGCAGGCCAAAATGAGCCCAAGCGCGCCGCCCTGCAATCCGGCCGCGCGCGGTACGCACAAGAAATCCCTGTTGGATCAGGTAGGGCTCAATGACATCCTCAATAGTACCGCGCTCTTCGCCAATGGCGGCAGCCAAACTGTCCACACCGACCGGACCACCATCGAAATGCTGCATCAGCATCAGTAATAAGCGATGATCCATACCATCCAGACCAAAACGATCTACGTTAAGCATATCAAGGGCTCGATCTGCCACCTTCGCGCTGATGACCGCGTATTTTTTAACCTCGGCAAAATCGCGCACCCTCCGTAATAGACGATTGGCGATCCGTGGCGTACCCCGTGCACGACGGGCAATTTCTTCTGCACCCTCAGGTTCAATGGTAATGCCAAAAATACCTGCCGCCCGGGTCACGATGCGAGAAAGATCCTCGGTCGCATAAAATTCGAGGCGCTGCACAATACCGAAACGATCACGGAGTGGCGAAGTCAACAATCCAGCCCGGGTTGTCGCGCCGACCAGCGTGAAGGGTGGTAAATCGAGCTTGATCGAGCGCGCTGCCGGTCCTTCGCCAATCATAATATCTAACTGAAAATCCTCCATCGCCGGATACAGCACCTCTTCAACCACCGGACTGAGCCGATGAATCTCATCGACAAACAAAACATCCCGAGGCTCCAGGTTGGTTAGCAGCGCCGCTAAGTCTCCTGGTCGCTCAAGGACTGGCCCGGAGGTCTGACACAGATTCGTCCCCAGTTCGTTGGCAATGATGCGAGAAAGCGTCGTCTTACCCAGGCCAGGTGGGCCAAAAATTAGAGTATGGTCGAGCGCTTCCCCACGGGCACGAGTAGCCTGAATAAAAATTTCCATTTGCTCGCAAACCCTGGGCTGACCAATATAATCCATAAGCCGTCGCGGCCGAATATTGACTTCCAGAACCACCTCATCGCCACTCGGATTACCTGTCAATAACTCCCGCGGACTCATTTGACTGCCATCCTCAATGCCTGGCGAATCATGCCTTCGGCAGACATTCCCGGCTGGACCACTCCAGCCACCATGCGGCCGGCTTCCTGGGGTTTGTACCCCAGCGCAATCAACGCCTGGGCTGCTTCATCTTCTGCCAAGGCTGCTGGCGAGACATTAACCCTGGATGCCTTATCCAGGCTGGATCCTGTCGGCAATGCTGATAGGCGATCGCACATTTCGATAATCAGACGTTCTGCGGTTTTCTTGCCAATACCCGGCAAGCGGGTAAGGCGCGCGGCATCGCCAATCTGGATAGTGTGAGTGAAAGTTGCAGCATCCATACCCGAAAGAATAGCCAATGCCATGCGTGCGCCGACGCCATTAACCTTGAGTAAAGCTCGAAACAGAGCCCGATCGTTTTCCGTGGTAAAACCATAAAGGATATGCGCGTCCTCACGCACCAGCAGATGGGTATGCAAAACGATCTCGTCCCCCACTGCTGGCAAGTTATAAAAAGTCGACATCGGTGCTTCTAGCTCATAGCCAACACCACCCGCCTCCACTAATAAAGCGGGAGGCCGCTTGAGTAAGAGTTGTCCGCGCAGACGGCCAATCATCTCATTCCCCTGGCCAGATGGACTCGTGTGCTTTCTGTATGAGCATGGCACAGCGCAACTGCGAGGGCATCGGCTGCATCCATCGGCAATGGCTGATTTACCCGCAATAGCAGGCGCATCATATGCTGGATTTGGGCCTTATCTGCCGAGCCCGTCCCAACGACTGCCTGTTTTATGGATCTGGGTGCATATTCATGGATTTCTAATCCCCGCAATACACAAGCGGTGATTGCGGCACCTCGCGCATGGCCAAGGACGAGCGCAGAAGCTGCATTACGGGCCATAAAGATACTTTCGATCGCCAACACCGCAGGCGCATGCTGCACGATCAAAGCATCAATTCCTGTGAAAATGCATCCCAACCGTGACGGTAATTTACCTCCGCCAAGCCGAATACAACCGCTATCCACATACTGACTCTGTCGCCCATCACTGTCGATCACTCCATAACCCGTGACTCGCGAGCCCGGATCGATACCCAGTATGCGCATCCTGAATACCACCCTCAATCTGCAGCCATCTGCGCCATCATCTCTTCTGGGAAATCGGCATTGGAATAGACGTTCTGCACATCATCGAGGTCTTCCAGGGCTTCGAGCAAACGGATCAGCTTTTCCGCCATTTCCAGATCAAGGTGGATAGCTACGCCCGCGCGCTGAGTAACTTCAGATGATCCCGGCTCCAGGCCAGCCTGTTGCATGGCGGCGAGTACTATCCCGAAATCCTCAGGCTGAGTGAGCACTTCGACAGACCCGTCATCGGCTACCACCACATCCTCGGCACCCACCTCCAGCGCAACCCCTATCACCCCGTCCTCATCTACATTCGCCGGATAATTCAGTACGCCGGTATGCGTAAACAGAAAAGCTACCGATCCTTCCGTACCCAGGTTACCACCGGCCTTACTGAATGCGTGACGCACCTCAGCCACCGTCCGATTGCGATTATCAGTCATACAGTCCACCATGATCGCCATGCCCCCGGGACCATAACCTTCGTACCGAACTTCCTCATATTGCTCGCCGCCAAAATCACCGATACCCCGTTTGATCGCCCGTTCCATCGTGTCCTTGGGCATGTTCGCTGACAGCGCCTTATCCACGGCGAGGCGCAACCTCGGATTGGCCGCCGGATCACCGCTTCCCCCCATTCGAGTGGCCACCGTGATTTCCCGGATCAACCGAGTGAACAACTTACCCCGTTTTTTATCCTGGGTGCCCTTGCGATGCTGGATATTCGCCCACTTACTATGACCTGACATCGTCACAAACCTCATGCAAATATTTTGTATTTTACCATCACCGCTATGTAAAGGCTCCAGTATGCAAAAAATGGCATGTGGCATCAGCCACCTGGTGGCAAAACAACAAATCGAAATGCCCGCAAGACACGCTGAGATGCCGATTCACCCAGGGTGCCCTCGTTTCTTCCAGGCTGGCCGTACCATCATGTGGTTTTTTTAACGGTGCTCCTATCATCACCCCCAAACCGATCCGGATGCGGGTTCCGGCAATCATCCCCAAAGGGCGCCCCTGTCGCCAGGTAGGTATATCCCCCAGCAACCCCCGTTCAATGCTATGACCGAGGGTCCAGCGCAAAAAGGGCCGGGTAGCAACATATCGTGCGGTGGCACTGCCGCGAATCGGCGAACCCAACATCAGAACCCGCCCTGGACGCTGGAAAGGTATCTCGTCAAAATAATGCAGTAATACAATGCCACCCAGACTATGAGCGACAAAATGCACGATATCGGCATCCAGACCATCCACGAACCGGGCCAACGCCTGTGCATTTTCCGCCGGGCTTCGGCTTCTGCTCGGATAACGAAAAGGAAAAACAGCAAAGCCACATTCGCGTAGATGTTTGCGCAACAACGCCATTTCCCACCCTGTCATCCACAGACCATGCAAGGTGACGGCAGCCTCACGCATTGCTCAAAGGCTCCTCTTATCTTTTGTTATACTGACAATGCGGTACGCAATACTGCAGGGCTTCACGATTGGTCCATGAGCTCACCACAGAAATTGCCTCTCGGCACGGCAACCAGATCGACTGACTATGCTCACCCGGATTCAACTTAATATCAATGCGCTCAGGCAAAATTACCCTGAATACATGCTCGAGATTCTCCCTGACCTCCGGAGCATAGCGCTCCCGCCCAGGTGGGACAATCAGAAATTGGTGTTGCCGGTGACAATCCTCGGGTTCAGTAACAATACCGGTTTCCTCAAAAAGCTCACGGCAGGCGGCATGTTGCGCCGATTCACCCCATTCCAGGCTGCCGGTCACCGACTGCCGGAATCCCACCGGTTTGACTCGCTCCATTAACAAGACTTCACCCATTCGGATGGCCACGATGACCAGCACCGACTCCGGTCTTTTCCACTGGATTGTCATGTGGGTCCACTTACCCTAAAACTGGACGACTATAGCTTGATTTTCAGTCTTCATTGTGACCATCAATCAAGCCCTACTCATTTCCTTCTGGCTCTGATACCCAAATCACTCATTCCTGCCGCCGCAAGCGCAAACCCAATTCACTCAATTGGCGTTCTGCGACCGGAGCCGGAGCCTGTGTCAGGGGACACACGGCTGTTTGGGTTTTTGGGAAAGCCATCACGTCCCGGATGGAGGCACTGCCGGTCATCAGCATGATCAGCCGGTCAAGACCAAAAGCGATGCCGGCATGAGGAGGGCAGCCGTATTTGAGCGCATCAAGTAAAAACCCGAATTTATCCCGTGCTTCATCCTCTCCGATACCCAACAGCTCGAATACCGCCGATTGCATGGCCGGGGTATGAATACGCACAGAACCGCCGCCAATTTCTGTTCCATTGAACACCATGTCATAAGCGCGTGACAGTACTTCACCCGGCTTTCTACCCAAGCTCTCCGGCGCCTCAACCTGCGGTGCGGTAAATGGATGATGCAATGAAGTCCAGCGCTGATCCTTTTCATCATAGTCGAACATCGGAAAACCAATAACCCACAAAGGTCGCCAACCCCGCTCGACCAGCCCTCGGTTATGGCCTAAGCGAATACGCAGAGCACCGAGCGCATCGTTAACGATCTGTGCCCGATCTGCGCCAAAAAACAGCAAATCACCCGACTCCGCGTGGCTACGATTCAGCAATTCCACTACCACGAGATCCGGTAGGAATTTCAGGATAGGGGATTGCAGACCAGTCCGGCCAGCATAAATGTCGTTAATCTTTATATAAGCCAGTCCCTTGGCACCAAAACGGGCCACGAAGGCGGTATAGTCATCAATTTCCTTCCGCGATAGCGCACTGCCACCCGGCACTCGCAAAACGATAACCCGTCCACGAGCATCATTGGCTGGCCCCGAGAAAACTTTGAACTCAACCTCGCGCATCAAATCCGTCACATCCACGAATTCCAACGGGATGCGCAAGTCCGGCTTGTCCGACCCGAATCGGTACATAGCTTCAGCATAACTCATCCTCGGAAACGGGTCTGGCAAAGCCACCTGGAGAACCTTAGCGAACAGGTCGCGAACCAGAGCTTCCGCTATGCTCATGACGCCTTCCTCATCAAGAAAGGAGGTTTCCATATCCAATTGGGTAAATTCCGGCTGTCGGTCAGCTCGTAGATCCTCATCTCGGAAACAGCGGACAATTTGATAATACCGATCCATGCCCGCCATCATCAGTAATTGCTTGAACAACTGGGGTGACTGTGGCAGAGCATAAAAACTCCCTGGATGGATCCGGCTGGGAACCAGGTAATCTCGCGCACCTTCCGGAGTGGCCCGAGTCAACATGGGAGTTTCGATATCAAGGAATCCTTGTGCATCCAGATGATTCCGCAATGCTTGCGTTACCTGCGCGCGCAATTTGATTCGCTGCAACATGGCTGGGCGGCGCAGATCGAGATAACGGTAACGAAGACGGAGTTCTTCGCCGACATCTTCTTCATCCAGATGGAAAGGTGGAGTTTCCGCTATGTTCAGAATAGCCAGCTCGATTCCCGGCACCTCGATCTGGCCGGTCATCAACTCTGTATTTTCGGTTCCCGACGGACGCCGACGCACCCGGCCCTTCACCTGGAGAACGTACTCGTTGCGTACCCGCTCAGCCAGGGCGAATATTTCAGGTCTGTCCGGGTCGAAAACCACCTGAACAATACCCTCGCGATCACGTAGATCAATAAAAATAACACCGCCATGATCCCGCCGACGATTGACCCAACCACAGAGAACAACCTCTTGGTCAAGAAGCCCTTCATCAAGGGCCCCGCAATAATGACTACGCATATCCAAAACCGTACTTCCCCTGATCTAAGTGTCCATGGGTGGACACGAAATTTGACTCGCGCAACCCGCTCCAATCCAGGTTGACGGAACCTGAAATGCCATGCAAAGCAGAGCTCACAGGCAAATAATGAATGTTAAGTGTTCAGTGCCAGCCAGAGCAAGCCCGCATCCATTCCAAATTGCGGCATTGCGGCTCTACGACCGTAATCAAGCAGGGAGGCCATACAAAACAGTCTCACCGGACCTCATCAGTCAGCGGGACAGCATTCTCTGGGGCGGATTCGCGGGGAGCCACAACCCCGAGCGACATGATGAGCTTCAGAGCATCTTCGACAGACATGGATAATTCCATGACCTCGTCCCGGGGTATCATCATGATAAAGCCGGATGTGGGATTGGGGGTAGTCGGAACAAATACCGTGATCACCTCGGCTTTCGTTCGCCGCTGGATTTCTCCGGTAGCCATACCAGTTTGGAATGCCAGAGTCCAGATGCCCTTACGGGGGTACTCAATCAGCAAAACCTTGCGGAAAGCGTCCCCATTCGCGGATAGGATCGTTTCCGCCACTTGTTTGACAACACCATAGATCGACCGCACCAAAGGAATGCGAGCAAGAATGGACTCCCATAATGCCAGCAGACGACGGCCAAAGAGATTCGCCACCAGCAAACCGGTCACAAATACAATGGCAACAGTCAGTGCCAACCCTAATCCTGGGATGGGATACCCTAATAAAGTCTCGGGTCGCCATTGCTGCGGCAACAGCAACATACTGCGATCCATGAAATTCACCAGCGCCCGGATCACGACCACGGTGATAACTAGAGGTACCCAAACCAATAGCCCGGCAATCAGATAACGGCGTATCCATCCCCCCATAAGCAAACTCCCCTAACCTCATAAAGCCCGTAACTCATATTCTTTAGAATACTGGCGCACAATCAACGCAAACTGGTATTCACAAAATCACAGTGGAGAGCCAGATTGTGTCAGGATCTGCATGAACCACAATGGGATCTATTTGGTATCTCCGGTACAGGGATCATGACCTCCACCCGCACTACTACCACCACCACTATCCGTGCTACCACCACCACTATCCGCCGTGCTATTGCCACTACCTGCGCTATTACTGCTGTCTGCACTACTGGAGGTAACCAGGTTATGTTTGTTGCCCTTTTTGAAATCAGTTTCATACCAGCCGCTCCCCGCGAGCCGGAATCTACTTGCAGAAACCAGCTTCTTCAGGGTTGGCTTCCCGCAGACAGGACACTGGGTTAATCGTGCATCGCTCATACGCTGCATGACTTCCATTTCATGACCACATGATTTACAGCGATACTCATAAATCGGCATAGAATCCTCCTAATACCTATTCTCCACGCGGAACCTAGCGGGGATGGATTGCTCAAAACAATACGACATTATATATAGGGTCGATTCGGGTCGAAACCAGACCTTCACGATTTACATTCCACCAGTATACCTACCGGGAGGATTTTATGGCTGACATAATTGTGATTATGCCGCCCAACCTCAACTTCAACCTTGATCTCGACCAACCCGGTACTTCTAAGGGTACTTTTTTCAAGCCACCGGTGCCGTAGCCATGGGCCTCGAAGTGGAAATATATTGTGCTGCACGAACCCACACGCCTGTTGATCGAAGGTGGTGTAGGGCGCATTTGAGATGGACGATCGCCGTACCCTGATCACGGGTTGTTCCAGTGGGATCAGTCATGCTGCCGCACATACTCTACGAACCCAGGGGTGGCGAGTATTCGCTAGCACGCGCAAAGCGAGCGAGTCACCCGCCTGCGCACCGAGGAACTATAAGCCATCCTCCTGGATCTGGATGAATAAACGGCTCAACTCAGGATCCTGCACAGGACTCTGATTATCCATAAGGGTTTTATATCCTTACATTATTGGGGTTAATCCACTCTCCCTTCTTTACGGCTAAACCTCAGCCCATTCTTGCCCGCATCAACGAAAATTACATCATGGGGCTGGAATTCGCCCGCCAGTATGGCTTGTGCCAGGGAATTTTCCAGTTGTTGCTGGATTACTCGTCGCAAAGGCCGCGCCCCATAAACCGGGTCAAAGCCTGCTTCGCCCAGACGGTCGAGCGCTGTGCTACTGATTTCCAGATCCATCTCGCGCTCGGCTAAGCGCTTACGTAGATACTCGATCTGGATCGCTGTAATCTTGTGAATCTGCTCTCGACCGAGCGAATGGAACACCACAACCTCATCGATACGATTGACGAACTCTGGACGAAAATGCTCACTGACAAGCTCCATTACCGCATTTTTCATCACCTCGTAATTTTCCTCACCGGCCATTTCCTGGATCACTTGCGAGCCCAAGTTAGAAGTCATCACGATAATAGTATTACGGAAATCCACAGTCCGTCCCTGACCATCCGTGAGCCGTCCATCATCCAGCACCTGCAAAAGTACGTTGAATACATCCGGATGTGCCTTTTCGACTTCGTCCAGCAAAATCACTGAATAGGGTCGGCGTCGCACGGCTTCAGTCAGATAGCCACCTTCCTCGTAACCCACGTATCCGGGAGGGGCGCCGATCAACCGCGCCACGGAGTGTTTCTCCATGAACTCTGACATATCGATGCGTACCATGGCCTCTTCGGTATCAAACAGAAATTCAGCCAGCGCCTTGGTCAATTCAGTCTTGCCTACTCCAGTCGGGCCAAGAAATAGGAATGAGCCATTAGGACGGCGGGGATCTGAAAGCCCGGCGCGCGAGCGGCGGATGGCATTCGAAACCGCCACGACCGCCTCGCCCTGACCCACTACGCGCGTACGTAGCTCGTCCTCCATATGCAACAGCCTTTCTTTCTCGCCTTCCAGCATCTTTGCCACCGGAATACCGGTCCAACGAGAAACGATCTCCGCAATTTCCTCTTCCGTCACTTTATTGCGTAATAGCTTGAACTCTCGGCCTTCAGTCTCCGATGCGGCTTGTAGTTGACGTTCAAGCGCCGGGATGCGGCCATATTGCAGCTCGGACATGCGCGCCAGATCACCAGCACGGCGCGCGACCTCCAGTTCGGTACGGGCACGATCCAGCTCTTCCTTGATCTTCGTTGCTCCCTGCACTGCGGCTTTTTCTGCCTTCCAAATTTCTTCCAGATCAGAATATTCGCGCTCCAGGCGTTTGATCTGGCTTTCCAGGTCAGCCAAACGCTTGCGTGCCGCCTCATCGGTTTCCTTTTTCAACGCTTCACGCTCCATCTTGAGCTGAATCAACCGGCGTTCGAGGCGGTCCATTGATTCCGGCTTGGAATCGATTTCCATCCGGATTCGGCTGGCTGCTTCATCGATGAGATCGATCGCCTTGTCCGGTAATTGCCGGTCAGTAATGTAACGATGGGATAGAATGGCCGCCGCAATAATGGCCGAATCAGTGATTTCAACCCCGTGATGAACTTCATAGCGTTCTTTCAATCCGCGGAGAATCGCAATCGTGTCCTCGACTGAAGGCTCATCAACCAGCACTTTCTGAAACCGGCGCTCCAAAGCTGCGTCCTTTTCGATATGCTGACGGTATTCGTCCAGCGTGGTTGCGCCGATACAATGCAGTTCACCACGGGCCAGGGCCGGCTTCAACATATTACCGGCATCCATGGCGCCTTCGGCTTTCCCGGCACCAACCATGGTATGAATCTCGTCGATGAACAGAATAATACGCCCTTCCTGTTTGGCTAGATCATTGAGTACAGCTTTCAGGCGCTCTTCGAAATCACCACGAAACTTGGTACCTGCCAATAGTGCACCCAGATCCAGGGCCAGAACCCGGCGATTCTTGAGACCTTCCGGTAGTTCTCCATTGATAATGCGCTGCGCAAGGCCCTCGACGATAGCCGTTTTCCCCACGCCAGGTGCACCCATAAGAACTGGGTTATTCTTGGTGCGCCGCTGCAGGATCTGGATGACTCGGCGAATTTCCTCGTCACGACCGATCACCGGATCAAGCTTGCCCGACTCGGCACGCTCAGTCAGGTCAATGGTATATTTCTCCAATACCTGACGATTGTCCTCAGCGTTGGGATCCATTACATTTTGTCCACCACGAATCTCCTCGATAGCTCTCTCGAGAGCACCACGAATTACTCCCACTGCAGTCAGCAAATCATGTAGCCCACCCTTGGCTTCCATCGCCGCCAGGACGAGCAATTCAGAAGAGATATAGGCGTCCTGGCGTTTTTGAGCCAACTTATCGGTCAGATTGAGCAATTTATCCAAATTATTGGAAATATGCACCTCACCACCGGTTCCTTCAACAGTAGGCAACCGATCTAGCGCCTCTTCGAGGCGTACTCGCAATAAATTGATATTAGCACCTGATTTCTCCAGCAGGGGGCGCACCGCTCCTCCTTCCTGATCCAGAAGAGCAAACAGTAAATGTTCCGGTTCGATAAACTGATGATCTCGACCCACGGCCAACGATTGGGCTTCAGCCAGGGCCATTTGAAATTTGGTGGTAAGCTTGTCCATACGCATGAGCGATTGACTCCTTAAATGAATAGATTTGATGTCACTTTTTTAATGCGGCCAACTCCAGAATTTTCAACATGCAAACAAAAAAGCAGCTGGCTGAATGCTTAAAAAAGCCCAAGTCATCGAATGCAGAGCAGTGTTTATGGTGCTGATTTTTGCCGCCATCGATCCGATACCCATCATAAACCGAGGAGCAGCAAGACTATGATCAGAATTCGCCAACTTTCAGCCAGCGAAGGGGTCGCTTGGATCAAGGAAGGATGGGCACTATTCAAGAAAACGCCCACTCTGCTTATCATTCTGTTTCTAACTACTATCGTCATCTATTTTCTGCTCGGCCTGATCCCTTTCGGCGGTCTACTCCAGGCCATGGTGATTCCTGCCCTGACCGGCGGATATTATCTCGCCATCCAGCATGTCGAAGCAGGAGACGAACCGACTTTTGGACACCTATTCCGGGCATTTACCGATCCCCATATCCGGATGCCCCTGTTGACTTTAGGGCTGATCGCCCTCATTACCCACATCGTTATGATCATCATCACCATGGTGCTGGCTGGTGGCGCCATCAATACCCTGATGGCTTATCAGGATATTGAACACGGTGTCATGATCGGCATGGGTCACATGGGCATCGCCTATCTCGCTTTGGGTATCAATCTGTCGATCCTGTTCATTCTGTGGTTAACCATGTTCTTTGCCATTCCATTAGTCATGCTGGACCAGATCAATCCATTCGAAGCGTTGCTGCTCAGTCTTAAAGCCAATCTGAGTAATTTTATGGCTTGGCTGGTGTTTTCACTACTGATGCTCTTATTGACCCTCTTCGCCCTTATTCCCTTGGGATTGGGCCTGATTTTTTTACTTCCTGTTTCCGCAGCGGCCATCTATCGGGCCTACCGTCGTACTTTCGAGATCAATCCCCGGGAAGAATCACAAAGCGCCATCAATAACCAAAATGAGGGTAGTCAGCCATCATCTTTCTGAATCTATTGCGTAGTTCTTTATAATGCTTGCGTAGAAACACATCGGTTCGGCGACTGGCAACCCAAGCAAGGAAAACCAGCCTAACTATTTCAACCAGATGAGACTGGCTATCCGGCCAGTGATCCCGTCACGGCGATAAGAGAAAAACCGCTGCCGATCAGTCAGGGTACACAACCCGCCGCCATAAATGGCTTCCACTTCGCTCTGGCGAAGCCGTAGTCGAGCTAACTGATAAATATCAGCCAACCAGCGGCCTTCCTGTAAAGGGGCAAATGCAGTGCAGGCATGTGGATCTTCCCGGGTGCAAGCCTCAACGACATCCGCACCCACTTCGAAGACTTGCGGACCGATCGCTGGACCGAGCCAAGCCATTATCTGCGACGGCCGGCAGGACATCGCCGCGACTGTACGTTCAATAATTCCAGCAACCAACCCACGCCAGCCGGCATGCACTATCCCCACAATCAATCCCGGGCAGTCACACAACAAGATTGGCAAGCAATCTGCAGTCAACACGGCACAAACTACATTCCGACTGCACGTCACCGCCGCATCAGCAGTCAAACCAGCCCTGGAATCCGAACTCAAAAGAATCGCCCGATCAGAATGCACCTGATTGAGCCATACTGGCTCGCCAGGTAAACAAGCCAACTGACGTAGTAAAGTTCGATTGGCGGATACCGCAGCCGGATCATCGCCGACATAGTCTGCCAAATTCCAGCTCGACCACTTATCCTGGCTGAAGCCACCTGGCCGGGTGCTGACCCAGGCTTGCACGGACTGGGGTGCAGGCCATTTTGGAAAGATAAGTTGCTCTCGCCTATAGGCTGCTTCAGCCATTATTTGCTTTGCTATTACGTAATGTCCCACAGAGGATCTGCATATCCGCTGGTGGCTGGACTTCCCAAGATATCCATTCGGTACTCAGCGGATGCTGCAATTCAAGTCGGGTCGCATGTAATGCTTGACGACGAAATCCTTTTAGAAGTTCTTTCACACCTTCATTCACGCCAGCTGGCAAGCGGAAACGTCCACCATAAACGGGATCGCCAACGATAGGATGACGGATATGTGCCATATGAACGCGAATCTGGTGAGTTCTCCCGGTCTCAAGCTGAACCCGTAGCAACGTATGGGACGGATAACGTTCAGCAATCCGGTAATGCGTAATAGCCGGTTTACCAGTCGTTATCACAGTGATCTGCTTGCGATCTCGTGGATGTCTTCCCAAGGGGAGATCAACGGTACCACCAGAGATCATCTGCCCCTGCACCAGGGCGAGGTAGTGGCGATGCACCGTATGTTCCGCCAAGGCAGCAACCAACCGACGATGTGCCAGCGGGGTTTTGGCAATGACCATCAGCCCACTCGTATCCTTGTCCAGCCGATGGACAATCCCTGCCCGCGGCAAGGATGCCAGATCTGGTGCATGGTGCAAAAGTGCGTTCAGTAACGTACCCGATGGATTACCTGCAGCCGGATGCACCACCAATCCAGGAGGTTTATTGATCACTAACAGGTTTTCATCCTCAAAACGGACATCCAACTTGATCGCCTGAGGGCTGTCATGTTGCTGTACTTCGAGATTTGGATTGACCTGCACGATTTGGCCCTCATGTACAGGATCACGCGGACGCGGCAACGCCTCATCCAGCTGAACCCGGCCTGATTCAATCCACCCCTTGATTCGGTTACGGGAATAATCCGGCAACAGTCGAGCCAGAGCCTGGTCCAGTCGCAGGCCATTCATTTCCGCTAAAATGGTAATGCTTATGATTGTTTTGGACATACCGCTAACGCCCACCTCGGTTATACTGCACAATTATTATTCCGCTTAAAGATGGAACTGTCATGCGATTTTGGCATTACCTGGCGATTGCCACTTTGACCTTTACTATGGCCGGTTGTGCCGGTACCCGCAATACTACTAAAAGCGGGTCAGTGGAATCTTTGTATCATCAGGGCAAGCGAGTGCTGGCAGCTGGCAATTACAGCAAAGCTATCGATTATTTCCAAACACTGGAGGGCCGCTATCCGTTTGGCCTGCCGGCCCAGCAGGCACAACTGGAAATCGCCTACGCTTATTACAAAAATGGCGAACCACAGTCTACCATTAGTGCGGTCCAGGAATTTATCAAGCAAAATCCCACATCTCCAAAGGTAGCCTATGCGTATTACCTGATGGGTCTGGCCAATTTCCCGCATCAGGGCAGGCTGATGACTTTACTAAGACCTGCTCAAGCCTACCAGACTGATATCACGCCACTCAAGTTGTCATTCGTGGCATTCAAAACCTTAATCAAGAAATTCCCACATAGTCCCTATGCTCCGGATGCCCGTCGTCGTTTAATTTACCTCCGCAACTGGCTTGCTGCTCATGAGATTTATGTTGCCAAATACTACCAGGAACGCGGCGAATGGGTCGCTGTAATCAACCGTTGCAAGGTAATTCTTGTCAACTACCCCCAGGCACCACAAGTCTTTCCAGCACTACGGATGATGATCACCGCCTATCGGCATCTGGGCCTGACTAAACTAGCCCAACAAACCCGGGAAGTACTTAAATACAATCAGCGGCAAAATAAATCAAACCCTTAAATGGAGGTTGATCCAGATGAATAACTTCTTTTCCACTATTCGTCGTAGACACTCAGTGCGGCGATACCACGCCGATATGCCGGTCGAGCCAGAAAAACTACATGCCATCCTGGAAAGTGCCGTCGCCGCACCTTCCGCCGGCGACCTTCAGGCCTACCAGATCCTGGTCGTACGCAGCAGGAAAAACCGCTTGGCGCTGGCTCATTCAACCGATCAGGACTTTCTGGCCGAAGCACCGATCTGCCTGGTTTTTTGTACCGACACTGAGCGCTCAGCACAAACTTTCGGGGAACGCGGAAAAGAATTATACGCTCTGCAAGACGCCACAATTGCTGCTGCCTACGCGCAGCTGGCCGCCGTCGCCGCAGATCTAGGTAGCACCTGGGTGGGTTATTTCGATGCTGCTGAAATAGCCGCCCTCCTTGGATTGAATGCCAATCTCACCCCGGTCACCCTGCTTAGCATAGGTTACCCCGCAGAACTACCTGGATCAACGCCGCGGCGGAGACTGGATGAAATTGTTGTCGAAGAAACTACCTCCTGATTCTATAAACCGAATCATGCCTCCCGGGAATTCATACAAAATACTTGCCCGGCTATCCCTCAAAAAACATCGACCTTGCAAATTTTATTGTCATATCCTCTATTTTGTGAATAGGTAACTGTCGCCAATCTTTCAGTCAGTCTGTTGCTCAAACGGCCTCATCACCCTCTTCACCGGTACGAATCCGGATGGCCCTTTCCACTGGCAGGATGAAAACTTTACCATCTCCAATTTTCCCGGACTTCGCACTATTCATAATGACCTCCACGCAAGGATCAACCAGATCATCAGTAACTACGATTTCCAGCTTTATCTTAGGCAAGAAATCGATCACATATTCTGCGCCACGATACAGTTCAGCATGCCCTTTCTGGCGGCCGATACCTTTTACCTCGGTTACGGTCATTCCGGTAACACCCAAGTCCAGGAGTGCGGCGTGTACATCATCGAGCTTGAATGGTTTGATAATTGCTTCGATTTTTTTCATAAACCAATCTCCAGACCAAAAAATTCAAGACCACTTGATAAGCCAACGAATTTTAAACCAATTTACTTCAATTAAAGATTCTATCGCCGAAACAATCTGGTAAATGAAAAGTAATGAACGAAACATTATTCCAGATCGATCTCGAAAACTTGCCGCTCCTGCATCGGGGTAAGGTTCGCGATATCTTCAATATTGATGAAAGGCATCTGCTGATCGTTACTACGGACCGGCTATCCGCCTTCGATGTCATTCTGCCGTCACCCATACCTGGCAAGGGCCATATCCTGACCCAGGTATCCAATTTTTGGTTCAACCGACTGGAGCACATTATTCCAAATCATCTAGCGAGCCCTTCTCTGGATGAGATTGTAAGTAATAGGAGGGAAAGGGATTTGATCAGGAAACGAGCCATCATTGTTCGCCGCTGCCATCCGCTACCCATAGAAGCGATTGTCCGTGGCTATCTGCTCGGCTCCGGATGGAAGGATTACCAGCAAACCGGGCGGATTTGCGGCGCGCTCCTGCCTGCAGGCCTGCGGTTGGCTGAAGCCCTGCCTGAACCTATCTTTACTCCTTCCACCAAGGCTTCACCCGGAGCGCATGATAAAAATATTGACTTCGGGCAAGCCGAGCAGCTTCTTGGCACAGAAACCGCTCGACAGATCCGGGATATCAGCCTTCGCCTCTATCATGAAGCGGCTAGCTATGCGAAAAGCAGGGGTATCATTATTGCCGATACCAAGTTTGAATTCGGCATCGACCCTGAATCCGGAGAGATAGTCTTGATTGACGAAGCATTGACTCCAGATTCCTCACGCTTCTGGATAAGTGAGGATTATCATCCCGGCACTAATCCGCCTTCTTTTGACAAACAATTCGTCCGTGATTACCTGGAAACCCTAAACTGGAATAAAATACCCCCCGGACCTCGCCTTCCGGCTTCCATCATCGAACAAACCACAAACCGCTATCAGGAAGCCGCCGAGCGGCTCGGCGTTGAAATAGAATAAGTGTACCGCGCCCCAGGTTTTTAACCTATCAAGATAAAAGGATGCTCAGGCACCCTTTTATCTTGATCTAAAACTATCTTTGTTTGACTGGCCCTGGGATGCTACTCCCCACTGGCATACCGACCGGTCATCGCTGCCAATGATAATGGCTTGATTTTAGAAGCCTGCCCGGCAGAACCAAAGGCTTCATAACGCGCTCGGCAGATCTCTTTCATTGCCTGGGTCGATGCCTTCAACCACTTGCGGGGATCAAAATCCTTGGGATTTTCGGTCAGGAACCTGCGTACTGCACCCGTACTGGCCATTCGCAAGTCGGTGTCGATATTGACCTTACACACACCATGCCTAATACCCTTAACGATTTCTTCAACCGGAACCCCATAAGTCTGACCCATGTCACCCCCATAATTGTTGATGATCTGCAGCCATTCCTGGGGAACCGATGAAGAACCATGCATAACCAAGTGCGTATTTGGAACCTGGGCATGAATTTCTTTTACCCGTTCAATCGCCAGAATATCACCCGTCGGCGGGCGGGTAAACTTGTAGGCTCCATGGCTCGTACCAATCGCAATCGCAAGTGCATCTATGCCCGTTTTCCTCACGAAATCAGCCGCTTCCTCAGGGTCTGTCAATAGCTGACTATGATCCAGCACACCTTCGGCTCCGCTCCCATCTTCTTCTCCCGCCATGCCGGTTTCCAGAGAACCCAGGCACCCGAGTTCACCCTCCACTGAAACCCCGACAGCATGCGCAACGTCGACTACTTTACGAGTGACATCAACATTGTACTCGTAGCTGGAAGGTGTCTTCATGTCAGCCATCAAGGAGCCATCCATCATCACCGAAGTAAATCCAGATTGGATCGAACGATAACATACAGCCGGCTCCGCTCCATGATCCTGATGTAAACAGATAGGTATATCCGGGTACTCTTCCACTGCGGCCAGAAGCAGATGCCGAAAAAAGGGCTCACCTGCATATTTTCTCGCTCCGGCTGATGCCTGAATGATGACTGGACTATCCACTTCGACAGCCGCCTGCATAATGGCGTGCACCTGCTCCATATTATTGATATTAAATGCAGGCATGCCATATCTATGCTCTGCGGCGTGATTCAGTAGCTGACGTAAAGAAATCAGGGCCATAACTAACTCCTCGTGTTTAACAGATGAAAAGAACTTCAGGAATATTCATTACATTTGAAAATAATCCAATCCTCTATGCAATATCCGCTGGCATCAGATCTCCCACACGCAGGATTTTCATGGCGCTGGTTCCGCCATGTACTCCCATCATGTCACCTTTGGTGACGATAACCAGATCACCTTGGATAACTGCTGCCTGATCGAGCAGCAGTTGTAAAGCCTTCCGATTGGCTTCAGCATGCGTCGCCTGAATTGTCTCGAAAGCCATCGGATATACGCCTCGATAAAGAACCATCTTTCTGGCCGTGCGTTCCTGTCGGGTCAATGCATAAATAGGGATTTCAGAACTGATGCGGGACATCCACAGTGCGGTCGATCCAGATTCGGTCATCGCTGCAATAGCACGAACATCGAGATGATTGGCCGTATACATCGTCGCCATGGCCACTGCTTCATCGACAAATTGAAAGCGAATATCCAGTCGATGCTGAGACTCTTTTGCAGATTTATGTTTCTCTGCACCCTCACAAATTCTGCCCATTGCGTGAATGGCCTTGGCCGGATACTTGCCGGTAGCCGTTTCACCGGAAAGCATGACTGCATCAGTACCATCCAGCACCGCATTAGCCACATCGAATACTTCGGCACGAGTTGGAATCGGATTGGTGATCATTGATTCCATCATTTGAGTAGCCGTAATCACCACGCGATTCATGGACCGCGCCTTATGGATCAGATCCTTTTGTACACCGGGTAATTCAGCGTCACCAATTTCTACACCAAGATCTCCTCGGGCAATCATGATGACTTCCGAAGCCATGATGATTTCATCAATTGCCTCGATTGCCTCTGCCCGTTCGATTTTAGCAACCAGACCCGCTTCCCAACCGGCTTCAGCAAGTAATCGTCTGGCCTCATGCATATCTTGAGCATTACGGGGAAAAGAAACCGCCAAATAATCCACTCCGATTTCGGCAGCTGTACGAATATCGGTACGATCTTTCTCTGTTAGAGCATCCGCGGACAATCCCCCGCCTTGTCGGTTGATCCCCTTATTATTAGATAATTCTCCACCCACGATAACCCGGGTTTCTATCCGTAATCCATTTACCCGATCGACTTGCAGAACTACACGCCCGTCATCCAGTAACAAGAGATCCTCAGGGTAGACATCAGTCGCCAAAGTCTTATAAGTCAAACCCACATGACCTGCATCACCGGCATCCCGTTCGAGTTCGATATCCAGTACAAAAGGCGCACCTTCCTCCAGCCACACCTTATTCTCGGCAAAACGCTCGATGCGTATCTTAGGTCCCTGCAAATCTCCAAGGATCGCAATGGTACGGCCTTGTCGACCCGCTTCCTCGCGGATCTTTTTGGCGCGAATAATGTGATCCTCTGCATTACCATGCGAAAAATTAAGGCGAACGACATCCACACCCGCTCTCACGATGGCCTCAATCATCCCGGGCCCATCCGTAGCCGGGCCCAAAGTCGCAACAATCTTGGTGCGCCGCATCAAGAGCTCACCCTCCCCTCAAGAGAAGCAAGATCGAGCCCGCTGGTCATCACAAGTCCATATCGAAACGGTACAACCAGAAACCCTACTACCTGAAAATCTTCAGCCACGCGCACGCTCCTCAAGTATCACTGCTGCGGGCAACTTCTTGCCTTCCAAAAATTCAAGGAAAGCACCTCCGCCCGTAGAAATATAGGAAATGCGGTCACTGATGTGATACTTGTCAACTGCCGCCAAGGTATCCCCTCCCCCAGCGATGGAGAAAGCCCTGGATTCGGCGATTGCCAGCGCCAGCGCCTTGGTGCCTCCCCCAAACTGATCAAACTCAAACACGCCAACAGGGCCATTCCAAACGATGGTTCCTGCTTTTTTAAGCATCCTCGAAAACCTGGCAGAGGTCTCCGGACCCACATCAAAAATCATATCGTCATCGGCCACTTCAGAAACTTTTTTGATTTCAGCTACGGCCATTTCCGAAAATTCCTTCCCACAAACTACATCTACAGGGACCGGAATATCGGCTCCCCGTGCGCGGGCTTCACTCATCAAGCGCTTACAGGTATCAATCAAATCGGGTTCATAAAGTGATTTACCCACATTATAGCCCTCAGCAGCAATGAAGGTATTGGCGATCCCTCCACCCACAATTAGCTGGTCCACGATCTTGCTCAACGACTCCAACACAGTTAGTTTGGTTGATACCTTGGATCCTCCAACGATAGTAATCATAGGCCGAGCAGGGTCATGCAATGCCTTGCCCAACGCATCGATCTCCCTGCTCAACAAAGGCCCGGCACAGGCAATCGGCGCGAACTTAGCGACCCCGAATGTCGATGCCTGGGCACGATGTGCGGTACCAAAAGCATCCATTACAAAAACATCACACAGGCTCGCATATTGTCTCGCCAAGGTTTCATCATCAGCTTTCTCACCCCGGTTGAAACGTACATTCTCCAGTACGACCAACTCACCTTTTCCTAATTTGACACCCTGCGAATAGTCCTTGATCAGGCGGACTTTTTTACCCAATAGATAGCCAATGTCATTAGCAACCGGGGCCAAGGAATATTGTTCATCATATACCCCTTCCTGGGGGCGGCCGAGATGCGACATCACCAGAACCGAAGCACCCGCTTTCAACGCCTGTTCATAAGTAGGCAAGGAAGCACGAATACGCTGAGCGGATGTTATCTTGCCATCTTTGATCGGCACATTGAGATCCGAACGGATCAAGACCCGATTATCGGTTAGATTAAGATCATTCATCTCTATAAAAGACATATCGAAACTCCTTGGGATAAAGAAATTCTGGCGCAACCAGACTTGACCAGGATTCCTCATTGAGCCAGTGCTGGCAGGTTCACCCGAACCAGCTCAACCAAACTATAAGCTGAAGTCAGTGGGCAGCAACATGCCTGGCAAATCGCAACATATTGCAGGTATAACCATATTCATTATCATACCAGGTGATCACCTTGATGAAGGTCGAATCAAGCGCAATGCTGGCTCTAGCATCGAAGATCGAAGGCGCGGGACAGGTACGAAAATCAGTCGATACTACAGATTCATCCGTATAATCCAGCACCCCTTTCAGTTCACCTTCCGAGGCTACCTTCATCGCCGCACAAATCTCAGCGTAAGTCGCCTCTTTCAATAACTCTACGGTAAGATCCACGACAGATACGTCAGGTGTGGGAATACGCATGGACATTCCGGTGAGCTTGCCATTCAAATCAGGCAGAACCTTACCTACAGCTTTGGCTGCACCCGTGGAGGAGGGAATAATATTATCCAGAATCCCGCGACCACCGCGCCAATCCTTGTGAGACGGGCCATCAACGGTCTTTTGAGAGGCAGTTGCCGAATGTATGGTTGTCATCAGGCCGCGTTTGATGCCGAAAGAGTCATGTAGCACCTTGGCAACCGGGGCCAGACAATTAGTGGTACAAGAAGCCGCGGAAACAATATCCTGACCCGCATAGGTCTTATGATTCACACCATAAACGAACATAGAAGTAGCATCTTTCGATGGCGCGCTCTTCACGACTTTCTTGGCACCTGCCGCAAGATGCTTCTGGCATGCTTCCGCGGTTAGAAACAGACCAGTACATTCAAGCACCAGATCCACACCAATTTCATTCCATTTAAGGTTTGCAGGGTCCCTTTCGGCCGTGATACGAACCGTCTTGCCATTGACAACCAGATGGCCATCCCGGGTGGAAACATCATGCTTGAAACGGCCATGCACAGAATCAAATTTGAGCATATAGGCGAGGTATTCGGGGTCGAGTAAGTCATTGATGCCGACCACCTCCATCTCGTTAAATTCGCCTTCATCTACGATTGCCCGTAATGCCATGCGGCCTATACGGCCAAATCCATTGATACCTACCTTGATAGTCATCAATCTTCCCCTCTGGTTTTTGAAAACTAGACAAGCGGATTGTAGATTTTCCACAATCCACGCTGATCAATCAGGTTATTAGCCCAGCACGGTGCGGAGACTCTCCACCACATGCTCAACCGTAAATCCGAAATGCTCGAAAAGAATATTGCCTGGTGCCGATTCTCCAAAGCGATCCAATCCGATGATAATACCGTCAAGCCCCACATACTTGCGCCAGAGAGTGGTTACCCCGGCCTCGACAGCAACCCGTGCCCGAACCGAATGAGGTAATACCGATTCCTGGTAAGCCTCATCCTCGGCATCGAAAACATCGGTTGAAGGCATTGAGACAACCCGGATACGGCGGTCATTTAAAACGTTGGCTGCATCCATAGCCAGCCCGATTTCTGATCCGGTAGCGATGACGATAGCCTCCGGTGTTCCCTCGCAGTCCCTGAGAATATAACCACCGCGCTCTATAGCGGCAATCTGCTCGGGAGTACGGTTCTGATGCGCCAGAGCCTGGCGAGAAAAAATCAGTGATGTCGGTGCATGCTGACGTAAAATAGCCAGCTTCCAAGCCACGGCCGTTTCAACTGTGTCGCAGGGGCGCCAAACCGACATATTCGGTATCAGCCGCAGAGTCGAAGTCTGCTCAACCGGCTGATGCGTAGGCCCGTCTTCTCCCAGGCCGATGGAGTCATGAGTGAACACCTCGATATTCCGGACTTTTATCAGTGCGGCCATGCGTAAGGCATTACGTGCATAATCGGAGAATATCAGGAAAGTAGCGCCACAGGATACAAAACCACCATGCAAGGCGATACCATTGATGATGGCTGTCATGCCAAATTCGCGCACTCCATAATGAATATAATTACCATCTGGATGATGCTTGCTGATCGCACGCGCTTCCGGCCACAAGGTTAAATTGGAACCGGCCAGATCGGCTGAACCACCCATAAAATCCGTGAATTGGGCAAATGCTTTAATCGCATTCTGGGATGCCTTACGTGAAGCAATGCTCTCGGCTTTACCTGCGACTGACTGGATAAACGTATCAGCCTTCTGGTTAAAATCATCAACCAGCTCGTTATCCATACGCCGCATAAGTTCATTGGCCAAGTCGGGAAAAGCCTGCCGATAGGATTCGAGTTTCCGGTTCCATTCTGCCTCGGCCTGCGCACCCTTAGCGCGGGCATCCCATCCGGCATAGATTTCCTCTGGAATCTCAAACGATGGGTAGGACCACCCAAGCTGCTTGCGCGTCAGCGCAACCTCTTCTTCACCCAATGGGGCTCCATGGCTTTCTTCTTTACCTGCTTTATTGGGGGAGCCAAAGCCGATAATGGTTCGACAATCGATCAGGGTAGGCCTATCAGTAATGGCATGAGCCTCTTTAATAGCCGCTTTGATCGCTTCCGCATCATGCCCGTCGACTGCACGCACCACATGCCAACCATAGGCTTCGAAACGCTTAGGCGTATCGTCCGTGAACCAGCCTTTAACTTCGCCATCAATGGAGATACCGTTATCATCATAAAAACAGATCAATTTACCTAAACCCAAGGTACCGGCTAGAGAACAGGCTTCATGTGAAATACCTTCCATCAGGCAGCCATCCCCAAGGAACACATAGGTATGATGATCAATGATTTCATGGCTTGGTCGATTGAAATGTGCCGCCAGCGCATGCTCAGCGATCGCCATCCCGACTGCATTGCTCAAACCCTGGCCCAGAGGGCCTGTCGTCGTTTCCACACCTGGAGTATATCCATACTCAGGATGTCCCGGCGTTTTGGAGTGAAACTGACGAAATTGCTTGATGTCATCGATAGACAAGTCATAACCAGTCAGATGCAACACTGCATAGACCAACATCGAACCATGCCCATTGGACATCACAAACCGATCTCGGTTGTGCCAGTGAGGATTGGTGGGATTGTGCACTATACAGTCATTCCACAAGACTTCGGCGATGTCCGCCATCCCCATAGGGGCACCCGGATGGCCGGATTTGGCTTTCTGGACTGCGTCCATGGCCAACGCACGAATGGCATTGGCTAAATTTCTGTGCGAAGGCATAAACATTACTCCCATTGATGATCAAAAAAATCCTGCGTATCGGGTCCGGTGGCAATTTTCAATATTCTACGACTGACGACCACAGTCAATCTATAGAATCACCAAACCTATATCAAGGTTGATATTGTTAACCTAATCACCCGCCAGAGCAACCATTCGAAACAATACAGCCATACAACCCCCCCAATCGATTCAAGGCGTTTGATAACCCAGCAAAATGTACAGTCACCCATGTCACTTCCCAAAACAGGCTGACAACAATACAGCACATTCATTTGAAACAGCCACTCAAATTGTCAAGCCCAACGATCAATGAATATCCTAATAAACCCCCCCAAAAAATCGAATCACTGCAAATCTAAACCGTTAATCCCTGTCAGGATATGGCATTGACTTCCTATATAAGATGCATGAGAATACTCCGTTCATTAATTGGTAGATCTTAAGTAGAGGGGTCCTGTCTTGGCCAACATAGCTTCAGCGAAAAAACGTGCACGTCAGGCGATCACCCACCACCACCATAACGTCATGCTGACTTCGCGCTTGCGCACTGCCCTTAAGAAAGTCAACAGAACTATTCAGTCCGGCGATAAATCAGCTGCCGAGCAAGCTTATCGGGCGGCGGTTGCGCTCGTGGATAGCTCGGTCAATAAAGGGCTTATTCATCGCAATAAAGCAGCTCGACACAAGAGTCACCTGAATACTCATATCAAAGCCATGTGCTAATTGATATCATCTGCGGGCTGGCGGATTCAATACCCCAATCAGGCTGGAATCTACCTGATAAACTGCCCCGGTTAGTTTCAGCTCAGACAAGCAATACTAGATTATCACGCTGGATCAGCTCGGGCTCATTGATATAACCCAGCTCTTTCTCGATACCTGAACTGGGTTTCTGCATAATCTCCAGGGTTTCCTCGGCGCTATAATTAACCAGTCCACGAGCGATTTCCCGCCCCCCGGGATCCACAATGGAAACCACTTCACCCCTGGCAAAATCCCCCTTCACCGCATAGACTCCAATCGGAAGGAGACTGCAACCAGCCTCCAGGAGAGCCTTGGTCGCGCCTTCATCAACCTGAATCGACCCATGTAAATCAAGTTGACTGGCGATCCACTGCTTGCGCGCAGCGAGTGGCTCGCGATCCGGCATCAGCACGGTACCGACATGCTCTCCTGCGGCAAGACGCTCAATCACACGGGGAGACCTGCCATGGGCGATAATAGTCTCCGCACCCGATCGGGCGGCCTTTCTGGCGGCGGCAACCTTCGTCGCCATTCCACCGCGGCCCAGAGCGCCCACTCCGCTGGCTGCATAAATGGACAGATTCGAGTCATTAGCTGATGCCTGGAGAATCAAAGCAGCATCCGCATGTTGGCGAGGGTCTTTATCGAATAAACCCTCCTGGTCAGTGAGAATCACCAACCTTCTGGCCTCGATGAGATTTGCAACCAATGCTCCCAGTGTGTCGTTGTCACCAAAACGGATCTCATCCGTGGCCACGGTGTCATTTTCGTTGACAATAGGGATAACACCCAATTCAATAAGTGTTCTTAGAGTGCTTCTGGCATTTAAATAGCGATGCCGATGACTGAGTTCATCATGCGTCAAAAGAACCTGAGCGGCCAACAATGAATGGCGTGAGAATTCATCCTGATAGGCTTGAATCAAGCCCATCTGCCCGATCGCCGCAGCTGCCTGCAACTGCGGCAGAGAACGGGGACGCCGGTGCCAACCTAAGCGGCTCATACCCTCGGCTACTGCACCGGAGGAAACCAGCACAACATCATGTCCGGCTTTACGCAAAGATGCAATCTGGGCAGCCCAATCGGATAATCCTGTATAATTAAGTCCGCGACCCTCATTAGCTAACAGGGAACTGCCAATCTTGATAACCCAACGCTCAGGCCTCACAGTCACGGACTTCATTGTAATCAGGGCACTCACTTTGTTGCGAAGAACCAGCCGACCTATCCAGATAGGCCATTATTTTCCAGGCTAGATCCTCGACTCCCTGGCCGGTTTCTGCGGAAATCAGAAACCAGGGATCCCTCCAATCCAACACCTTGATCAATGAATGGCACCTCGATTCCGCCTCATCAGCAGGCAATAAGTCAGTCTTATTGCAAACCAGCCATCGTGCCTTGTGTATCAGGTTTGGATTAAACTTATTCAGCTCATTCCAGACGATCCGAATATCTTCGACCGGGTCATGGGCAACCTCCATCGGTGCGATATCCACTAAATGAAGCAACAATCGCGTTCGTTGCAAATGCCGCAAGAATTGCAATCCCAGACCACTACCTTCCGCGGCACCCTCTATCAAGCCGGGAATATCCGCCATGACGAAGCTATTTAAAGGCCCAACCCGAACTACGCCAAGATTGGGGTGCAAGGTCGTGAAGGGATAATCGGCTATTTTTGGCCTGGCCTGAGAAACACGACTAATCAAAGTTGATTTACCCGCATTCGGCATACCAAGTAACCCGACATCAGCCAGTAGTTTCAGTTCTAGATCCAGCGAGCGCTGTTCACCCGGGGTGCCTGGGGTCGATTGCCTGGGAGTCCTGTTTGTTGAACTCTTAAAGCGGCTATTACCCAGGCCATGCATACCACTCTGCGCGACCTTCAAGCGCTGTCGGGGCAGCGTGAGATCACCGATAATCTCACCGGTATCGGCATCATGAATGGAAGTGCCTACAGGAACCTGAAGCTCCAGATCCCTTCCTTTTCTGCCAGTCATATCCCGCCCCATGCCATTTTGGCCATGTTCAGCCTGAAAATTACGCTGGTATCGGAAATCACTCAGGGTGTTCAAGGCGGAGTTGGCTATCAGATAGACGCTGCCCCCATTCCCACCATCTCCGCCGTTAGGGCCACCAAATGGAATATATTTTTCCCGTCTGAAAGAAACACAGCCGTTGCCACCATCGCCGGCCACGATCTTGATCCGGACTTCATCTACAAATTTCATCACTGAACCTCCGCCGCCTAAAGCCAGGGATTCCCGCTATCAATTAATCTCAGATACCTACTGTGAATCCAGGAGGGTCAGCAACAAATAGTCGATAGCGATTCGAGATACCTCAATCATCATGTAGCTACGAACCGGAATACCAGAACTTGGATCTAGTGAGGCCTGGTCACCCCATCCGATGGGGAAAACCATATCAGGGAGCTGTTGTCGGAAAGTTCGTATCTCGATATAAACCAGTAAAATACTATTCTGGTATAAATAAATATTAGCCTTCTGAGGCTGCTTGTTCTTCTGGCATCTGGATACGAAATACCTTTACCATCAGAGAGGCAGGATACCAACAAATCTACGGTTTTTCGGACCTTTGATTGCGAACTGCACCTGACCATCGACTTTGGCAAACAATGTACGATCTCTGCTCATGCCCACATTAACACCTGGATGGAATGCGGTACCACGTTGCCGAACAAGGATGCTACCGGCAGTCACTACCTGTCCACCAAAACGCTTAACACCCAGTCGTTTGGATTCTGAATCACGGCCATTCCTGGTGCTGCCGCCTGCCTTTTTATGTGCCATAGCTTACCTCTGGATTTAGCTAATCCGGGTACCGATGTAACCGGAACAAGGTATAATCTCTGCTGCTCATGAAATCAACTCTTAATCGTGCTGATACGTACTTCCGTATAATTCTGCCGATGACCCATTTGCCTGCGATAATGCTTACGCCGACGCATCTTGATGATGCGTATTTTTTTACCGCGCCCATGGGATAGTACCTGAGCGGAAACCTTACCGCCCTCCAGATAGGGCGAACCAACACTGATCTCGCCACTTAATTCAACTAAAAGAACCTTGTCGAATTCGATCTCACTACCCACTTCTGTAGGTAGGCTTTCAATGCGAATGACATCGCCTTCAACGACCCGATATTGTTTGCCTCCAGTGGCAATGACCGCATACATGATAATCTTCTCCGAAGACCAGACTGGGGAAAGTAAGACAGCGCATTTTAGCCGCTTACAACCGAGAGGTCAATCTACTATAGAAAAAACTATTAACCCCAGATAAAAATGATCTCCTTTAAAATTATAAAGGGGAGATTTCTATCCCGCTAAGAAGCGGAAGTTTTCATTTTGCACTAACATATTGACATATGTCACTTGACACCCTGCTCTCATCTACCTAGCATGTCCCCACTCTTTTTATAGCCTGGCTGGAAATCGTGTGGAATACTTTTTAAGTTGAATTTCGGATCAGGATCCTAGATTTATAGTCAGTATAGAATATAGATCTGGAAGCTCTCCGGTTTCCGGCTGCCCCGATCAACTCACACCAGGGTTATCTCGAATCGCTAATTGGTAACCAATCTGTTGACGCTGCTTAATTCCCTATTGAAATAGTGCTTCTTCAACTCATGAACCTACGAATACCAGAATTGCGGATGGATCTCGAAGCGATACGCCTACTCGTCAAACAGGACATGCAGGCGGTCAATCAACATATCCTGGAATGCCTGCAATCCAAAGTTGTGCTAATCAATCAACTGGGTGGCTATATCGTTGGCGGTGGCGGGAAACGTTTGCGCCCTCTTATGGCTTTATTGAGTGCAAAGGCATGTGGTTACCAAGGTCAGAAACATCTTAGCCTTGCCGCTATTGTTGAATTAATTCATGCCGCCACACTACTGCACGATGATGTAGTCGATGACTCAAAGCTGCGCCGCAACCGAGAAACAGCCAATGCCATCTGGGGCAATGAAGCCACTATCCTTGTTGGGGATTTCCTCTATACCCGCGCCTTTGAAATGATGGTTGAACTCAATAGCATGCCCATCATGGGAATCATGGCGCGCGCCACGAACACGATTGCCGAGGGAGAAGTGCTCCAACTCCTCAGTTGCCACGACCCGGATACAACCGAAGCGCGTTACATGGAAGTCATCCATTCCAAAACAGCTAAATTATTCGAAGCTGCAACTCGTATCGGAGCTATCCTATCAGGGGCCAGCGAAGAAATCATCATGGCAACAGCAGCTTACGGCATGCATACAGGCACGGCTTTCCAGTTAATCGATGATGTCCTGGACTATCGGGCATCACCGGAAATTATGGGTAAAAATATTGGTGATGATCTGTCCGAGGGCAAGCCCACTCTTCCATTGATTTATGCCATGCGAGTGGGTAATGAGAAACAGTGCCACGTCATCCGGGAATCCATAGAACACGGTGGCCTCGATAATATCGATACCGTACTTGCAGCCATTGCAAGCACTGGCGCTCTTGATTACACTGAATTGGTTGCTCGTGATGAAGCTGAAAAAGCCCGTAATCATCTCATTGCAATACCGGATTCGGTTTACAAGGAGGCTCTCATTGGCCTGACTTATACCGCAGTGGAACGAAATACCTGAATCCATCTAATAAACGGAGTGTAGCTCAGCCTGGTAGAGCACTGCCTTCGGGAGGCAGGGGTCGAAGGTTCGAATCCTTTCACTCCGACCAAAATCAAATACTTACGATTAGACACTCTCACTCAAGAAAATGAGGTGTTTTGGGATAATTCCAGAAATGGGTGTCCCGTATTTGTCCGCACCATCCATCCAAGAACCCGGTAGAACGCCCAAACTGCTTGTACAAATAGCCTCGGGGAGGCGCACCCATCTAATTCGGTACTTAAAGCGGGTTCCAATATCAAGACAAAATACACCAAGTTTAATCTGTACATTCCCCTTTATATACAGCGAGTCGGTGTTGGTGCAAGTCCGGCTTTCACCCAGACCAAACCGGCCTACTTGGGATAACGCATGCTGGCTTGGTGTGCGTGGTGGGGCTAACCGATTTTTTTAGATCACAGTCGTGCATACTGTTAATATGAAGTGCATATAGGAAGCTGTTGCCTCAGCACCACAGGACAGCAATAATCGGCACTCCCGGGTATCACCGCCCCGGTGTTGCGTATTATTGGCCAGAAACAATGACCCCAAACCCAACGCCCCGCTGGCCGATGTCGCCACCACCCTTAACCTTACGCTGGATACGCTTCCTTGGCCTACCAAAAGGGTGGCGGGTTACCTGGTTTAAGGGGTTAAGGTAAACGAGACCTTCTTTCCAGAAGCGTTAGAAGAAGGAGACCTCTCACACGCTTCGTAATGGAACGGTGAGATAGCCTTTTTAAATTGCCTAAACATAAACTCTACAAGACCGCTATAGCTGGGTGGCCTTTTTATGTCCACCTTCATTAAGAAAAGTCATAAAGGACGATCTCCTTGGCGCGCAGGCAGATTTCCCGGCCATAATCTGTCCATAAGCCCTGCCCCCAATACCGATAGCAACTGGTCTGACAAGCAAGCAGATGAAATAGCGCCTTTCGATAACGCGGATCACTGGTTGGGGTACCCTGCTGCAAAACTTTCTCGTAAAATAGGGAGCTGGTTTCTTCCATGGGACCTAGAAGGTCATCATAACCCTTGACCCAGGAAATATTGTTAGTCCAGCTGCCGCCTTCCATATTGAAATTTTCACCTTCCCGGCGTAACTCCTCAATGGTCTGCTGCAGTTTTTCCGAACCATCCCCGGGTTGCAGGCGCTCCCAGATACGTTGTTGATGAATTGGTTGTAATAAGGGGAAATCTTTGTGCTCAATACCCTGCGCGAAAAGGTGTTCCAGATATTCAGTGACATTCATCAACGGCACATCGGTACCCGATGCCGCGCGCACCACCTCGAAATATTTGGGTGGAAACTCGTTCATCATCACGCCACCGTTTTCCCCATCAGCAATCTGGGTAACCAGTGGTGGAATCGATTTACCCCCCAGATTCATATGGTTCAGACTTTGTGCTTCATACCAGGGCTGCATTTGCGCGACCAGCTTGGTATCGGAGCCCTGCGTCTTGACAATGGCAATAATCTCTGCCGTTTCCCCTTGGGAATTAGTGCATCGCAGGCGATGGGGAATATGCGGTCTTAAAGGAGTGCGCCCGTCTTCTGGCTGTTCGACTGTGTGTTCTTGTACCAGCACCCATTCATACCCACAATCAATCAGGGTTTTCACAAACGCGTAGGCAACATCGGGGTGATTGGGCAAAGCCATTTCCGAAGGTGAGAACCCACGTACACGTTGCAGCGCTTCAACTCCGAAAATAGCTGCAAAATGATGCTGCCAGGCCTTGACATGTAAACGATAATCCTGTATTGGCGTCGAAGGCGCGACAGGATGCCCCCAGGCCATGCCCAGCCATTCCACGCAGCGCGCATATTCCGGATTGCAGGTGATCGTCTTTAAGTCATCGAAGACATCGTTTAGCCCCATCTTGCGCAGGCCATGGAACAACGTGCCGGAGTAATCCAGCATAATTCGGGGCTCTTTGCCCTCGTTGACGAGCTGGGAAATAAACTCACCTATGCGCTTGTAACACTGATGGAAAACCGGCGCATTGTGATTGTCGCCGATATCCTGATGTTCCATCATGTATTGCAGATTGCTAATAATTTCAGCCGTACGCAGATCACTGCCACCGGCAGGAATCAAGGGCTGATGCATGTGCAGGGCGACAGCACAGGCAGCACGGGTGGTGTTGAAATCGATACGGCTCGCAGGGAGAAAAACAGGCTTGTCACGGGCTTCATGGACAGCTCGTTCGATGATCGGCTCCTGTCCACAGATATTGGGAAGGTCGTTGATATATTCAGGTAACTTCATACTGTGTTCCTTATAGTGCGTAGTGGGGTTCGGTGTCTGCTCACTTGTGACGGATGTATTCATACACATTAAGATAATGCTGGCCGGGATGGTTCCAGGAATAGTCATAGCGCATCCCCTGGCGAATCAATTCCCGGAATGCCTGCGGATAATCGAACCACAAGCCAAGTGCCCGCGATAGCGCGGATTCTATCCCGGAGAAATCAGCATCCTGGAAGACATAGCCGTTGCGCTCGGAGGGCGGGCGGGCAGAGAAATCCTGATCGAAAACCGTATCGGCAAGCCCACCGACTGCGCGCACGACCGGCACCGTACCATAACGTAAGCCAATCATCTGAACCAATCCGCAGGGCTCGTAGAGACTGGGCACAATGATCAGGTCAGCGCCCGCATAAATCAAATGGGCGAGCTCCTCGTTATAGCCAATTTCCAGATGAACATCCGGATTGTCATTAAACTGCCGCTTCAAATCCCAAAACTGGTTATTGATTCCGGCTTCAGTGCTCGAACCCAACAGGACGAACTGCCCTCCACGCTCTAAAGTGTCAAAAAGGGCATGCCGAATCAGGCGAACCCCTTTCTGGGGATCCAGGCGACCCACATAGGCAACGATGGGCTTGTATTCCGAACGGAGCCACAAACGCTCGCGTAAAGCCTGTTTATTGCCATACTTGGCATCCGGGTGATCAACAGTATAGGTATAAGGAATATGAGGATCACTGTCGGGATTCCACATGCCATAATCCAGTCCATTGAGGATACCACCAAATTTTCTGGCGAAACGCCAAAGAGTATGCCCGAGCCCGTAACCCTGTTCGGTGAAACGGACTTCCCATGCATGCGTCGGAGAAACAGTGGTGGTGAAATTGGCGTAGGTAATCGCCCCCTTGGTCAGATTGATCGCCCCGGGATTAAAATCATCCTGCAGACGATCCGGGCTATAAAAGTATTCCGATCGACCCAAACCGGTCAGTGGAAGGATATTCTCACCGACGATACCCTGGTGTTTAAAATTATGAATGGTATGACAAACACGCTGGGTCCACATGCCTTGCGCCTGATACATTTCATACAATAACACCGGTACCAGGGCAGTCTGCCAGTCATGTGTATGGATGATATCCGGGCGCTTGCCGCTCTTGAACAAAAATTCCATCGCCGCCTTGCTGAAAAAGGCAAAACGGATGTGATCATCCGGTGCTCCGTAATAGAATCCACGCTCGAAAAACCGATGAGGGGAATGGGGTTCAATAAAAAAGCATTTCCGGCCATGAACAAACCCAAACCAAACGGTACAACTAACGAAACCATTTCCCCACGGCACCTGTAGATCAGGATAGATGACTTGCAGATCCAGGATATGATCGTAGCGCATGCAATCGTACTTGGGCAGAATGATTTCCACCGCATGGCCGCGGATTTCCAACTCCCGACTGAGTCCGAAGACTACATCGGCCAGCCCTCCAGCCTTGGCCACCGGAGCGCATTCGGATGCCGTCATGACAATATACATGCATCAATCTCCTTTAAGTTTCGGGCAGTGATGAATAATCCTTCGGTTTACTATTCTACCGAAGAGAATAGGCATTCTCCCCGGTAGATAGCAAGTCATCAGGTTACATTACCGCCTTAAGTCACAAAACCAGACTGAACTCTTCGTTGCCTTGAGGATAAAATACTTACCGGACAGCGCCCACACTCAATTTGCCCTTCGAGGACAAGACCCTGAGCCACAAACTCTTTCGCTCGACCGCCATCGTCAGCGCGATGACCCTGATCTCGCGCATTTTCGGCTACCTGCGCGATGTCGTTATTGCGATTCATTTCGGGGCAACCGGGCCCACAGATGCCTTTTTCGTCGCTTTCCGGATTCCTAACTTCCTCCGTAGGCTATTTGCGGAAGGGGCATTTTCACAAGCCTTCGTTCCGGTATTCACCGAATACAAGGAGCACCGGGATCACGCCCAACTGCGTGAACTGCTCTCGCACACCGCCGGCACCTTGCTCGGCATTCTGTTTCTCATCACTGCAGTAGGGGTAGTCGGCGCGCCGGTTCTGATCGCTCTTTTCGCGCCCGGATTCATTCACAACCCCCATCGTTACGATCTGGCGTCAGACATGCTCCGGCTGACATTCCCTTACTTGCTGTTTATCTCTATGACCGCACTCGCCGGGGGTGTTTTGAATAGTTTCGGGCGTTTCGCCGTGCCCGCCTTTACCCCGGTATTTCTTAATCTCTCACTGATCGGCGTCACCTTCTGGCTTGCACCTGATATGCCGCAACCCGTGGTTGCCCTGGCCGTCGGTGTATTGATCGCCGGGATCCTGCAACTGGCTTTTCAACTCCCCTTCCTGCATCGCCTCGATCTATTGCCTTGGCCACGCTGGGGACATCTTCATACCGGTGTGCGCCGCATCCTCAAACTCATGCTGCCAGCCCTGTTCGGTGCATCTGTGGTACAGATCAATTTACTGTTCGATACTCTCGTTGCCTCTTTTCTCGCCACCGGCAGCATCTCCTGGTTATATTATTCTGATCGCTTCGTGGAGATGCCGCTGGCGTTGTTCGGGATCGCACTGGGCACGGTCATTTTGCCCAAACTATCACAACACCGGGCGCACGGCGCAGACGAGGATTTTCAGGCCACCCTGGAGTGGGCTCTTCGGCTAGGACTTGTTATTGCCATTCCCGCAGCCCTCGGGCTGGCCCTGCTAGCCGGGCCCATTCTCACTGCATTGATCGAATATCATGCCTTCAATGCCTATGATGCCCGCATGGCGGCCATGAGTCTGACGGCGTTCGCAGCGGGTTTACCAGCCTTTATGCTCATCAAGGTGCTGGCACCTGGCTTCTATGCCCGCCAGGATACCCGCACACCGGTTCGAGTCGGTATTCTCGCCATGATCACCAACATGTTACTCACGATTGTTATCGTCACACCCTGGTATTTCCTGCGCCTGCCCGGACCCCATGCAGGGCTTGCCTTGTCTACAGCGTTAGCCGCCTATCTCAATGTCGGCCTGCTCTATCGCAAACTGCGTACCAATGGCGTCTATCGGCAGCCCCGATGGCATAGCGTGTTGCTGCGCTCGCTGTTGGCCGGCCTGGGGATGGGCCTTGCTCTTTGGTGGCTCACTCCCGCCTTGCCTACCTGGGTAAACTGGCCGGCCATGATGCGTGTAGCGCATCTGTTTGCATTGATTATTTTAGGCAGCGGCGTTTATGTCGGCCTGCTCTTACTACTGGGATTACGCCCCCGGCATTTCGCCCATGCCTGAACGCTTAAGCTGACAGTAGCCGATGTGTTCACCCGCTTATTACCAACCCCGATTTTCTCCTGCGATTAACACCTTGTTTGCTAGCCGCGAAGCGGAGCCGGTGCCTGTCCGTAAGTGTCTTCAGAAACAATACCCAGCCGTGCAAATAAATCGGCATCATCGGCAGTCGCTGGATTCGGGGTAGTCAACAACTTCTCACCATGAAAAATAGAATTGGCACCCGCAAAGAAGCATAGTGCTTGCAGCTCATCACTCATCTCCCGTCGCCCGGCGGATAGCCGGACATGTGAGCGGGGCATCAGGATGCGCGCTACAGCGATAGTGCGCACAAACTCCAGTGGGTCGAGCTTATCAACGCCATACAGCGGAGTGCCCTTGACCTGCACCAAATGGTTGATCGGCACCGATTCGGGGTGCGCCGGCAGATTCGCCAGTTGCTCCAGCAGCCGCGCCCGGTCACAGCGTGATTCACCCATGCCAATGATGCCGCCAGAGCAGACCTTCAAGCCCGCCTCGCGCACATACTGAAGGGTTTGCAGGCGATCATCATAAACCCGCGTGGAAATAACCTTTCCATAGAACTCAGGCGAAGTGTCGAGGTTGTGATTGTAATAATCAAGACCCGCTTCGCGCAGCACCCCGGCCTGATGTGGTTTGAGCATGCCCAAGGTGGCGCAGGTCTCCATGTTTTCCGCATGCACGGCTTGCACCAATTCAACAATCCGCGCCAGATTACGGTCAGTCGGTTGCCGCCAGGCCGCTCCCATGCAAAAGCGGGTGGCGCCATGCGCCTTGGCCTGTCTGGCCGCCCGAATGACTTCCTCAACCGGTAACAACCGCTCAGGCTCAAGATCGACATGATGATGGATGCTCTGGGGACAATAGCCACAATCCTCAGGACAAGCACCGGTCTTGACGGAAAGCAGGCTGCTGATCTGCACCGTATTCGGATCAAATCCCCGCCGATGCGTCTGCTGGGCATACCACAGCAAATCGTTAAAAGGCCGGGAAAAAAGTGCTTCGATTTCCTCTGTTAACCAGTCATGACGCATTGTATTCATAGACTCAACCGCTGATCCTGGAGCTTGGAAAAAGGCATGATGCCATGGCTTGCCGGCGCTTGCACGCCCCCCGGATCAGCCTGGTCTGGATGCATCCCCACTAGGCAAAGACTATAATTTTGCGGAAATTACCCGAGGGAAACCCCGTTACCATGCCGGCACAACGCGCCGAACCGCAAAATCTCACTCCGAAACAAGCCTACGACCTTTTGCGACAAGAGCCGCAAGCCGTGCTCATCGACATCCGTTCCACCCTGGAATTTCTGCTGATCGGCCATCCTGTTGGCGCCCATCATATTCCCTGGCTGGATGAACCGGACTGGATGCCCAATCCCTGCTTTGTCACCCAGGTTCGCGAGCTGATGCTGAGTGGAACGTTGCGTTCCAATGATGACTATTCAGCCATCATCCTCATCTGCCGTAATGGTCAGCGCTCCCGCGAGGTCGGGGAAAAGCTGATCGAAGCTGACTTTCGCCGAGTCTATCACATCGAAAGTGGCTTCGAGGGACCGTTCGATGAAGCCTATCATCGCAGCACCCTGGCCGGTTGGCGCTTCGCTGGCTTACCCTGGGAACAATGCTGACGTCAAAGGCCGAGTGTCAATACACCAGCTAACCCTGGACGCTAATAGTGATAGCCTGACGCCCGATGACCATTCGTCGGCGGTAAACCACACTCCATCCGCTAAGCATGCACTTTCGCTTTACCTTTCTTCCCCATTGCGATAAACAGGGTGTTATGACTTCCCTCATCAATTATCGTGGTTTTACGCTGATCGAATTGCTGGTGACACTGGTGCTGATCGTTATCCTCACCACTATCGGCGTACCCGCCTTTCGACATATCACCACCACTAACCGCATGGCAACGGAGATGAATGCCTTGGTCGGCGATATTCAACTAGCGCGCAGTGAAGCCATAAAGCGCGGCTATCCTGTGGGTATTTGCCCGAGCGATTCACCCACTTCAACCCAATCACATTGCCTAACGGGTAAGGCCCTTTCCTGGAGCCGGGGATGGGTCGTGTACACGCTACCCTTTGGCGCCAATACCGCTACGGTATTGCGACTTCATGGCCCACTCACCAGCGATGATACCTTGGTGTCCAATGTCGGAGGGGCGATCAAGTTCAACCGTAATGGTTTTACCACCCATGCGCAAACGCTCACGCTCAATGACGCCAATGCCAACACTTCAGAAAGACGTTGCATCGTCCTTTCAATAGTTGGGCGCGTTCGCCTTGACACGAAAACCCACTGCCCATGAACAGTCTCCGCCAGCAAACCGGGTTTAGTCTAATCGAAGCCATGGTGGCCCTGCTGATCATCGCCGTGGGGCTTTTAGGAATCGCCGGATTGCAAGCCTATAGCCTCTCCAGCACGCACAATGCGCGAGTGCACGCACTGGTCGCCATCGAAGCCGCAAATATGACAGCCTATCTTGCGAGCAATGCGGCCTACTGGGCCAGTAACAGCAGCATAAGTGTCACGGTCACCGCAGGCTCACCACCCACCCTCTCCCCTGGCACGCTGGCTAACGCGAGCACGAGTTGCGGCGTCGCCGTCTGTACCCCGCTTGAAATTGCCGCCACTGATCTCACCCGGTGGGGGCGTGCCGATCAGCTAGGCCTGCTACCCCGGGGGCAAGGGAAAATTACCTGTAACCCGGGCATCTGCACCATCGCGGTGGGCTGGAAAACAAAACAAATGGCTGTCAACGGCGCTAGCGCTATCGCGCCGTCTGTTACCTGGTTTCGCATGGTGGCAGCACCATGAAAATACGCAACACGCAGACGGGCGCCGGCCTGGTCGAGCTCCTCGTGGCTTTGGTGTTGAGCCTGTTCCTGCTCGCCGGTCTATTTACTATCTTCTTTAGCACCCGGCGCAGCTATGATGCCGCCCAAGCGCTCTCTGCCCTGCAAGACAACCAGACTTTAGCTGCCCATATTTTAGCCAATACCGTGCGCCAGGCGGGCTTCTTCCCTTATAGCGTCACCGGGTATACCTCAAGAAGTGGCGCTTTTCCCGGTAATACAACAATTATGGGCACCAGCGCCACCTGGAGCGCCGGACAGGTGATCTATGCTACCGGATCGAGCGGGGGGCCGGATCAGCTTTTCATGCGGATAATTCCCTCATTGACAACATTGAACTGCCTGGGGCACAACAGCATGACCAGACAAACCAATACATTCAAACTTATCGATACCAAGGTATCCCCGCATTCTCTGGCCTGTACCGTCACCGGACACCCCTCCAGCGCGCTGGTCTCCCCGTTGGGCACCCTCGGCACCAACCCCAACGGGGGTGGGGTACAAAACATGCAGGTGTTGATCGGCATCTCATCGGGTGCCACAAGTTCCGTCGATCAATACCTGGCTCCCAACCAAATGACTCAGGCAGACTGGCTGCGAGCGCGAAGCGTTACGCTGACACTTAGCTTTTATAATCCACTATTCAATGCCGTTGCCAGTGCAAGCAAAACCAACATTGACCGCCAGGGACAGCCGCGATTCATTACTCTGACGCAAGTAATCCGGCTGGAGAATCTGGGTGGATCAGGAGAGCGAAATGGTAAATGAACGCGGCTTTGCCCTGGTCACGGCGCTGGTTTTTCTGGTCATCCTCACCCTGCTCGGGGTTAGCATGATGAGCGGCACGGGGTTGCAAACTAAAATGGCGAGTAACACCCAACAGAAACAACTGGCCTTTGAAGCTGCACAAGCCACGCTCAAGACTGTGATCGCCACGCTACCGACTCGCTCTCTCGCGCTCACATCATGTACGGGTTCGGGTTCGGGTACGGGCTGGCGCGTTTGCAAACAAAATATGCTGAAAACCTTAACAAGTCAGATAATCGTTCAAAATGCAACCTGGGGGCTGTCTGGCGGTTCAGGCCGAGGCATACCGTATTCCGCTTTATTGGTGCCCCCGGCATCGTCACCATTTCCAGTCAACGCCGCAGGCGGCATCAATGCTTACTATCACGAACCCGAGTTCCTGGTGACTTACGCGGGGCAGGGCCGGATGCCACCGGGATCATCCTTGAGCGCACGCCATCATGGCAGCATTGCAGCGTTTGTGAATATCTATCAGATCGATACCATGGGAACCGGCGGCACTGTCTCCGCCGTGGCCATTTTACAATCCTATTATCGCTTGATGACGATGCGATAACCAGCCGACGAGGTAGTCATGAACCTGTTAGGTAGAGCGCTTCTTTTCGTTATATTAAGTGGGTGGCCGCCGGTGCTTGTATTGGCCGCGCCACTCAAACCCCCGTCCATCAGGATCTCCCCTACTCCCTTGATCCTGGTGAGACCGACCCACCCACAGGTGCTGCTGGCCGTGGCTAACTCCCAGTCCATGGACGGCGATCTCTCGGGCGCCATCATGACCGGCTCGGGCGCTGCGAAAGGTTTTTCAGGCCCTTCCTCGCCGAAGTGCTATACTGTTCCCGCTGGCTTTACCCCACCACGTTTGGGTGTGGGAGCTGGCGGATGTCCCATCGGTAAAGCACCCTACACCGTCAAGGCAAACAGCACGCTTTACGACAATTCGGCGAGCCGCTTGAATGTCGCCAAGGCGGCGCTTAAAGCGGTCATCAAACAATATGCGGCAAACTTCGACTTCGGCCTGATGGACTACAGTACCGGTACCCCAGGTCTCTATACGACCTGGGTGTACGACATGAGCGACAGCGGTGGCTTCACCTTCGGTAATCCGGGGGATCTTCCTCCCTCAGGCACCCGCTGGATAGCTAACCCCTGCTACCAGTCGAGCGCCGGTTATTGCAAAAGCATCAAAAAACAATTAGGCAGTCAGACATTGCAGGCCCCCCTCCTGGCCATCGCGGCCAGCTCGGACGACGCCGACATCAACGATGTGCTGTATGCGAACTCTTTGCCAGACATCTTTATGGTTTATGGTGGGCCAAGCCCCGCCAGTCCGTATCCGCCTCATTTCAACCTCTCGGATTATAATAAGGGTAATATTCTTCTTATTTATAGCAATACTGCACCGAATATCGGTCCACTTAGCCTTGGTCCAACCAACGCAGGGTATGTTCCTTATTCCCTGCAATCAATAGATGCCCGCCGCGGCTTCGGCTACTACACGTCCTACGCGTCGGCCAGCGCGACCACTGGTAATTTGCTGGTCAATGTCAAACCGGCGGGAACCGCTGGTAAACCGGCCACGCCAGCGCAGATCAAAGCTTACATCAAGAAATTTGCTAAATTCCTCAAACCGGAAACAAATAAGCTTGGAAGCAAGGAGATCAAGGCGCTGGCGACCCAATCTCCCATCGGCGGAATCCTCCAAGGCGCCCGGAACTATTTCCAAAAGAGTGATCCGCCAGGCAGTAATAGCTGCCCCGCCAAGCGCTATGTGGTATTGGTAACCGACGGCCTGCCGACCGAAGACCTCAGCGGTTCGAGTTGGCCTCCCCTGGGGTCTATTTCCGGTAATAAATACAAAGTGACAGCCACCTTCAACCTCAAAACCGGGGGGACGATTAAAAATACCGACCCCGGCTTTGCCGTAGCGGTAGCCAACGGCAATACCGCTGGTCTTGTCGCCACCGCCACCAACGACCAGGCCCTGATCGATACCATCGATCAGTTGCAGGCGCTTGCTAAGGCCGGGATCAAGACCTACATTGTCGGTATGGGCGCAGGCGTGGATCCTTCCAAAAATCCGGCCGCGGCGGCCACCTTGAAGGCGATGGCGATCGCAGGGGGCACTGGCCACTACTTCCCCGGCACCTCTCCTCAAGCCGTCGTTAACGACATGCAGGTCATTTTCGCGCAAATCCAGGCGGCTAACCGGTCAGCGACATCGGCGGCCGTTAGTGCTGGAAAAATCCAAAGCAACACCCTTGTCTATCAGGCCCAATTTTCGACCCAGCCGGAATGGAGCGGGAATGTTGTCGCTTATCCCATTCAGATTAAGACAGGAGTCATTACAGTTAGCACAACCCCGGAATGGAAAATGGCAAATAAACTGGGCCAGCAGCTCAGCAGCCCAGGATGGCGTACCTTTCCATCGGCCACCTGGAATCCAAAAAAAGGTAAAGGGGTACCTTTCACCTGGGCCAGGCTGGACCCCGCCCAGCAAAAAGATCTGACCTCCCATTGGAAGAAAAACTGGAGCCTAACAAAAACCCTCTATGGCAAGGAAGTCGTTAATTTTATCCAGGGCCGGAACGATTTAAAGAAACACTTCCGTTCCCGGTCCGTGCTCCTGGGTGATATCGTAGACAGCACCCCGGTTGTTGTCGGTGCTCCGTTTTTCGTCAGTGGGCTTTCCGCGCCCAGCGGATCATCAACGCAGACTCGCGCCGCTTACCTCGCCGCGAGCAAAGCCTACGATAGCTTCTACACTAAAGAAGTGAGCCGCCAGCCGATGCTCTATGTGGGCGCCAACGATGGGCATTTGTATGGTGTCAATGCCAATAATGGAACACCGATGTTCTCCTTCGTGCCCAACGGGATCTATCACGATCTGGCCCACCTGACCCAGAGAGACTACAACAAACAGCATCGGTTCTATGTCGATGGTCCAGTTGTAGTGGCGCCGCTCCCCTTTTCCACTGCGGGCGTCATTCAGTGGCATACCGTCCTCGCCGGTGGCTTGCAAGATGGCGGGAAAGGCATTTATGCGCTGGATGTGACTCATCCTGGATCGATGACAACGAGTAGCGAAGTGGCCACCCATGTGCTGTGGGATATCACCAACGCAACGCAGGGTTTCAGTCATCTCGGCCTGACCTACAGCCAGCCGCAATTAGCGGTTATGAATATTAAGAAGGCGAACAGCCCCCCGGTCCCCACGTCGGTGGCTATTTTCGGTAACGGCTATAACAGCAAAGGCGGCATGCCGTACCTGTATATCGTCAATGCCCAAACAGGAGTCTTGATTAAGTCCTTTAATTTGTGTACCCCTAAGACCGGAATTGAACCTGCTGCTTGCAAAACTTCAGGGCCTAATGGTTTGTCGACCCCTGTCGCCCTTTCTACCCAGGGGGACGGAGTCATCAACCGGGTCTATGCGGGTGATTTACAGGGCAACCTGTGGAGATTCGATCTGTCATCACCCGATCCGGCCCATTGGATGGCCAGGGTGCTCTTCAAGGCAATAGGGCCAAAGGGCACAGACCAACCGATTACCGATCAGCCGGATGCTTCCTTCGCCCCTTTCGGGGTCAAGGGTATCATGGTCTTCTTCGGTACCGGCCGGATGCTAAGTGTCGGGGATCTTACCAATACCCGCACCCAGCCCTTCTACGGGATACTGGACCGAGACTCCAACCCGAATTCATGGCTGACTCAAGCGGATCTGCAGCAACAAATCATCCAGCAGACGACTTACCAGGGAACAGGGCCGGGTAATGTTTCCGTAACCCGGACAGTGCGTACAATCAATACTATTCCAGTGAATTATGCGAATGTAGACGGATGGTATATGGATCTCCCGATTTCAGGTGAGCGGGCCACCACCCATCCCTCGGTATTTTCACAAGAAGTTATCTTTACCACCAATACCCCGCCGGCAAATGCCTGTAACGGGGGCTTTCAAAGCTTCCTGATGGTGGTTAATTTCGCCAATGGCGGAGCATTCGGTGTCCCAATGCTCGATCTCAATCATGATGGACAAATCAATAGTACCGATCAGGCCCACGGAAAAAACCCGATCGGGGTAAGCATGGGTGGCGTTTTCTCGCCAGCACCCACCGTAGCGGTTACGCCAAACGGCCATTCCGTGATTATGATTTCCAATTCCAATGGTAAGATTCCAATCATCCAAAATAAAGCCGGGCTGAAAAGGGGTATTATCAACTGGGTCGAGCTTCGCTAATTCACCAGAGACAAGCAGCCATGATCAAATTCAATGCAAATAAAGGTTCAGGATGGTCTAACCCCTTAATCGACAGTCTGTTCATCTTGATATTGTGCGCCGGGATGGGGGCTCCATTACTGGCTCAGGCGAGCCGGGTTATCCCTACCGCCACACTTCATAACGGTGAAATTGTCAACCTTGACACAGGAATGATTATGGATGGGAAAGACCGAGGTGGAAAAATCCCTAATTCTCTATTGCGCGGCTTACGCCATAAACAAGGATATAGGCGTCAGGAATCCGGTCATTGAACGCCTTAAAACCAACTAGTGTCACAAGCCGCCACGGGTAGATAATGAAAATGAAGAGGCCTTACAATGTAAATAGCAGTCAACCCGGCCGAGCGCATGGCTTCACTCTGATCGAGCTGATGATCGTGGTCGCCATTGTCGCTATCCTCGCGGCGGTCGCGTATCCACTTTATCAAAACTATCTCCTCCGAGCGCACCGCACGGCAGCGATTACCACCTTGCTCCATATCGCGGGCCAGGAAGAGCGCTATTACTCCACCCATAACGCCTATGCCACCGGCTTGACCGGGCTGGGTTATGCGGCCACCGGCATCCAGGTACCCAATAGCACAGCCTATTACCGCGTCACGCTAGCCACCAATACTGCGGAGGACTATATCATCACCGCGAGTCCTGTCGGCTCACAAAAACGTGATCGGCAATGTCAAATATTCACGCTAAATGGCCTGGGTATAAAAAGCATTCAAGGGGGTACGAAATCAGCCACTCAGTGTTGGCGATAGTGTTACCGGAATGACCCGGGCAGACCGCACACAACCTGATTTTGATTGACCTGATCTACCGCTCACTTTTGCAAGATCAGGCGCGCAGCGCGTGTGGCAGGCTGAAGGTGACATGCTCTTCGCGGCCGGCGCGTTCAGAATGGGTGCTGACGCCCCACGCTTCAAGCCGTTTAATGACATCTTGCACCAACCGTTCGGGCGCGGAGGCGCCGGCAGTCAGACCGATACGGCGCTTACCTTCGAACCACTCCCGGCGCAGATCCTCGGGGCCATCCACCAAATAGGCGGGTACGCCGGTTTTCTCACCAAGCTCACGTAAGCGGTTGGAATTGGAGCTGTTGGCGGAGCCGACCACCAGCAAGACATCGCATTCATGGGCGATTGCGCGCACGGCATCCTGACGGTTTTGAGTGGCGTAGCAGATATCGTCCCGGCGCGGTCCCCGGATAGCCGGAAAACGCCGGCGCAGCGCCTCGATCACCACTTGCGCGTCATCCACGGAGAGCGTGGTCTGGGTTACAAAAGCCAGATGCTCAGGATTATTGATCCGCAACCGATCCACGTCTTCCGGGGATTCAACCAGATAGATTGCGCCGCCCTGCGCAACGTCATACTGACCCAGTGTTCCCTCGACCTCGGGATGGCCCTGATGGCCGATCAGGATCGTCTCGCGCCCTTCCCGGGCGTAACGGGTCACTTCCACATGCACCTTTGTTACCAACGGACAGGTGGCATCGAAAACGCTGAGCCCCCGCGCTGAGGCTGCTTCACGCACCGACCGGGGCACACCATGCGCGCTGAACACCAGCGTGGCCCCATCAGGGACTTCAGACAGCTCCTCGATGAAAATTGCACCCTTGGCGCGCAACCCGTTGACGACAGAACGGTTATGCACCACTTCATGGCGCACATAGACCGGCGCACCGTATTGCTCCAGCGCACGTTCGACGATTTCGATGGCGCGATGCACGCCAGCGCAAAACCCGCGCGGATTAGCTAGCAGAATTTCCATGGTGAAACCCCGTTGATCTGTCATTGTGGATAGGGCTTATAAATTACGCCTTCAGGAGACCGGAGTCACGCTTTCTCCTGGTCTCTGCTACGATCTACGGGTGAATGCTTGCCAAGAAACTGTTAAATCCTTAGGCTTACAGAGAATCCCTTCCCGATGGATTGCTTTCATGGATATGATTTTCATTCACGCGCTGCCCGTCGAAGTACATATCGGCGCCTCTGCCTGGGAGCAGCGCATCGTCCAGATATTGCAAGTGGATATCGAGCTCGCCACCGATACGATCCAGGCAGCCGAGCGCGATGATCTGACCCTGACCATCGACTATGCGTGTGTCGCCCGGCGACTGCAAGCATTAGGGGCTTCGAGAAGCTGGCAGTTAGTGGAAACCTTTGCGGAAGCAGCAGCGGCCTGCCTGCTCGATGAATTCCCCACTTCCCGGGTGCATCTACGTATTGTAAAGCGGGTGGCATTACCCAAACTGACCGATGTGGGTGTGATCATCGAGCGGACGCGCCAACCCGCATGAGTATCTGCCGCCTTGTTTTTCTCAATATCGGCGATTCTGTGACTCTGCGCTTTTGGAACACCCACCTGTTGCTGGAAACTCCCGCCGGGCATCTACTGCAATACCCATTGCGCAATTGCAGACTGCAGGGCGGCGGCTTTTAATGATAGCGGCGCAGCATCCTCCGCTGACGCCTGGCCAGGTAATTGCCATCGGCAGCAATATCGACCCGGAAACCAATATACCCCGCATTCTATGGCGCTTACTCGATCACTTTGCTCCACTCTATCTAAGCCGGATACTGCGTACCGATCCGGTGGGTATCCATTCGCGTGCCCAATTTCTGAATCTCGCCGTATTCATTTCCACAGAGCATTCTGTGGCCCAACTGAAAACTCTAACCAATACCATTGAAACGAGATTAGGCCGCGATCGTGCGGATCCGGGTCACTCACGCAAGGATCGCCCCGCCGATCTGGATATTCTTTTCGCCATCCATCCCGGCAAACCACCCAGCCTGTATTTCGAAGGTAATTATCAACGGACGGTGGTGCTCGATCTGTTGGCCTGGCTCGGATTAAACCCGCCACCACCGCAGCTTCCGCCCGGCATCACCCTCAATCTGGGTGGCGTTTCAGCGGGCGAGATGCCGGCCACCATCAACCGGGATCGCCGCACCGGTCATGTAATCATTGTCGAGCACGGCGCGTAAGGCCAGGTAAATGGCCTCCGGCCCACCTTCTCGCCCAAGCGGCGTTTCCGCGAGAATCCGCTGACGCACTTCCGGGGTGTAATCGGGCTGAAACAAAATGGGGCCCGGGCGAATACAGTTAACCTTAATGATCGGTGCCAAGCGCATCGCCAGCGATTGGCTGAGACTTTCCAGGCCCGCCTTGCTGGAACAGTACAAGTCGAATTCGGGTAGGGGATGTTCCGTGAAGATATCAGTAATGTGCACGATATCCGCCGGCTGGATTCGGGACGCTTCGAGCAGGGGCGTTAGTTCCAGATTGAGCAGATAAGGGGCCAGCATGTGAATTGCAAAAAAGCGCTGATACTGCTCTGCCGCGGCATGCGGCTCCCGTAAGCTGGGTGCAAACAGTGAAGCATTGTGGATAACCGCGCGTAGGCGCTTGGTGACACTGCGCACGGATTCGGCCAGACTCAGGGCGCCTTCTGCATTATCGAGCGCACCGGAAATGGTCACCACACCACGCTGGCGCAGTGCTTCCACTTCTTCAGAATCCCGGTGATAATGAATGATGACTGATACACCCTCATCAAGCAGCCGCTGGGCTAGATGCAAACCAATCCTGCGCCCCGCGCCCGTAATTAGAATAGGATCTGGATACATGTCGGAATTCCTGTGTGAATCAAACCCCGATCTTAACCTGGAATCCTCATCCCTGAGCCGCTACCTTGCGCTCTGTTGGCTTTCCGCTTGCGACCAATTCACTGAAGGCGATGATTTCTAACGGAAATTTACTACTTCCTCAACTGACATCCTACTTATTTCCAATGCCTGCCAAGTCTCACTCCAGATCTGCAGCCTACCTGCTACCTAATCCGGGCCCGGCAGCGCTACGCCATAGCAAACGCCTGAGTGGAAGCATTGCCCAGGCGATCTCTGCCGAAGGCGGATCGCTTGCCTTTGATCGCTACATGCACATGGCCCTGTATACACCCGGACTCGGCTATTACAGTATCGGCCAACCACATTTTGATATGGGTGGAGACTTTGTAACCGCCCCGGAAACGGGTGAGCTATTTGCCCGTGTACTCGCCCGACAGTGCGCCGAGGTGCTAAACCAACTCGGAGGCGGCGATATTGTAGAACTAGGTGCAGGCTCTGGAGCCCTGGCCCGGTACTTGATTGACGAGCTCGAGCGGCTCGATACACCCTGGGAACGTTATCGTATTCTCGAACCAAGCCCCGGACTGCGGGAGCGCCAGCGGGAGCGTTTGACTGAAATCGCCATTTCCCAAGGGCCTATCGAATGGCTTGATCAGTGGCCAGGCTCCCCCTGGCAGGGCGTCTTGATCGCCAATGAAGTACTCGATGCGATGCCGGTGCGTTGTTTTTGCCTGCGTAACGAAGAAGTCCTGGAGCGCCGGGTCACATTCCAAAATGATCGGTTTAGTTGGGCCGAGATTCCGGCGGATAGACACTTTGCAAGCCAGGTTAAACAGGCACTCGGTCAGCCAGTGGAAACCTATCCCGAAAATTACACCAGCGAGCTGACTCCCCGGTTGGCTCCCTGGTTTAAAGGATTGGCAGAATATTTTACCCACGGCGCGGCATTTTTCATTGACTATGGCGATGCCCGGAGTGAACGCTATCATCCGGGCCGTTCGGCAGGTACTTTGCGGGCATTTTACCGGCATCACCTGCTGGATGACCTATTCTGGTATCCTGGACTCTGCGATCTGACCGCTGACGTTGATTTTAGCGCCGTTGCCGCCGCTGCAGTTGCCAGTGGTTTCGAAGTACCTGGATTTACCCCACAGGCGCAATTTCTATTGGGTGGCGGCCTCGAAGTAGTATTTTCACAGTCTTTCGCTCTAGCAGAGGATTTATCCACGCAGCTGCGCCTGGCCCAACAGGTCAAGCGGCTGACCCTGCCGGAAGAAATGGGTGAACGCTTCAAGGTCATTACCCTGGCCAGGGGTGATGTACGCCAACCCTCAGGCTTTCAGTTGCGGGATCTGCGTGATCGGCTGTAAGAAACCGCATCAATCTGGCGACAAATAGCTAAAGTCTGGAAAAGCTGTCGATGGACTCTATATTTCTCCCCTGCGCAAAACCCTCTCCCTTCACAATCAGGAATCCGAGGTGAATTATGAGTAACACGATTCATATCGTCTGCCTTCATTGCCTGGCAGTCAACCGCAAGCCTTGTCCAACATGAAATGAGTCTGAAGCTGGAAGAGGAACCGTTCATGATGGGGGGATGAAAACCATCATGAAACCCGAAGACCTGACGACCATTGAT